>ERZ791753.823-NODE-823-length-24392-cov-3.027119_pt1 | contig 24392 bp, 18 predicted proteins | sample MGYA00509951_ERZ791753 | MGnify/ENA primary metagenome ERZ791753 (study PRJEB30046, sample SAMN00792026) | human gut metagenome | study: EMG produced TPA metagenomics assembly of the A metagenome-wide association study of gut microbiota in type 2... | reverse complement strand
TGGTGATGTTCGGTTATGTCTACCGCCAGTCGAGACCCTGTCGCCTTGCCAGTGAAATGGGTATCCACACGAAGACGGTGAATACCTTTCTGTATACGGGAATGGCGAAAAACGGGCTGTATGGTGTGAGCGTCAGACGGCTTGTTGGTGCCTGATGGCGGTCCTGCCGGATGCGCAGAATCTTCTGATAGTTCAGAAGGTGCAGATGATGAATAAAGAGAGATGCCGGACAATCGGAAGAAAACGTTACACCACAGGCGCAATGTGCTTCATGCTGTTTGTGTGGCTTGGTGGTGTGCTGGCTCTTGTTGCTACAGCTGCGGTGGTAATGCAGTAAAAAAAGGGGAGCAACATGCTCCCCGACCAGAAGAAAGACGTTTGATAACAATTAGTGAGTTGTTACGTCTTGTCCAGAATATCATAGCAACACTCTGTTGCAGTGATACCGATCGCGATTTTAGCGAATTCCATCATAAATCCCCTGATTTTTAAGCCTGAAGCAGTCAAAGGAATTTCTATGCCCTATATCGATATCACCACGATGCGTGGGATGATGCCGCGCGTTGTGACATCCATGCTGCCCGAGCATTCCGCTGTACTGGCGGAGGACTGCCATTTCCGGTTTGGTGTTATTACACCAGAACGTCAGATATCCGGGGTTGAGAAAACATTCACAATTAAGCCAAAAACAATTTTTCATTACCGTGACGATTTCTGGTTTGCATGGCCGGATGTGGTGGATGTGATCCGCAGTCCGATCGCTCAGGACCCCCACGGGCGTATTTACTACACTGACGGGCGTTTTCCTAAAGTGACGGATGCGACCATTGCCACAAAAGGGGACGGGAATCACCCGACATCATCGTATCGTCTTGGGATCCCCGCGCCGACGACAGCTCCTGTCTGTACTGTCCAGCAGGGCGGTGATGTTTCTGACGATAACCCGAATGATGATGAAACCCGGTTTTATACGGAAACCTTTGTCTCAGATTATGGTGAAGAAGGTCCGCCAGGTCCGGCGTCTCTGGAGGTAACACTCCGTACTCCGGGAACTGCGGTACAACTGACGCTGGCTCCGGTGCCATTGCAGAATGCCAGTATTAAACGTCGTCGTATTTATCGTTCTGCCTCAGGGGGAGGAGAAGCCGATTTTTTACTCGTGGCTGAACTGGATGCATCCGTGCTCAGTTACACGGATAAAATACCGGCGAAAAATCTTGGACCTTCGCTGGCGACATGGGATTACCTGCCGCCGCCGGAGAATATGACAGGCCTTTGCCTGATGGCGAATGGTATTGCCGCCGGATTTGCCGGTAATGAAGTGATGTTTTCGGAAGCGTATCTGCCGTATGCATGGCCGGAAGTGAATCGTCACACGACGGCAGAAGATATTGTGGCTATCTGTCCGCTCGGAACATCACTGGTGGTGGCGACAAAGGGTGAGCCTTATCTGTTCAGTGGTGTATCGCCTTCCACAATTTCTGGCTCCAGAATTCCTTCAATGCAGGCGTGTCTGAGCAGGCGGAGTATGGTCGCGATGGAGGGCTTTGTGCTGTATGCAGGAACAAATGGCCTGGTGTCTGTTGATGCAAACGGTAATGCCGCTCTGGCGACGGAGCAGATTATTTCGCCGGAACAGTGGCAGAGTCAGTTTAATCCGGCCTCCATTGTGGCTTATCCCTGGCGTGGTGAATACATTGCCTGTTACACGAAACCGGATGGTAAGCAGGATGTGTTTGTCTTCAACCCGGCAGGTATGGATATCCGCTACCTCAGTACACCTTTTGACTGCGCATGTGTTGACCTGGTTAACGATGTTATGCGGGTGGTATCAGGACAAAACATGTCTGCGATCGCCGGAGGGAGTTTGCCGTCGACAATCAGATGGCATTCAAAGGTATTTTCCCTTCCGGAAAGAACCTCTTTCTCCTGTCTCAGGGTGAAGTCTCCGACGCCAGAGCGGGTGGGAATTACTGTGCTGGCAGATGATGTTCCGGTGATTCACCTTGCACCTGGAAGCTTTTCGGGAAGCGTTGTGAGATTACCTGCTGCAACCGGGCAAAACTGGCAGATACTGGTTTCCGGTTTTGGTCAGGTTGAACGTATTACACTCAGTACATCGATGTCGGAGCTGCCGGTATGACAAAAAAACCGTGGCGCGCAGGAAAGGATTTATCTGCGGTTGTGGAAAATATGGAGATAGGGACAGGACAACGTGGCGATGGTCGTCATGCTTTTGTAACCCGTGAAGAACTGGTCGGTCTGAAGCTGGCCCGTCGCCGGACTTCAGGTGGTGCCGCATATGCCCTTAATCCGGGGATTGAGATGGACAGCTCTGTAATGGTCGTTGATTTCCCATCGAAACCTCAGAATTTTAAGGCGACAGGGGGATTTGGCTCGGTACTGCTTGAATGGGATATGCCGAATTATCGCGGTCATTCACTGACTGAAATCTGGCGGGGTACGGAGGATGACCTTGCTGATGCCGTGCTGGTTGCCACGACGCCGGGGCAGGTTTACGGTGATCCGGTTGATCCGGGCTGGTCGGGATTCTACTGGATACGCTTTGTTAATGCAGCGGGAGTGAAAGGGCCATGGAACGCGGTAAAAGGCACTCCCGCACAAACCCAGATAAGCGTTCAGGCCATTATTGACCAGATCAAGGAGGAGGCTGCAAAGTCACCGGTGGTGGAAGAGCTGCGTAAGGAAATAAAGAATGCTCAGGGGCAGGCAGTAAAGGACGCGGCAATCGAGACGACGGAAGTTGTGGGTAATCTCAGGGAAGAAACACTGAAAACTATCGGTGGTATTGATACCCGTATTACGGGGATGAATAAGTCAACCAGTGAAGAGCTTAATAAGGTAAATGAGCGCATCACTAAACTGGATAAAGAAGGCGGTGAGGCCTTCCTTGCGATGTGGTCAAAAAAAGCGGGAGTTGATGGCATCACTGCGGGGATCGGGATTGTCGCCGGAAAAGACAGTGAAGGCAGGCCTGTAAGTCAGGTTGCAATTTCTGCGTCACAGCTGTTTGTCTTTGACCCGAATAATCCGGATAACACCGCCTATCCGTTTGCGGTCTCTGGTGGAAAAGTTGTCATCCCCAAAGCGATGATTTATGACGCGGTGATTGAAACACTGGTGTCGCGGAAGGTTGTGGCAGATGAAGTAAAAGCCGGGGTAAGTATCACTTCGCCAGTTATCCGGAGTGCCGTTATTCAGAACGGAAACTTTCAGGTTGATTCTCAGGGTAACCTGAATATTGGTGGCCTTTTTAGTGTTACGTCGCAGGGGCAACTGACAATTCGTTACTCTAATCAGAATGTGGGGCTGGTGATCCGCAATGATAAAATTGAAGTTTATGACCAGAACGGACGCCTGGCTGTTCGCATAGGCAGGTTAAGCTGAGCCGGAGGCTGACATTGGCAGAATATGGTTTTGCAATATACAACAGAAATAATGTTAATGTTACGGGCGTGCTTACTCCCATATTTTTCCTGGACAGGTTTACGGCGGAGTCGGGATCAAAAACGTATACGAATAAACCAGAAGGGAAAACATTACAGGCAGTCTGTTCATTATTTCCGTGGAATAATGTATTTAAGGACCGGAAAGTACCGAAGATAACCATTAATGGCAATACGGTGACATGGTCGAATCTTGAGCAGGGGATGGGGTCATATATTTATACATTCTGGGGGTGAGTTGTATGTATGGTTTAAGCATTACGAAACCAGATGGCAGCTTGTGGATAAGCCCGGGGTTTACGCCTCAGTGTCTGATCAATAAGGGAACTATTCCGGCGACTGAGAAGGCTTTTTTTAAAACGTCAATCCCGTCAGGAAAAAGTTGTTTTTTCTTTATCAGAACAGAGAAAAAGGCCGATGTTATGTACACGCATGAACAAATTGATGGATATCATGCCTTAAGGCTTCATCAAATTGTCAGGGGAACGAATCCCGGTGTTACGACTGTTTATGCTTTTGCGAATATGGTTACTCAACCTTCTGAGTATGGTATCGCCATGTATAACCCGTCGGGTGAGATGATTTACCATGGCGAAATGATGCTGCTTGACGCGAAGTTAATACCAGTTGATATCAAGTTTGAGAAGGACCTTGGATATCCATGCGCAATTATGCCTGCACTGGTTGGATATTATAACTGGAAACGAACACCTTATGACCGACCGATTTACACCACATCCACTGGTGCTACAGGAAATAAAATATATTCCTGTGAGCATTATTCCGGTGGTGCAACATGGGATATCCGAAAGCCGTATATAGATAAAGTTCTGGTTATTAATTCCTCAATATATGATTAGCGTAAGAAAAACTTTAATAGTGTAAAACGAAAGCGTTCCTTTCAGACATCGCATCCTTTAATTCAGAGAAATACTTAAAATGAAAAGTATCATGAAATTTTTTGCGTGTGCAGTTCTGGTGATGAGTTGCTTAACTGCACAGGTAAATGCAGCATCAGGCGATAGTACGGTATCTCTCGGGTTTGCACACATACGCTTCCCCGGGCTGAAGGATTTTGTTAGAGACGCGGGTGTTTATAACCGGGATACGTTCAGGAATGTTGTAAACGTAAACCATTTTAATTCATCAGCTGAATACGAAAATGCTATTGCCCGGGGGCATGACGGCACAGCCAAAAGCCCCCTGGGGATGAGCATCAGGTATCGTTACGAGATAACTGATGAACTGGGTGTTATAGCCTCTTTTACATGGGCGCGCTCCATGACTAATGCGCAGGCATTTATTGATGTTAAGCCTTCCGATCCATCACGAGAGGTAAAAAACCCGGCAGCTTCAGCGAGAACTGATATCAGGGCTAATTACTGGAGTCTACTATCCGGTCCTTCGTGGCGGTTTAACGAATACCTCAGTGTGTATGCAATGGCTGGCATGGGGGTTGCAAAAGTCACCACTGACTTGAAAATTAACGACAATCTTAATCATGGTGCCGGTAGTTTTTCTGAAAGTAACAGCACCAAAAAAACGTCTATTGCATGGTCTGTCGGCGCGCAATTTAACTTCAATGAAAGTGTTACTATGGACGTCACTTATGAAAGCTCAGGCTCTGGCGACTGGAAAACTGATGGTTTATTTGCAGGCATTGGCCTGAAATTCTGAGTAATACCCGACAACATGTCATAACCCGCTGTGATGGCGGGTTTTTTGTTGCCCGTGCAGGGCAAAAATCGTAGATTATGCGCGGGTGCCTTTCGGCTGATGGCTGGAAGGTGAACCTGAAGGCCTGATGTGGAAAGGCCCCGAGTCAACTTTAATGTTAACCCGAGGCCCTGACCGTACAACCTTCACAAGTAGTAGGTTAGCGCCTCTCCACTCAGGAGACAAGCGTTATGTCGCAAAAATCGCTCATCACCGTCACAATTTGTATGACGGTAATCTTCACCATCTGGATGTTACACGGCTCGTTGTGTGAGTTCCGGCTGAATTTGTGGGGAGCGGAGTTTGCGGCGTTCTTACAGTGTAAGCAGTAGGAAAACCGCGACGGGGACGAAAGTCCCCGTCAACTGGTTGCTGAGGTTCAGCCGATATGGCACCCGTTTCAGGTGAGAGAATGGACGACAGAATTCTCCGGTATATGCAGCGTGTTGTGAGAAATTCCCGCAACCCTGAATTTATGAATGAAGTTAAAGACGCCTGCCTTAAAAAGCAGGCGTTTTGCTTTGAAGCGCCGGATGGTTTTCTGGTGCTGCGTTCTGTGCTCAGTGACGATGGTATCCCTTATGTTCTGGTGTTACTGGGCGTGTGTACGGGGAGTAAGAGTGTTGAGCGTTATCTGCCGGAGGTGAAGACATTAACCCGCCTGGCTGGCGGACGCTGGGCCGAATTTCATACGGCAAGACGAGGATTTATCCGGCTGGGAAAACGTCTGGGCTTTGAGCGAATGCCGGATGATGAGGATGGCTTCATGGTGTTCAGGATAGCAGTCTGACTGCCACTGTATTCATCATCGAGCGTAAACCCACATTGCAATTCACATTCTGACCCTGCTCCGGCAGGGTTTTTTGTTATCTGAGGAGCCATTATGGGCGGAAGTAAAGGTGGTGGTGATACCAAAGTAAAACCAACAGCAGCGCAAATAGCACAGGAAGAGGTGGCCTGGAAAGGGTGGCAGGATTACAAAAATATTCTCCGTCCGGCAGAAGATAACTTCATGAAAAAGGTCGATGACCTTAACAGTGAGCAGCAGTACGAAAATATCGCAGGCACAACAAATCTTGGGTATCAGAAACAGTTTGGTGAAGCGCGAAGGGAGCTGGCGGGTAATCTTGCTCAGTCCGGCGTTGACCCATCCAGTGGTCGTTTTAATGCAGTAATGGATGCAAATCAAAGCGACCAGGTGATCGGGCAGATTGACACGACCACACGGGGGCAGGTATCGCAGGCAGATAAATATATTGCCGGGCTACAGGATGTTGCGGCTCTCGGTTCCGGTCAGAAGGCAGATGCGTTACAGAGTTTTAACTCCCTGGCTGACAGCAGTCTGGCAAAAGCCAAATCGGATGCACAGGCGGCGTTTACGAAACAACAGGGGCGAGCTTCTCTTGTTGGCGCTGGTCTGGGAGCTGTAGGTGCGTACGCGATGCATAAGGCTGGCGGTAACGGAGGTGGTGGCGGCGCTAAAACGCCAGGCACCGGCGCTAATGCTATTCAGCATCAGGCTCAGAACTGGAGACTGTAATTATGGAGTATGGCAAATACGAAACTCTCGCAAGGGCTGGTTATTCAGGCGCAGCCCGCCCACAGGGTGACTGGCAGACATCCGCCGCGCTGACACGCCAGCAATACGACGACTGGCGAACCAGATATTTGCCCCGCGTGGCAAGGCTGGCTGACCTTGGTGAGAACAACAGCCTGATGAATGCACAGCTTGCCCGGGTGGGCGGCCTTGCCACTTCCAGTCTCCGTACAGCGCAGATGGCGCAGGATAACCAGATGGCGAGATACGGGGTAAGCCGCCCGGATAATCCCAACAGTAACACACTGGGTTTGCGTAATGCTCTGGCAATTGCTGGCGCGAAAAATGGTATCCGTGAAGCAGAGCAGGATCGCCAGATGAACATACTGACGGGGGCTTCTGCACCTGCAAGACAACAACTGAGTGTTGGCGGAAAACTGGTGTCAGCGTAAGGGGGCAATATGGGATACGGTTTACTGGATATTGCGAATCAGTCGCGGCGTGAGGCATTACAGGGAATAAGTGATGCCGACAGACGACGTGAAGAAATTGAGGCCGCGAACAAACAGATGGCGGCGCAACAGAAAGCGCAGAACAAACAGAATATCGGCACGGGAATTGGTACGGGTGCAGCTATGGGCGCTGCTGTTGGTGGTCTCCCCGGTGCGGCTATTGGTGCTGTCATAGGTGGTATTGCTGGTTCTTTGTTTTAAGGAGTGGTGAATGAGCGGATTTGCACAGGGTTTACTTGCCGGATTCAGCACGGTTGACCAGGCAATGACCCGTCGTAAGGAACTTGGTTTGCGAGAAGCACAGCTTGCTCAACAACAGAAAAATAACGAGCGCGATTTTGAATTTGCACAGTCGCAGTTTGAACATAATAAAGACGTTGATCAGCGGAACTTTGATTACAGAGCCAAAGTCGACGACCGTAATTATGCACTGCAGGAAAGGGAGTTTAACGCCAACCAGAATTACCGGAATGCGTCGCTGGGTATGGAGCAGCAGCGACTCCGGATGCAGAAATACAACCAGCGACGGCTTGAGTATAACGATATGCTGGCGCGCGATCAGCCTGTGATGGCGGCGCTTGGAAAGGCTGTGGATGCTGGCGATCGGGATGCAGCAATGCGTCTTTACGGCCAGTTGTCAGAGGGTAATCCGCTGAGGCTGATGGCGAATGATGGCTATGTAGCGAAAGCGGGTCAGGCCGTGAACAACCTGCAAAAAATCTTTGATGACAAGCCAGACAGGGCTATCGCTTCACTTAATACGCCGGAGAATCTTGATGTCCTTTCCGGGGTGTTTGGCCCGGAACTGCAACAGCGTATTGGCATGCCCGATTCAACCGGGAAAAAGACGATAAAAGAGGCCAGGATTGGCAGTATCGTACCGGCGCAGCAGGAAGGGTACGTACTTATTGGCCTTGATCTCACATACAGCGATGGCTCCACCGCGCATAAACCTGTAACAGAATACGGCAGTGCACATCCTGATGATCAAACCGTGCTGGCGGTGCCTGTTGATAAGGCTGTTGAGCTTGTCAGGGATCGCAGTAAATTCGCGGAAATTTCGAAAAATTTCGGCTATTTCACGCCGAAGCAGCAGGGACTTTCTCTGGCGAAACTTCAGGAAGGAGCCAGCAGTGTAGCGGCGGAAGCGATCAAGAACGGCGGGAATGCTCAGGCGGCGGTGGATGAGTATTACGCTGCAACTGGTTCACCGCAACATCAGCAGAAAATTCAGCAGCAAAAAATTCAACAAGGGATTACCAGTTGGGCGGGTGATGATCCGGATAAGCAGGCATTCGCCAGAGAAGTTGCTTCCCGTCAGCCAGAAATGCTGGAGCCTCAGAATCAGAAATTGCTGGAGAACGGGTATGCGAATTTTCTCCGTATTCAAAAGGCCAGGGGGGAACAGGCCAGAGATGATAGTGCGGCCTCTGCATCTGAGTTTATCCGTGGTCTGAAACAGAATTACGCGCAGTAATTCACCATTCCCGTTAATACTATTTCCTGATACCCGGTCATTGTGCCGGGTTTTTTTATGGAGTCTGTATGGCTTATTCCGATGAACAGCGCCCTGAAGCGCAATTTGGCAACCAGAACCGCAACAGCCTGAACATTCAGCAGCCGGGCGAGACTGACAGCTATGATGCGTTTTTCTCCGATCCCAATCGCTGGAAGGACAACAGCACGTCGTTCAGCCTGGGCGATGTATTGCCAACTATGGGGAAAGGTGTCGCCCAGTCCGTCCGGGGGGCAGGGGAAATGGCCCGTGGACTCGGTGATGCGATGATTCAGAACCCGGTAAAAACAGGGGCGCGTATTTTAAATGAGTTCAGCCGTATGGGGCTGCCGGGAGTCGCAACTGTTCAGGATATTTTTGTCGGTGGCAGCAAGGGGGCGGATGAGGTCATCGACACTCTGCCTGATGGAAAAAATGCGGTTACTGATACTGTCGGTAAAGGTCTGAAGGTCACAGGCAAGGCAGTCAGTGGCGGCGCTAAAGCCTCGGATGAATGGCTGACTGGCAAGATGTCGCCGGGGGCGCAGCGGGCGCTGAATACACCGATGACTGAAGGATATGATGATTCTGCGGTCTGGGTGGCGAAGGGCGTAAACCTGATTGGTGCCCTTGTACCTGATATGGTTGCAGGCGGTGTGACTAAAAAGCTGGGTGAAGTCACTCTGCGAAAAGTGCTGACCGCCGGGCTGGAGAAAAAATACATTGCGGCAGGGATGCAGCCGGAAAGAGCTACCGCACTGGCAGCAGAAGCTGTCGATAAAAAAATGCCGGATTTATTCCAGGCAGGCCTGACCACCCATTCCTCAGCCAGCGCACAGGGGCAGAGTGCAATGGCAGCAGCAGACTCTGTTCTTAACGCGGATTACTCTGAGCTGGCGAAGTCCCCGAAATTTCAGCAGACGTTTTTGTCAATTGATGCAGATCCGCAGCACGCACAGCTTACTGATCGCCAGAAAATGGATCTGGCAAAAGAGCGTGTTGCCGATGAGGTGCGCGCGCAGCTGGCAACCGATCCTGAATTGCTGGCTGTGAATGCCATGGCGGCAAAACTGGGCGATGCTCAGTTGTTTAATCTGGCGATGCGGGGCACGGCGAAGACCGTTAAAAGCGGCATTGTCAGAAATGCCACGGAACAGGGGACGATTAATGCGGCGCAGGGCGGCTATTCGCGTTACCAGGAAAATATGACGTTGCGTGAGACTGCCGGAATGGATATATCACCATGGGAGGGGGTAGCTGACGCAACGATCGAAGGAGCCGCTCTTGGTGCAGCGATGGGCGCACCGTTCGGTGCGGTTGCCGGATATCGTGGAAAACGTCAGGCCGCAGAAGAAACCGCCATGCGTGAGGCTGAAGTCGTACAGCAGGGTGAAGCAGCCCCGCAACCCGAACCGGCTGATCCGGTGGCACAGCATCGCGAATCCATGCAGGGCATGAATCGCGAGCAACTTCTGGAACAGTATGCTGATGCGGATATGGCACCTGAGGGAGACACGTCTGCCGTTCATCGCCGGGAAGCCGCCAGCCAGCTGTTAAATGAACTGGATGAACAGGCGAAGCGACAGGCGGTGATGGATGAGCTGAAGGCGAAGCCGCGCCCTGAACTGCTTGAGGAATACCGAAAACTCAGCCTGAAGGAAGGGCGTACTGATACTGAAGAGCAGCAGTTACAGGCTATCCGTGATGTGCTTCGCCCTCAGCAGGAGGCCAGACCGGAGGCACAGCCACAGCCGGAAAATGCGGATGATGGCGACGGGAGTATTTACCCGACGGTGCGGTTCCGCGATCCGGATGAAGTTCGTATTGAAATTAACGGGAGTGGTGCGTCCAGACCAGCAGAACGCATTGAAAAGGTGCGTCCGGACAACCGTTATTTCACGGATGAAAAAAGTGCTCTGGGGAGCGACGTTTTCCGCAATGCCAGCGCCACCGGCCTGAAACCGTCCGTAGTGAAGAAAGGCGAGAATCAGTATGCCGTTGAAATGGATAATCCTGCGTTCTCTGAAGATGTGGCAACGGAGACCATTAACACCCTGGCTGACGGAGAGCGTATTGCTGATGCTGAACCGATGGAGCAGCCCGCGTTCATGCGTGACCCGCGATTCCGTGGTTTCACGGGGGATGATACAGAAGTGCAGGCCCGCCTTGCCCGTGGCAACGCGCCGACGGCAGAGGAGCTTGTACGTTCACAGATGGCTGAAGGTGATGCCGGTCCGACAGCACAGGAGTTAACTGAGCGTCCACGCCTTCCCGCTCCCGGCGATATTCATCCCGGACAGGGATATCCGTTACCAGGAGAAGTGGCGCGTACGCCGGATGAAAATCAGGCCGGACGTGGTGGTCGTTTTACCACAACCGGTGAGGTGAAGGGCCAGAGTTTCCAGAAAGGACGTGCGCAGGCACCGGAAAATGCCGCTGGTCGCCAGGGGGAAATACTGGAGGGCGAACCGGTTCGTCGTGGTCTGCCATCACCGGATGAGCAGAACGCCACAGCACCAGTGCGTGAAGGACTTCCTGCACCTGAACAGCGTGGGGTTGATATGCCACATCCTGAATCACTCCCTCGTATGGTTCGTGACTCCCTTCCGGAACTGGCACAGCAGGCAGAAGCGCGCAGACAGACCGGGGATAATCGCCAGACCATAACCGATGTTCCGGATACTGAGGTGCCGGTGCCGGTGCCGGTGCCGGTAGATAAACCGAGCACTCACCAGCAGGCGCGTGGTGCAAAAATTGAAGACTTTGGTGAGGAGATTAAGGGCGCGGCAAAACACCGTTATGCACAGCTTGCCGAAACACTGGGTAAAACGCTGGAAGACAGGGATTATTTCACGCAGCCGCTGAGCAAAGTGTTCCCGAAACCGGACTATGCAAAACTGGCGAACGAAGGGGCCGACGCTGACACACTGGCAATGATTGCGCTGTACCGCAGTGATATTCCCGCGAAAACGAAACTCAATGCGGTGAAGTGGGTGGAGAGTGTAAAGAGCATCCGCACAAGCGTGGCGGGAATGCTGGAAGGAAAAGTGACTGCCGGACGGCTTGCTGAGTGGATGGAGGGAAGAATGCCTTCCCGTTATGCGGATACCTGGCAACTGTTACGCACGCTGCCACCTTCACAGATGGACAAGGCTTCTGCTTATCGGGTGGTATCCGGTGTGTATCAGGCGGCCGGAGGGAAGCGTTACGATCCGCCACAGAAACTTTATTCACTGCGCAATAAGGACAATAAGGGGAGTAACCTCTTTTTCTCGGAAAGCAGGGATGAATTACTGACAAAGGCGAAAGCCTGGTTTGCAGAGCAGGAGGAAAAGTCACGGGCGAAAGGTGATGAAAAAACAGCACCGTCACCAGATGACAAAATCAGCTTTGACGTTTACCGGAATACCCGTAGTGGCGATATTTTTATCGCTTACGGCAAAAACAAAATGCGGGTGAGAGGTGGTTTTAAGTCAGCCAGTGATGCGCGTAAGTACATTGATTCACATCGTGATGAGCTTGTTCGTCATGTGAAGGAGATGCGGGAGATTTCGCGTGAGGAGCAGCGTAACGCCACTAACCGCGACCGCACCGGACCAGAACGCCGCAAAGGGGATGTTTCGCCGGAGCAGTTCAGTGATGCGTTTGGTTTCCGTGGTGTGCAGTTTGGTAATTATGTGGAAGGTCCGCGTCGTCAGGCTGATTTGAACCGGGCTTATGACTCGCTGCATGACCTGGCTGACGTGCTGAACGTTCCGACAAAAGCGCTTTCCCTGAATGGTCGTCTTGGGCTTGCTTTTGGTGCCCGTGGTAAGGGTAAGGCGGCGGCACACTATGAGCCGGGTGAGGTGGCAATCAACCTGACAAAAGGTAACGGACCGGGGGCGCTGGCCCACGAATGGTTCCATTCACTGGATAATTATTTTGGTCGTTATGATGTTTCCACTGACGGGAAGATCACGTCAGGTGGCGACTATATGACGGAAGCACAACGTGCCGGGCGCGTATTTAAAGACGGCAGATATGTTGATGCGGAATATCCGGTACGTCAGGAGGTTTACGACGCGTTTAAAGGCGTGATGAAAGCGATCAACAGCAGTGACATGCCGCGTCGTTCAGCGCTTCTCGATGAGGTGCGCTCAAAACCGTACTGGTCAACGGATGTTGAAATGGCGGCGCGTGCCTTTGAGCGTTATGTTCAGGATAAAGCGCGTACGGCTGGCGTGGAGAATGATTATCTGGTCAATATCCGTAAGGCACCTGAGCACAACACAGATAACACCTGGGCTTATCCGACGAATGCGGAACTGGATGGCGGTATTCGTGATGCATTCGATCACCTGTTCAGTACGCTGAAAACCCGTAAGACGGACAAGGGCGTTGCGTTTTATTCCCGTAAGGGCGTGACCCGCACACCTGAAGGCAATCTCATTTCGGATGTTAACCGCAGTGCGGAAGCCAAAGGCAGCCCGGTCCCGCAGGTTGAAGCGGTTGCCCGTGGCGTGATGAGTGGCATTAAGGACAGTGACCTGAAGGTCCGCGTGGTGAAGTCACAGAAAGAGGCTGAAGCGCTGGCGGGTGAATCGTTCGACGGTTACGGCAGGGTGCATGCGTTCTATCGTCCGGATAAACGTGAAATTGTCCTGGTGGCGGATAACATCCCTGACGGGCGGACCGTTCGCGAGAAGTTACGTCACGAGATTATTCACCATGCAATGGAGCATGTAGTCACGCCAGCGGAATATCAGACGATTATTAAGACCGTACTTAAAACCCGTGACAGTGATAACGCCACCATCCGTGACGCCTGGCGTAAGGTTGATGCGTCTTATGGTAAGGAATCACCGGAAGTGCAGGCAGGTGAATTTCTGGCACATATGGCGGAGAAACAGCCGAATAAATTTGTGGCGGCGTGGGAGCGTGTTGTTGCCCTGGTCAAAGGGGTACTGCGTCGCACGGGGTTACTGAAGCCGACAGAGCTGAACGATATCAGACTTGTTCGCGAAACTATTCGCACGTTAGGCCAGCGTGTGCGGGAAGGTTACACGCCGCGTGAGGATGGCGCTGGCGCATCGTCTCAGTACTCCCGTAGCGGTAAGCCTGATCCGTTCAAAGTGCCGGAAGGTGAGGGCGAGCGTTATCGTGATGACCTTGCCAGAATGATGAAGTCGTTACGTTCTGGTGCAATGACTGCAAACATCGGGCGTACGCCGCCGGTATTGCGCCACCTTGGCGCACCAGATTTGCCGCTGGTTATCTACCGCGACACTGTGCGGAAGGCTACCAATGGCGTGAAACATGTGGTGCCAATGGATGTTATCGAGAGACTTCCGGAACTGATGCACAATCCGGATGCAATTTACCGTTCCGCGACAGAAAGAAATGCGGTTGTGATGCTGCTTGATGCTGTGGATAAAAATGGTGATCCGGTCGTCTCGGCAGTGCATATGAAGGCGACAGATAAACGTCTGGAAATTAACAAGGTGGCATCTGTTTACGGTACGGAAAACGGGAAAAAGCTGAAAAGTATGGAAATGGCTGGATTAACGCTTTACCGGAAGGAGAAATTAAGCCGCGATAACCCTCAGTACAGTGGGCTCCAATTGCCCAAAGAGGAGCGTTCTTATCGCGGCTCTGTAGATAAAATACTCTATCCTGAAGATATTCGCAAGGGGGCGTATTACTCCCGTACCAGCAGTCTGACACCGGAAGAGACAATTGCATCGCGTTTTGTGCGCCAGATGCAGGATAAATTCCAGGTGCTGAAAGCTGTTCAGGAGAATATCCGTAAAACTGGCGGAAAAATAGACGACAGTAACAACGCTTATATGGCGGAAGAACTCTTCCACGGGAAGGCGGAAAACGACCTGAACGTGATGAAGGAGCGCTACGTTCAGCCACTGGCTAAATTACTGGCGGACTACAAAATTGCGCAGGCCGATCTGGATGAGTACCTCTACGCCCGTCACGCGCCGGAACGTAACGCGCATATCGCGAAAATCAACCCGAAAATGCCGGACGGCGGTTCGGGGATGACCAACGCGGAAGCGGCGGAAATCATGCAGCGTGTGCGTAACAGTGGCAAACAGGCACAGTATGACCGTCTGGCAGGGATTGTTGACGATATGCTGGCCCGTCGCCGTGAGCTTATCCGTGAGGCCGGACTGGAAGAGAGCGGTGTGGTGGATGCCTGGCAGAACGCCTACCGTTACTACGTTCCCCTGAAAGGTCAGGATGTTGACGGTGTGGTGTCACTGCCCCGTACAGGTAAGGGCTTCACCATCGGCGGACGTGAAAGCAGGCAGGCCATGGGGCGTGCATCCCGCGCACAGTCTCCTTCCACTCAGGCGATACAGGATTTGAGCGAATCGCTGATCCGCAATCGCAAAAACGAAGTGGGTAACGCCTTCCTGAAACTGGTGCAGGATAATCCCGATAAGGATTACTGGCAGGTATTCACTGATGACAAACCGGACACCATGCGGGCGATTGCAGAGCGTGTTGATCCGGAAACCGGCGAAACCCGTCGCGAAGTTGTTGAACGTCCGGTGCCTATGGCAATGATGGCGGATCGCTACTTCACCACCAAAAAGGACGGCAAAACTTACTACATCAAACTCCATGACCCGCGCCTGATGCGTGCGATGAAGAACATGGGGCCGGAAACCAGTAACGCCGTAATCCGTACGCTGGGGAAAGTTAACCGTTTCCTGGCAACGGTGAACACGTCGTATAACCCGGAATTTCTGGTCAGTAACTTCATCCGTGACGTGCAGACGGCGGTGATGAACCTGAAGGCTGAGCAGGGAAGGAGCGACGGTAAACTGAAAGGGCTGGATAACTTATCCGCCCTGGCTGTGGTGAAAGACAGCCGGTCTGCCATGTCTGCCGTATACGCCAGTCTGCGTGGTAAAACCCTCACGGGCAACGGTGCGCAGTGGCAGAAGGTGTGGAAAGAGTTTGTTGAGGATGGAGGTAAAACCGGCTGGTTTAACATGGGTGACCTTGAAGGCCAGCAGAAGGAAATGGATCGCCTTGTATCGCTGGCGAAGGGAGGATGGAAAGGCCAGAGTATCGGTGCATGGCATTCGTTCCTGAACCTGGTCGAGGATGCCAACGGCGCAGTTGAAAACGCTCTGCGTCTTTCTGCCTATAAACACGCCCGTGATGCCGGTTTGTCACGCCAGCAGGCGGCATCTCTTGCCAAAAACATGACGGTGAACTTTAACCGTCGTGGTGAGCAGGGAGCGCTGATGAACTCGCTGTATATGTTTGCCAACGCCAGCATTCAGGGGACCGCAAACCTGGTGAGAACGCTCGGACATCTTAATGGCGACGGGCCGTTACCGGAGCGCCTTCGCTGGAAGAATCTCAATGTACCGCAGAAAATCGCGCTTGCAGCTGTGGGAGCGGGTTATCTGCTTGGCTCGCTTAACCGCAGTGTTGCGGGGGAGGATGATGACGGGGTTAACTGGTATGACAAGGTGCCGTCTCATGTGAAAGAGCGTAACCTCGTCATTATGAAATCGGTGTTCGGGGGCAAGGCCGGAGAGTACTGGAGTATTCCTCTGCCTTACGGGTACAACGTTTTCTTCCTGCTCGGGCATACTGCTGAAGGTGTGGCAGCGGGCGACCTGACTGCTTCACGTGCTGCCGGTAATGTTGTCGGTGGTATCCTGGGGGCATTCAGTCCTGTGGGCAGTGAAACGTCGGAAACACTGTCCGGGGCATTGCTGAAAAATGCAGCGCCGACCATTCTGCGTCCGTTTGCGAACCTTGCCATGAATGAAAACTTCATGGGGGCGCAGATTTACCAGGAGAACATGCCATTTGGCACACCGAAACCGGACAGCCAGCTGGGCAGACGTTCAACGCCTGAGGCGTACAAGGCGTTTGCATCCTGGCTGAATGCGTTCTCAGGTGGCAGCCAGTATCGTCCCGGCGCGGTGGATATCACACCGGAATCGCTGAAATTCTGGATTGACTATATCTCCGGAGGGACAGGGCGCTTCATTTCCAAAACCACAGATGCGGCGGTGAAATCGCTGAACGGTATTGATATACCGGAGCAGCAGGTGCCCTTCCTGGGGAAAATTTCGGGTGAGGTGATGCCGTATGCAGACCAGCAGAAGATGTACGACCGGATGACAGAGGTTGCGCAGTATCACGCAGAGCTGAAGAGTCTGACCGGTGCAGAAAGAACGGCGTTCATTGACGAGAACAACGGAAAATTGTTGATGAACGGGCTTATGCAGGATACCCGGAAGAGACTGAAGGATTTGCGCAAACAGCGCGATGCCATTTATGCCGACAGTTCTCTCAGTCTGGCGCAGCAGGCGGCGATGGTGAAATCGGTAGAGCGGGATATGAAGGTTGCCGTGGATCGCTTTAACCGCGAGTACAACAAAAAAGTGGGAGTGGATTAACAGAAATGGCCCCGTACGGAAGTGCGGGGCTGATTAAGAAATAAACACACATTAACCTGTAATAACCGGAGCTATTAACATATAGTCAGAAAGAGTATTTCATGTGAGACAGAGAGCCGATTTATGTTTAATGAAGAAAAAGTTGCGTAAATGGCAGCGTATTTGCTGAAAAAACATGGCGGATCTATGCGTTTCATTAAGCTGATGTATCTCTCTGACCGCAAAGCAATGGAGTTGTATGGTTTTCCCATTAGTGGTGATCATTATTTCTCTATGAACAAAGGACCCGTTTTATCGCAGACATATTCTTTGGTTAAGGATGGAAGTGAAAACGAGTACAGTCCGTGGGAATCATGGATATCTGATGTAGCGGATCATAAGGTTGAAATGTGGCGTACATTTTCTTCTGTTGATGAGCTGGGGGAGTTATCGCCCGCAGAAATAGAGTCAATGGACATAATTTTTGGTCAATATGGAGGTTGGGATGCGTTCAGGCTTTGTGATGAAACTCACAGAATTTGCGGTGAGTGGCGCGATCCGCATGGTTCATCAATTCCAATCAGCCTTAAGAATATATTTATTGCTCTTGGAAAGTTGCCAGAAGCAGCAACAGTAATGGCGAATAGCATTAATGCGCAAAATAATCTTGATATATTATTAGGTGATCTGAGGTAGTCGGGATGATGTTCAGCCCTTATTTGTATTTACCGGGGAGGGAAGATGTTTAATTCCGATTCCCCGGCTCCACAGGCCTAACCTAACTTTATGTAACAGTCCATGCAGGGCTGAAATCTGCCTGCTGAAATAACTCCGTTAGCCCGCTAATCTGCTTTAACCTCAGAACTTCATCCTGGTCCATCCCCAGTTCTGTTCCGATACGTTCATCAGTCCAGCCAAGACGTGAAAGATCTCTGACAATATCAGACATTGAGGTTATCTGGTGTTTCCCCCTGGCTCTGTTATGTCGGATAGTCGCGGCAATACGTGAGGTTTGTCCCTTTCGGTCTGGATTAATACAGGTTACTGGTAGCCAGCCTTTCAGGCGTTTTCCAGTAACTGTTCTTCTACCTAGTAACTGCCTATGAAAACCATCCACCACCAGGTAATGGCTTGTTTCTTCCGAAACAACAATTGGTTGAGTAAAACCGTCTTTTTCCAGAGATTGTTTCAGTAATTTTTTTTCGCTTGGGGCCATGACATTGGGATTATAATCGTTAGCGACAATTTCATCCGCTTTTACCCACAGCACACAGTCCACTGGTTCTTGAGCAAAGGGGCTGATCTCATGGAGTACGCAGCGGAGATGGTTCAGGGCCTGTATGGTTTTCTCTTCAGATTGTTCCTGACTGAAGTACTGTCGAATCATCTTGCTCAGCACCTCCACCTCTGGTGTCACAGAATTCCCCATTCCTTCCTCCTTTCATTCATACGCTGCAGGTAACGTTCATAGTGCCGGGGTTTGTTGGGGCTGAAGGAGAGCGTTCGGCACCAGAAATCATTCTTTATGAGAGTCTTACAAATACGTCGCCAGGAGGGAACATCCCGGCAGCCCAGATCATTTTCCTGTTCATCCGGGATATCATCCGGGAATCCCCGGTTCTGATACCAGCGCAGGTAGACTGCTATCTTGTTGCGGTAGTGTTCAGCCGTTCTTTCCGGCATTACGTCCAGCAGGAAGAACGCATAGCTGCGCCAGGTATGATGGGATGGTTTTGACATCCGTTTACGCAGGGCAAAATAGGCCCCGCTTTCATTGGCATAAAGAGCCCCACTGGCAGCACCAGATACTCGTTCACACATCCGTGCCCAAGTTTCTGGCTCCAGAACATGATAAAGCCATAGTCCCTTACGCTGTTCCGGGCCAAAAGGCTCACAGACACGCATATTACGTAGAGGAATGCCTGCACGGTACATCAAATCATACAGAGGATTGTAGATTGCACAGGTTTTAGCGTTATATACCCAGATATCGTTGGTTTTCCAGTCATACAGCGGATACATGGTGTAGTAAAAACCTTCAGGTGACGCCGTGGTCCAGGGTTTATCATCTGCATATCTCAGTTTTCGTTGGGAAACCAGTCCCATAAATCTGTTAAGAGATTCATCCGCGCGGACTCCAGTCAGTATTGCCACGCTACATTGGTTACTTGCGAACCAGGAAGAAAAAGCTGGGACAAATTCTTCAAAAGTCATGGCGTAGCGGTAAAAGGGGAAATACGCCATATCAGTAATAGCATCTTCCGGTGGCTGTCGAACCCACTCTACACCGGGCTCCCAGCATATCCACTCAGGCTGAAACTGCGAGACACCATTTACTGTCGTCAGGGGAAGTGCAACCCAGTAAAAGGTATCTGTTACATCTTGGTACATCATCCGCATCTTCTGTATATGATCAATGGTGCATTGATACTGGGCTTCCCAGTCAATGAACAATACAGAAAAACGACGTTTCTTCCTGTAGGCCACTTCGGCTACAAGATGGAAAAGTACAGTGGAATCTTTACCGCCAGAAAAAGATAAACATACAGAAGAGAATGTTTCAAACAACCATTCAATGCGGTGAATGGCTGCTGACAAAACATCTTCTCCAGTTCTGATTTTTGTTATAGTTACCGGCATACAATCTGATAAAAATAGCGAGGGTTTGCATTTTACCTAGTAACGTTATGTAACTATTTTTTTGAATAAAGGCAATGAGATAATGATAAAAAATGTTTATCTAATGTACTGAGCTCTTCTCTTTATTGTATTAACTCTTCGATTTCAGCGGCGTTGTCGTTCAGGCATGAAAAAAGGAGCCGAAGCTCCTTTAGTTTCAGAATTCGAATTGCCTTGCCCGCAGGCTTTTCAGCATTGGCATGGCTCGTTGGATAACGGAACTTGACATGTCGAGACGTGTTACTTCCCTCAGTAACGCATCTCTGTTCTTCGTCACCATGTAGATGGTCTCAAACGCAATGTCATACAGCTTGTTCGTGTATGAGGAGTTCAGCTCTTTCATGATGGGATACAGGTGTTTGCTGAGGTCCTGGGCTTTTTCCATCCAGAGTTGCATGTAGCAAAGGAGGATGATTTCCTCGGCTGTGAATTGCGGCTGTGGTTCTGCTTGTACTGGCTGAATGTTGCGAAGTTTCTTTTCGCACTCGATGAAGTAGCGGCGGATCTGGCGACCTTTTTCGTTACGTTCAACCATCGCAAGCTCTTTGGCTGTGTCGAGGGTGAGGTGGTATTCCTTGCGGCGGCGGCCTGGAGTTTTCGCCAAATTTGGCGAAAATAGAATGTAGTCTAAATTTTCTACGAATCCATACTCGTTTAGCCTGGCCCGTATCCAGTTAGAAAAATCTTTACCTACCTCTAAAAATCCATGCAAATCACGCGCGTTCACCAGAAGCGTAGGTTCATTTGAGATTGTACCTTCAAACACAGGGATGAGTTGAGTGGTCATGATGACCTCCTTTGGCTTTTTTCGAGAAATGCCACCACAAGATGTGGTGCCGGGAGGCTCGAAACGGCCCAAAAGATACCGCGGACTTATTCCCCTTGCGGGTGTTGTATTCGTCGCCCTCCCGACATTGATCGGGGATGTGACCGCACACTGTGCTATCACTGAATAACAGGCATAAAAAATCCAACACTGACGGGGTTGGTTTAATCCGCTTTTGGGAGGTTTTCGAGGCCTCGGCGCGGAGTATAGTCAGTATTGGACGCAGTCGTCAACCATCGCAAGCTCTTTGGCTGTGTCGAGGGTGAGGTGGTATTCCTTGCGGTTGTGACCGCCTCTACCTTTTGCTTCCCGAATTTGGGAAGCAATCATATAGTCCTGTTTTTCAACGAAACCATATTCAGCAATACGTTCTGTTATCCACGATGCAAAGCGTTTACCAACCCCAAGGAAAGCGTGTAGATTGCGAGCATTGCATAGAAGGGCTGCTTGGTTTGAGATAGAACCGTTGAATACGGGGATGAGTTGACTGGTCATGATGACCTCCTTATTTGTTTAGTTTATAACCGCCAGTTAGTAGCTGGCGGTCGGGTGTCAACTGAGCCAAATAAGAAGCTCTGGGCATATTCCCCTTGCGGGTGTTGTATTACGCCTCTCCACCCGACCTTTGTACGGATGTAACTATGCCAAATTGCAGGCATAAAAAAGCCGCAAAGCTATCGGGTGCGGAGACCGCTTATTTGTTCAGTGCGATCAGTATGCGATAGCTCTGGCGGATTTGTCAAATCGTGCAGTAACATCCTTTTCTTCCTTGCCATTTCTCAATGATGACAAAGGGTGGATTCGGATTGGTATTGGGACAAAAGTGAGACACACAAAGCTTTGCATCGGCTTACAAAGCTTTGCATGTTTTTCAATGTTGGGACGTGTGAGCGCAGAAATGACGGGCTATCTAATTGATTTTAAACGATACGTAACCAACTTTAAAATCTTTGCACGCCAGTTCGCAGGTTTTACAGCCAGTACAGCGGCTGGAATCGATAAAAAATCCATATTGTGTGGTCATGGGCTACTCCTTAAACCTTTTCGATCTGGACAAGATTGCTGTGCGACGGGTTTCCCTTTGCCAGCGGTGAAGGGCGGTGAGAGGTCAGAATATTGATACTGCCGCCGTGATCGACCCGGTCACCAAACATATCCGCTTTAAGCCACGCACCTTGCCCGATGGCGGTAACGCCAGGCAGAATACGCGGAGTCACTTTTGCGGCAATCAGCATTTCTCCATTATTGTTAAATACCCGCACGGTATCGCCATGACGGATACCGCGTGCCTGAGCATCAATAGGGTTGATCCACACCTCTTGTGGGCAGGCCTGCTGTAACACATCAATATTGCCGTAGCTGGAGTGGGTACGCGCTTTGTAGTGGAAGCCCGTTAGCTGCAGTGGATAGGTTTTCCGCAGGGGATCGTCCCAGCCATCAAAACCTGGGGTATACGCAGGAAGGGGATGAATAATTTCATCTTTTTTCAATTCCCAGGTATCTGCAATCTTCGCCAGTCGTTCAGAATAAATTTCGATTTTCCCCGAAGGTGTTTTCAACGGGTTTGCCTGTGGATCTTCACGGAATGCGCGGAAAGCGACGTAGTGTTCTTCCGGGCATTTTTTCTTAAAGATCCCGGTCGTTTTCATCTCCTCGTAGTCGGGCATCTCAGGGTTACGTTCCTTCGTTTTCGCATGGAGATATTTTATCCATTCATGCTGACTGCGACCTTCAGTAAAGGTTTGATAAACGTCCGGTCCTAAGCGTTTGGCGACTTCACTCAGCATCCAGTAGATGGGTTTGCGTTCAAATTTTGCTGAGGTTGCGGGTTGGGCGAGGATCACATAGCCCATATTCCCGGCAGATTCATGAGAGATAAGGTCTTCTTGCTCTGTTGGCATCAGGTCGGGCAACAGGATATCGCAATACTTAGCCGAGGCAGTCATGAAGTGGTCAATGCCAACAATCATCTCGCACTTGCTGTCATCCTGAAGCACCTCATGGGTGTGATTGATGTCGCCATGTTGATTGATCAATGTGTTACTGGCGTAGCACCATAAAAACTTGATGGGGACATCCAGTTTTTCTTTTCCACGAACACCATCACGGGTCGCGGTCATTTCCGTACCGTGGTCGATGGCATCTGTCCATGTAAAGACGGAAATCTGCGTTTTAACAGGATTCTCAAGCATCGGGAACCATTCTACCCCCAGATCCCAGCTACCTTCGCGTACACCTGAGTTGCCGCCGTTTATGCCGACGTTACCGGTGAGAACGGAAAGCATGGCAATAGCGCGGGACGTTTGTTCGCCGTTGGAGTGTCGTTGTGGCCCCCAACCCTGACAAATATAAGCAGGTTTTGCTGAACCGATCTCTCGTGCCAACTGGATAATTTTTTCTGCCGGGATGCTGGTGATTTTTGCTGCCCATTCCGGCGTTTTAGCTATGCCGTCAGGCCCTTCGCCCAGAATATAGGCTTTATAATGCGCGTTACGTGGTGCGTTGGCGGGCAGCGTTTTTTCATCGTAACCAACACAATATTTGTCGAGAAATGGCTGATCGACCATGTTTTCAGTAATCAGTACCCAGGCAATCGCACAGGCCAGTGCGCCATCGGTGCCTGGGCGAATTGGCAGCCATTCATCTTCACGCCCGGCAGCTGTGTCGTTATAACGTGGATCGATGACGATCATGCGTGCGTTTGAACGTTCTCGGGCTTGCTCGACGTAGTAAGTGACACCACCGCCGCTCATCCGGGTTTCTGCCGGGTTATTTCCGAACATAACGACCAGTTTCGTATTGGCGATATCATCCGGGCTGTTGCCATCATTGGCACCGAACATATAACTCATTGCGGCACTGATTTGAGCGGTACTGTAGCTGCCATAGCGACTGAGAAAACCACCGCAAGAGTTCATCAGACGGTACGGGACGTTCGAGTTGGTGATGTTTCCGCCATCTACGCCTGTTCCGTACAGGACATGTACAGCCTCATTGCCGTAATCTTTAAGGATCCGCCGAAGATTATCACTGATGGTATCCAGGGCTTCATCCCAACTTATCCGTTCAAATTTACCTTCACCGCGCTTGCCGACGCGCTTCATGGGATATTTCAACCTATCAGGATGATTCATCCGTCGGCGGATAGAGCGCCCGCGTAAACATGCCCGAACCTGATGATTACCGTAAACGTCGTCTCCTGTCGTATCAGACTCCACCCAGTACACGGTGTCATCTTTCACATGCAAACGTAACAGACAGCGGCTCCCGCAGTTAACGGTGCAGGAACTCCAGACCGCTTTCTCTTCTACCGGTGTCTCTGCCGCTCGGACCATTTGGGAAAATGGCAGAGTGAAAGCACTGCTTGCCAGCGCGAGACTGCCAAGTGCGGAGGTTTTCATCAGACTTCTACGGCTGATTTCAGCCTTCATGAGCGCCTCTGTGGTATGGATTTTCATCATTACTCACTTATTGCTTTTCAAACAAAATGTCATGCCAGAATTTATGGTTGTAGTGGGTTATATTTTTTCGATCTCGACCAGATTAGTGTGCTGCGGGTTTCCCTTCGCCAGTGGTGAAGGGCGCAGAGTGGTTAGCGTATTCACACAGCCGCCATGGTCGATTTTATCGCCAGACATATTGGCCTCGTGCCAGGCTCCCTGGCCCATAGCGCTAACTCCAGGGAGAATACGTGGTGTTACTTTGGCTGGTAGCCGAACTTCGCCACGATGGTTAAACACCCGCACCATATCGCC
>ERZ791753.811-NODE-811-length-24551-cov-18.174763_pt1 | contig 24551 bp, 14 predicted proteins | sample MGYA00509951_ERZ791753 | MGnify/ENA primary metagenome ERZ791753 (study PRJEB30046, sample SAMN00792026) | human gut metagenome | study: EMG produced TPA metagenomics assembly of the A metagenome-wide association study of gut microbiota in type 2... | reverse complement strand
TCGAGCAGAGTTTTACACCTAATTGGGGATAAAACAGCTCATGGCGGGCGGCGGCGTGGCGCTCATCGGCGTCATCCTCGTTCCCCTGCTCAAGGGCCTGTTCGGTTAATCGCCCGCACGAATCCTTCGCGGCGTCCGCCCCCAGGGCGGGCGCTGCGGGAAAGGAGGGTAAAGCCCATTGGATTTGATATGGCAGAAATTCACCGAATGGCTGAAGGAGCTGCTGGTCAGCGGCATCATGGACAACGTGAACGGACTGTTTGACAACGTAAACAGCCGCGTGGCGGGCATCGCCGGACAGGTGGGCGCTACGCCCCAGGGCTGGAACAGCGGCGTCTACGGCATGATCCGAACGCTGTCGGACAATGTGATTTTGCCCATCGCGGGCGTGATCCTCGCATTTGTCATGACGCTGGAGCTGATTCAGCTCATTACGGAAAAGAACAATATGCATGACGTGGACACCTGGATGTTCTTCAAGTGGATATTCAAGACCGCCTGCGCCGTGCTCATCGTCACCAATACCTGGAACATCGTCATGGGCGTGTTCGAAGCGGCTCAGAGCGTCGTCAACAGCGCGTCGGGCATTATCATATCGGACACGTCTCTGACGTTTAACGAGCATATCGCGGGATTTGAAGCTGCGCTTGCGGAAATGGAGGTCTGGTCGCTGCTGGGGCTGTGGCTGGAATCCGTGGTCGTGCATCTTTCCATGTGGGCGCTGACCATCTGCATTTTCATCATCTGCTACGGCAGGATGATCGAGATCTACTGCGTGACCTCCATCGCGCCCATCCCCATGGCGACCATGGCCAACCGGGAATGGGGGCAGATGGGCCAGAATTACCTCAGAAGCCTGCTGGCGCTGGGCTTTCAGGGCTTCCTCATAATCGTCTGCGTGGCGATTTACGCGGTGCTGATCCAGAACATCGTGGTGGAGAGCAGCGTCTCGGCGGCCATATGGACGTGCATGGGGTATACGGTGCTGCTGTGCTTTACGCTGTTTAAGACAAGCTCCCTTGCCAGGAGCCTGTTCCACGCTCACTGACGGAGGTGATGAGATTTGGCATACGTTCCCGTACCCAAGGACTTGAACGCGGTGAAAACCAAGGTCATGTTCAATTTAACAAAACGGCAGATTCTGTGCTTTGGCGGCGGCGCGCTCATCGGCGTACCGCTTTTCTTTCTGCTCAAGGGCAGTATCGGCAGCAGCGCGGCGGCTCTTTGCATGATGCTGGTCATGCTGCCCTTCTTCCTGCTGGCCATGTATGAAAAGAACGGTCAGCCGCCGGAGAAGCTCATCCGCAACATCGTGCAGGTATGCTTCCTGCGCCCCAAACAGCGCCCGTACAGGACGAACAATTTCTACGACCTGCTGAACCGGCAGGATATTTTGGATAAGGAGGTCTACGCGATTGTCCACAAACAAAACCCCCGCAAGAAAGCTCACACGAGCCGAGCGAAAGCAGATCGACGCGGCGATTGCAAGAGCAAAGCGTCAGGATAAGCGAAAGAAGTCCGCCCAGGACAGCATCCCCTTTCAGCGGATGTACCCCGACGGCGTGTGCCGCGTGACGGACAGCTACTACACGAAAACCGTGCAGTTTCAGGATATCAACTACCAGCTCAACCAGAACGAGGACAAGACCGCCATTTTCGACGGCTGGTGCGACTTCCTCAACTATTTTGATTCCTCCATCCGCTTCCAGCTCTCCTTCATCAACCTCTCCGCCACGCGGGATACCTACGCCCGGCGCATCGCCATCCCCTTGCAGGGCGACTGCTTCGACAAGCTCCGCACCGAGTACACCGGGATGCTGCAAAGCCAGCTTGCCAGAGGCAACAACGGGCTGATTAAGACCAAGTACCTGACCTTCGGCGTGGAGGCGGATAGCCTGAAAGCGGCAAAGCCCCGCTTGGAGCGCATCGAGACGGATATCCTCAATAACTTCCGCCGTCTGGGCGTGACGGCGGAAGCCCTGAACGGGATGGAGCGCCTGCGCCTGCTGCACGGGATGCTCCACATGGACGAGCCGCAGCCCTTCCGCTTTTCGTGGGACTGGCTGGCTCCCTCCGGGCTGTCGGTGAAGGACTTCATCGCGCCCAGCGCCTTTGAGTTCAAGACCGGCAGCAGCTTCGGCGTGGGCAGCAAGACCGGCTGCGTATCCTTTTTGCAGATTTTAGCGCCGGAGCTGAACGACCGGATGCTGGCGGACTTTCTGGATATGGAAAGCTCCCTCATCGTCAGTATGCACGTCCGGTCCGTGGATCAGGTCAAGGCCATCAAGACCATCAAGCGCAAAATCACCGATTTGCAGAAGATGACCATTGAGGAGCAGAAAAAGGCGGTGCGCTCCGGCTACGATATGGATATTATCCCCTCCGACCTTGCCACCTACGGCACGGAGGCGAAAAAGCTCTTGCAGGAGCTGCAAAGCCGCAACGAGCGCATGTTCCTTTTGACCTTCCTTGTGGTGAACGTGGCGGACAACAGGCAGCGCCTCGGCAATAACGTCTTTCAGGCGGGCTCCATCGCCCAGAAGTACAACTGCCAACTCACGCGGCTGGACTTCCAGCAGGAGGAGGGCTTCATGAGCAGCCTCCCCTTGGGGCTGAACCAGATCGAGATCCAGCGGGGCTTGACCACCTCAAGCATCGCTATTTTTGTCCCCTTCACCACCCAGGAGCTGTTTCAGGACGGGAAGGAAGCCCTGTACTGCGGGCTGAACGCGCTGTCGAACAACCTCATCATGGTAGACAGAAAGCTGCTGAAAAACCCCAACGGGCTGATCTTGGGCACGCCCGGAAGCGGCAAGTCCTTCTCCGCCAAGCGTGAGATCGCCAACGTGTTCCTCGTCACAAACGACGATATCATCATCTGCGACCCGGAGGCGGAGTACGGCCCGCTGGTGGAGCACCTGCACGGGCAGGTGGTGAAAATCTCGCCCACCTCCACCGACTACCTGAACCCCATGGATTTGAACCTGAATTACAGCGACGATGAAAACCCGCTGAGCCTGAAATCCGACTTCATCCTGTCCCTGTGCGAGCTGATCGTGGGCGGCAAGGACGGCCTCATGCCGGTGGAAAAGACCATCATCGACCGCTGTGTGCGCTCTGTTTACCGGGAGTACCTGAGCGACCCCCGCCCGGAAAAGATGCCTATTTTAGAGGACTTGTACAACGAGCTTCGCAGGCAGGACGAAAAGGAGGCGCAGTATATCGCCACGGCGCTGGAAATCTACGTCACCGGCTCTCTCAACGTGTTCAACCACCGCAGCAACGTGAATATCGAAAACCGCGTGGTCAGCTTCGATATCAAGGAGCTGGGCAAGCAGTTAAAGAAGATCGGGATGCTGGTGGTGCAGGACGCGGTGTGGAACCGCGTCACGATCAACCGTGAGCAGCGCAAGTCCACCCGCTACTATATCGACGAAATGCACCTTCTTTTGAAGGAGGAGCAGACCGCCGCGTATACGGTGGAGATATGGAAGCGATTCCGCAAGTGGGGCGGCGTTCCCACGGGCATCACCCAGAACGTCAAAGACCTGCTCTCCAGCCGTGAGGTGGAGAACATCTTTGAAAACTCCGACTATGTGTATATGCTCAACCAGGCTTCCGGCGACCGGCAGATTCTGGCGAAGCAGCTCAACATCTCGCCCCATCAGCTCTCGTATGTGACCCAATCCGCCGAGGGCGAGGGGCTTTTGTTCTACGGCAGCGTGATCCTGCCCTTCGTAGACCGCTTCCCCAAGGATACGGAGCTGTACAAAATCATCACGACAAAATTGTCCGACCTCTCCGAACAAACCGGGGAGGAAGCGAAGGACGCAATTACAGTGTAAGGAAGGAGAAAAGACTATGGATAACCACCTTATGATTTTTGAAAGCGCAGATTTTGGTCGGGTGCGTTCCGTGCTGAAAGACGGAGCTCCTTGGTTTGTTGCGGTTGATGTGTGCAAAGCTCTCGGATTGAACCAGGTTACGCGTGCAATGTCCAGATTGGACTCGGATGAAGGTGGGTTACTTGAAGTACCCCACCCCCAGAACGCCGATAAGATGATTGAAATAAATGCTGTAAGTGAAGCCGGACTCTATCATTTGATCCTTTGCTCCCGCAAGCCGGAAGCGAGAGCCTTCAAGCGCTGGATCACCCATGAGGTCATTCCCTCCATCCGCAAGCACGGCGCGTATATGACGGACAGCCTGTTGGATGCGCTGGAGGCGCACCCCGAGGCCGTGCCGGAGTACCTGAACCGCCTGCGCAGCGAAAACGCCCGAAACCGGGAGCTGACCCGCCGTCTCCGGCTTGCCCTCCCAAAAGCGGAGTATTACGACGCCTTTGTTGACCCTGCGGACTGCACCAACATCCGCACCACCGCCAAGGAGCTGGGCGTTCCCGAAAAGCAGTTTACCCGGTATCTGGAGGAAAAGAAGTATCTGTTCCGGGACAAGAACCGCAAGCTCTTTCCCCGTGCGGTCAAAAAGAGCGCCGGTCTGTTTCTGGTGAGGGACTTCTACACCGAGCGCGGCAAGCTGGGACACTATACCCTCATCACCCCGGCGGGCAAGCGGCATTTTCTGGAGAGAACGGATGAAATTCTGTTTGAATAACGCTTTTAACCCATCAGCAGCCCCATCAGGAGGTGATGAATATGGCAAAACGCTCGCCAAGGCTGATTTTCCCCGAGGAAGAACGCGCCCTGCCGGAGCTGGAACGAGCTGTCCGCAAGGCGGACAGGGCGGCGGTTAAGCTGGAAAAGGCCGAAGCGAAAATTCCCAAGAAAACCGTTAAGGTCAAAAAGCGCGTTGTGGACAGTGAGAGCGGCAAGGTCACGACGCGCCTTTTCTTTGAGGAGGCGGACAAAAAGCGTCCGCCCTCCAAGCTGGCGCACGCCGCAAGGAAAGCGCCGCTGGATACCGTCCGCAGCGCAGTCCACCGCAAGCTTCGGGAGGAGGGCGACGACAACCCCGGCACGGAGGCGGCGAACACCCTGACCGAGACGGCGGAGCGCACCTGGCGCATTGCGGAATCGGCGCACCGCTCCCATGCGGAAAAGCCCTACCGCAAAGCGGACAAGGCGGAAGCCGCCGCAGACAAAGCCAATCTCAAGGCGCTGAACAAACAGTACGAGCAGGAATACGGCAGGGCTTCCAACCCCTATTCCCGCTGGCAGCAGAAGCAGGCCATTAAAAAGGAATACGCCGCCGCAAAAGCGGGAAACGGCGCGAGGAATACCGTCAAAGCGTCCGAGACCACCGCAAAGGCGGCCAGGCGCGCCGCCGAGGGAAGCAAAAAGGCCGGCAGCTTTTTTGTCCGGCACAAGAAGGGCTTCCTCATCGCGGGCGGCGTCGCCGCCGCGATACTGCTGCTCATGACCTGCATTTCCTCCTGCTCCACGCTGTTTCAGGGCGGGGTGTCCGGCATTGCGGCCTCCACCTATCCGCTGGAGGATGCGGATATGCTGGCGGCGGAAGCCGCCTACTGCGCCATAGAGGACGAGCTGCGGGAATACCTGAACAGCTACGAAAGCACCCACAATTACGACGAGTACCACTTCGACCTGGACGAGATTGAGCACGACCCCTATGTGCTCATTTCCATGATCACCGCCCTCAAGGGCGGAGAATGGACGATTGACGAAATAGGCGGGATTCCGGAGATGCTGTTTGAAAAGCAGTATATCTTAACGGAAACCGTCACCACGGAAACCAGATACCGCACCGAAACGCATATCGGCTATTACACCGACGAAAACGGCAATCTGCAAAGCTACGAGTACGAGGCGGAGGTTCCCTACACCTACTATATCTGCCATGTGGAGCTGGAAAACTTCAACCTCTCCCATGTGCCGGTGCATATCATGTCCCACGATCAGCTCTCCATGTACGCCGTGTATATGAGCGTGCTGGGCAACCGCCCCGACCTGTTCCCCGGCTCCCCGTATGTGAACCGGTACTACCACACCCAGTATGAGAAGTACGAGATACCCCCGGAGGCGCTGGCGGACGAGCAATTCGCCGCCATCATCAAGGAAGCGGAGAAGTATCTGGGCTACCCCTATATCTGGGGCGGCAGCTCGCCCGCCACCTCCTTCGACTGCTCCGGCTTCGTTTCGTATGTCTACAACAACTGCGGCCTGCATTGGAGCTTCGGCAGGCTTGGCGCGGAGGGGCTGCGGGGTATGTGCGCCTATGTTTCCCCGGAAAGCGCCCGTCCCGGCGACCTTATTTTCTTTGAAAAGACCTACGATACCGCAGGCGCGTCCCATGTGGGCATCTATGTGGGCAATAACAGGATGCTCCACTGCGGCGACCCCATTCACTACGCTTCCATCGACACGAGCTACTGGCGAAGCCATTTTCTCCAGTTTGGCAGATTACCTTAACAACAACCATATCAACGCAAAAAGGAGGATGTTATGAACCCGCGACTTGAAAAGCTGCGTCAGGAGCGCGAGAAGCTGGCGGAAAAGCTCACATCGCTGACCGCACGGCTCAAAGCCCTGGACGAGCAGATTCTGAAGCTGGAAAACACGGATATTGTGGGCATCGTCCGCGAGAACGGGCTGACCATCGAGCAGCTGGCGGCGCTGATGGAGATGCTGGAAAAGCGTCCCACGGCGGCGCTGCCCGACGAATACAGAAAAACGGAGGAATTTGTGGATGAAGAATAATTGGAGTTTTTTTGCCGTGACGCTGGCTGTCGTGCTCTGCATGACGGTCTTTTCCGTTACGGCCTATGCAGGCGGCGGCGATATGGTCGATTCGACAATGGGCGACCCGACCATGGAAACCCCAACTGCAACTACACAGCCGGAGAATACGAATACCGGTGAGCAGACCCCAAACGGACAGACCCTGACCGTGCTTGTGACCGAAAACGCGGACGGAAGCCATACCGTGACCATCGGGGATCGGAGCTGGACGCTTCCCGCCAAACGGGAGCAGGCCGGAAAGGTGGTCAACGTCCGCACCTATTTGAACCTGCGCACCGGCCCCGGCACGGACTACACTGTGATTGGGCATCTGCTCAACGGCGCGGAGGTGAAGGTGCTGGAGGAAAGCAACGGCTGGTACAAGGTGGTCGTGCCGGAGCAGACCGGCTATGTATACGGCAAATACCTTGACGTCATGAACGCGCCGACAGAAAACAGCGGAAACGATACGGATATGGCGGGACTGCCGGAGCTGCTGCTGCAATATTACACCGCTGCCGGAGGTTCCGCTCCCCTGACCCCGGAGGGCAACCTGACGCTCGTGGACGATATCGGCTCCGCTCTCGGCGCAGGCAAGCAGTTCATCACCGTGACGACCAAGGGTGGCAATACCTTTTATCTCATCATCGACCGGGACGATAAGGGCAATGAGAACGTCCATTTCCTGAATCTTGTGGACGAGGCCGACCTGCTGGCTTTGACCAAGGACGGCGAGAGCATCGTCCCCGCCTGCTCCTGCACGGACAAATGCGCCGTTGGCAAGATCAACACGGGCTGCAAGGTGTGCAGAACCAATATGAGCGAGTGCGCGGGCAAGGAAGTGACGGAACCCACGCCACAGCCCGCCGAGCCTGCGGAGACCGCGCCCGAAAAGAAGACCGGCGGCACGGGTATCATCGCCGTTCTGCTGCTCCTGCTGCTGGGCGGCGGCGGTGCGCTGTACTGGTTCAAACTCCGCAAGCCGAAGGCTGACACCCGTGGGGCGGACGATCTGGACGATTACGACTACGGCGAGGACGAGGAAGATGAGGATTACGAATTTGAAGATGAAAACACTGCTGACAGTGAGGAGGACAAAAACCAATGATGAATACGACCTGTTACCGGCTTGTTGTGTGTGAAAAGCCCTCCGTGGCAAGGAGCATCGCCGCCGTTCTTGGCGCAGGCAAACGCGGGGACGGCTTTCTTTCGGGCGGCGGCTATCTCGTTTCCTGGTGCTTCGGGCATCTTGCGGAGCTTTCGGATGCGGACGCTTACGACGAGAAGTTCGGCAAATGGCGAAGGGAGGACTTGCCCATCCTGCCGGATAGCTGGCAGTACACCGTGGCGAGGGACAAGCAGAAGCAGATGAACACCCTCCGCACCCTCATGCACAGAGAGGACGTTTGCGAGGTCGTCAACGCCTGCGACGCCGGGCGCGAGGGCGAGCTGATCTTCCGCACAGCGTATAATCTCAACAACTGCCGCAAGCGCGTGAAGCGGCTCTGGATCTCCTCCATGGAGGATGCGGCGCTCCTTGATGGCTTTGACAATCTCCGCGACGGTGCGGAGTACGACAACCTCTACGCCTCCGCCCTCTGCCGCAGCAAGGCGGACTGGCTGGTGGGCATCAACGCCACCCGTCTGTTTTCCGTGATGTACCACCGCACCCTGAACGTGGGGCGCGTGGTATCGCCTACGCTTGCGCTGCTGGTGCAGCGGGAAGCGGAAATCAACGCCTTTCAGCCGGAGAGTTTCTACACCGTCCATCTGGACTTTAACGGCTTCTCCGCCGCAGGCGAACGCATGAAGGAGCAGGCAGAGGCGGAGCGGCTTGCCGGGGACTGCAACGGCAAAACCGCCGCTGTTACCTCCGTTGTGCAGACGGAAAAGACGGAGAAAGCCCCGGCGCTCTACGATCTGACCACGCTCCAGCGGGATGCGAACCGCTTGCTTGGGTACACGGCGCAGCAGACGCTGGATTATCTGCAAAGCCTCTACGAAAAGAAGCTTTGCACCTATCCCCGCACCGACAGCCGCTATCTCACCGACGATATGGAGGGCGGCGTAAACGCGCTGGCGCTGTGCTGCGCGGGCATCTGCGGCACGGAGCCGCCCGCAGCCGTCTGTTCGGGGCAGGTGTGCAGCAGCAAAAAGGTCAGCGACCACCATGCCGTCGTTCCCACGATGGCGGCGGGCGAAACGGACTTGGAAACCTTGCCCGCAGGCGAACGGGAGATCCTGCGCCTTGCCGCCCGTCAGGTGCTTATGGCGGTCAGCGCGCCCTTCGTCTATCTGGAGACCGAGGCAAGGCTGGACTGCGGCGGAAATGTCTTTGCCGCCAAAGGGAAAACAATCCTTCATATGGGTTGGAGGGCATACACGGAAAAGGGCAAGCAGGACAGCACCCTCCCGGAGCTTTCCGAGGGACAGACGCTTCCCATTTCCTCCTGCGCAGTCAAAGAGGGAAAAACGACCCCGCCAAAGCACTTCACCGAGGATACGCTGCTCTCCGCTATGGAGACGGCGGGCAAGGAGGATATGCCGGAAGATGCCGAGAGAAAGGGATTGGGAACCCCCGCGACAAGGGCAGCGGTCATTGAAAAGCTGGTGGCCACGGGCTTTGCGGAGCGCAGAAAGGCGAAAAAATCTGTACGCCTCGTTCCCACCGAAGCGGGCGTGTCCCTCATTACCGTGCTGCCCGAACAGCTCCAGTCCCCGCTTTTGACCGCCGAATGGGAGCACCGCCTCAAGGAGATCGAGTGCGGCGAGCTGGGCGCGGACGAGTTCCTTGCCGGCATCCGCGATATGGTCGCAGCGCTGGTTCGGGACGCTGCGCCTGTGGACGGCGCAGAGGTGCTGTTCCCCTCCGGCAGACCCATTGTGGGCAAATGCCCCCGCTGCGGCGCAGAGGTCACGGAGAGCAAAAACGGCTATTTCTGCGAGAGACGGAGCTGCAAGTTCGGGCTGTGGCGGGACAACCGCTTCCTTGCCGCCAAGAAGATCAGCCTGACGAAGAAGATGGCTTCCTCGCTCCTGACGCAGGGACGCGCCTATGCCAGCGGTATCTATTCCGAGAAAACCGGCAAGACCTACGACGCATTCATCGTGCTGGAGGACGACGGCGCGCGTTCCTCCTATAAGCTGGACTTCACGAAGTGATTTTTCTTTGGCTCCCGCACGGGCGTTTCGTTCCCCTGCGGGAGCCGCTGTTTTTACCATGATTCAAAGGAGGTATGCATGAAATGGCTGAAAAACAGACCAACAAGGAACGGCTCAAGGACATCACCGACAGCATCGAGACGGGCATAAAGGAGCTGTTCGAGAGCGACAAATACAGGCAGTACCTTGCCACCATGAGCCGCTTTCACAAGTACAGCGTCAACAACACCATGCTCATCTATATGCAGCGCCCGGACGCCACCCATGTGGCGGGCTTCAACAAATGGCGCGACCAGTTCGGAAGGAGCGTCAAAAAGGGCGAAAAGGGCATTAAGATCATCGCCCCCACGCCCTTCAAGAAGAAAATCGAGCAGCAGAAGTTAGACCCCGACACCAAGCTCCCCCTGCGGGACGAGAACGGCGATATTATCACGGAGGAAAAGACGGTGCAGATCCCCATGTACAAGCCCGTGGTGGTGTTCGACGTGCAGCAGACCGCAGGCAAGCCCCTGCCGGAGCTGGCGGCGAACCTTACGGGGGACGTGCAGAATTACGGGGCGTTCATGGAAGCTCTGCGCCGCAGCGCGCCCGTCCCCATCTTCTTTGAGAGGCTGGCGGAGAATATGGACGGCTACTTCTCCGTGGACAAACAGCGCATCGCTGTCCGCGAAGGCATGAGCGAGGTACAGACAGTCTGCGCCGCCGTCCATGAGATCGCCCACTCCAGGCTCCACAATAAGGACGAAATCGGAGAAAAATATCAGGCGGTCGAGCTGTTCGGCAAGCCTGCGCTGTTTTCAAACTGGCGCATCGACCGGGATAAGCTGCCGGAGGGCTTGTATGCGTATGACCTGCGCGGCTCGGATGATGATCCGGGGTTGCCGGTAACGCTTGAAAGCCATGTCACCGTCAATCACGCCGCCTCTGTCATCACAGCAGCGCCCATTGAGCTGCCGGAGCAGGGCTTTCTTTATTTAGGCGAGGACGGGCTGAACTTCACGGGCGGCGAGCAGACCGTGAAGGAGTTTTTGCACGCACAGTACCCGGAAAAGGCAAAGCTCTCCCGCGCCGCCGAGGAGATTCAGGCGGAGAGCATCTCCTTCGCCGTCTGCGCCTATTACGGCATTGAGACAGGCGAAAACAGCTTCGGGTATCTGGCGACCTGGGCAAAGGACAGGGAGCTGACCGAGCTTCGCGCATCGCTGGAGACCATCAACAGAACATCTTCTGCCCTGATTACGGATATCGACCGCCATTACGCGGAAATCTGCAAGGAGCGCGGGCTGGGTAAGGAGACGGAGAGCCTTGCCGACCAGCCGGTGCAGGAGATCGCCGTGCAGGAGCCGGAGCCGGTCGCAGCGCCGGATAACGGCTGCGTCCCCGACCCTGCCATATCTATTGAAAGCATGAACGCCTACGGCTACACCGATTCCAATATGCTGCCGCTGACAAAGGAGCGTGCGCTGGAGCTCATGGAACGGGACGTGAGCGTGTATATGCTTCACACGGACAACACCGAGGCCATGGCCTTCGATGCAGAGGAAATCCGCAGCTTTGACGGCATCTTCGGAGTGGAACTCTCCGAATGGGAGGCGGTCAAAGACCGCTTTACACCGCCGGACTATGAAAAGGCGTTCCTCGACAACACCGCCGACAGCTTTGCCATCTATCAGCTTCGGGATAATGATAATACGGCGCAGCTTCGCTTTATGAACGCCGAGTATCTGGAGCAGAAGGGGCTTTCCGTCGAAAAGGAGAATTACGCCGCCGTCTACGCGGGAAACCTTGACCGCAGGGGCGATACGCAGGACAGGTTGAACGAGCTGTATGAGACCTTCAACATCCGCCGCCCGGAGGATTTTCGCGGCCACAGCCTGTCCGTCAGCGACATCGTGGCGCTGAAGCAGAACGGCGTGGTATCCTGTCATTACGTGGATTCCCGGGGCTTCAAGGCGCTGCCCGACTTCCTCAAGCCGGAAAACTATCTCAAAAACGCGGAGATGGCCATGGAGGACGACTACGGCATGATCGACGGCGTTATCAACAACGGGCCGAAGCAGACCGTGGCAGAGCTGGAGGAACAGGCAAAGTCCGGCAAGCCCGTCTCCCTCATGGAGCTGGCGCAGGCGGCGCGCCGGGAACAGGCGCAGGCGTCACAGCAGGAGAAGAAGCCCTCCGTGCTGGCAAAGCTCTGTCCTCCCGTCAACGAGCCGAAAAAGACAGCGCGTTCAAAGCGCGCGGAAAGAGAGCTGCTATGATGAATTTTACCAACGATGAAATGAACCTCATGTGCATCTACCAAAGCGACAGCCGCAGCGGGCTGATTGCCGCCCTCACCGAGATGCAGGGATACCTGGATGAGGACGAAGCCGAGCTGCGAGCGCTGACCGACAGCGCCCTGCAAAAGCTCAGCGAAATCACCGACGAGGACTTCGCGGAGCTGGAGCTGGTGCCGGACTTTGACACGGACGAATAAGGCGGATGCGGCGGGAGCGGCTTTCGGGTCGCTCCCGCTGTGCTTCCGCGATTCTATTTCCCAAAATCGAAAAAATATTGATTTTGGGAAATAGAACGGGTATAATAAGAGCAGAGGTGATGAATATGAAACTGATAGACCGAGGTGTGTATCTACGGAAACTGATTGGTGTCATCGGAACGCCGGATATCAAGGTTGTCACAGGTGTCAGGCGCAGCGGAAAGTCAAAGCTGCTGGAAGCGTTCAAAGGGTATGTAGAAGCAAATATCGCGGACGCAAATATCGTGCATATCAATTTTAACCTGACAAAGTATGAGCAGTTCAAGGACTACCATGTCCTGAACAATTATATTGAAAGCTCCTATATCGATGGCAAGCAGAACTTTGTTCTGATCGACGAGGTGCAGATGTGTCCTGGGTTTGAGCTTGCTATCAACAACCTCCATGCGCAGGAAAGATTCGACATCTATATTACAGGCTCAAATGCTTTCCTTCTAAGTTCCGACCTTGCCACACTCTTCACGGGTCGAACTTTTGAAGTGAAGGTGTTCCCGTTTTCTTTCAGTGAATTCTGCGAGTATTATACCCTTACGGACAGATATGCCGCTTTTTCCCGTTATCTGCGAGAAGGCGGTATGGCCGGCTCGTATCTTTATCAGGACCCGGAAGCCAAGTACGACTATATCGCGGATGTATTCGATACATTGATCGTCAGGGACATACGGCAGAAATATAAAATCCGCAACCCGATCCTGATGAACCGCATTGTTGATTTTCTCATGGACAATATCTCAAATCTCACGTCTGCGAGAAATATTGCAGATGCCCTCACAGGCAACAAGGATAAAATCAACCACAAGACCGTCGGGAACTATATGCAGTATCTGTGCAACGCCTTTGCTTTCTATCGCGTTCGCAGATATGACATTCAGGGGAAAAAGTATCTGGCATCCAGCGATAAACTGTATCTGAGTGATCATACCTTCCGGTATGCGAAACTGGGAACAAAAAATCTGGACTATGGCCGCGTACTTGAAAACATCGTTGCTATCGAACTGCTTCGGCGCGGATATGAGGTCTATGTCGGGGTCTTATACAAGAAGGAGATAGATTTTGTTGCCATAAAACGCAACGAAAAGCTCTATATTCAGGTTTCAGACAACATCAGCGACGAGAAAACCTTTGAGCGCGAAGTAACCCCTCTGCTTCAAATCAAGGACGCTTATCCGAAGCTGGTACTCGCCAGGATCAGAGATGAAGCGTACCAGTATGAGGGCGTTCAGATCATCGATATTGCGGACTGGCTGGCGGAGCAGCCATCTGCTTCCCAAAAATGAAAATAATTTGATTTTGGGAAACAGCAACGGAGGGAGTTATGGCAAAGAAGTGCGGGCACTACTGCAAGGTGTGCGGAGAATACAAGGCGAACGAGCGCTTTTCGGGCAGAGGCCATGCGGCGCACATCTGCAAGAAATGCGCTGCGCTGCCTGCCGCGCAGCGGGCTGAGGACATGACGCTCACAAAGCTATGGAATCTGCCGTGGCAGCTCTCCGCTCAGCAGCGGGACTGGCTCAAAGGGCTGCGAAACGACAGCCGCACGGAGGTGGCTTCTGCCGCCCGCGAGCTGTACGCAGACCGTTTCCCATATGCGGCGCGAAACGAGCGGAAAAAGCTGCTCCAAATCAGCCATATGGACTTTGCCGTCTGCGGCGAGGTCTTTGACGAATACGGCGACGGCTGTTACAGAGAGTTTCAATTCACCCTCGACCGGAAAGAACATGCGGTTTGGCTCCGGCAGGGAGACGAGACGGTGCAGGTCACTCTGACAATAAAGGAGATGCGCAGGCTGCTGAACGTCATCGTCAACAACTATGAAATCTTCTGTTGGGAGGAGGACTACGGCACTTCCGACACAGATGCCCTTTGGGAAGATGATTGGGACGAGGAAGAAGGGGCTGACCTGGAGCTTCCCGATGAATCCGAAGATGAAGATTCCCCATCATGGGAGGTTTCAATATGCTATCTGAATGGCGAAACACAATACATCTGCGGGTACGATGATCTGCCCGACCGGGTAAACGAGCTGACGCTGGAGCTGCTTTCCCTGTTTGAGGATGAATCTCAGGCGGAGGACTTTGAACCCGAAGATGGATAAAAGCGTCTCTTCCCTTACACTCTATTTCCCAAAATCGAAAAAATTTTAATTTTGAGAAATAGAACATCGACATACAAGAGAAAGCGTCCCGTTTCCTGCATAGGATTCGGGACGTTTTCGGATATACCGCCCCCTTACATAGAGCGTCCGTTCCGGGCGCTCTAAATTTATGCCATGAAGGAGGAGCAATATGCCGAGCAAGCTACAAACGTATATGCAGATGGCGGACGAGGCGCAGCGGCAAATCACCGGCAGCTACCGGGGCTGGACGGGCTTTCTCACCACCGCCGCAAGGCTGTACAAATACCCCTACGCCGAGCAGGTCATGATCCACGCCCAGCGTCCGGACGCCACCGCCTGCGCGGAGTACGACTTCTGGAACGAAAAGATGGGCCGGTATGTCCGCAGGGGCTCCAAGGGCATCGCCCTCATCGACAGCAGCGGCGAAAGGCCGAGGCTTCGGTATGTGTTCGACGTGTCGGATACGGGCGGCAGAGAATTTCCAAAGAGCCGCTACCTGTGGGAATACCGGGAGGAACACGCGGACGCGGTAAGCGCCATGCTGGAAAGCCGCTACGGTGTGGACGGAAAAGGAGGGCTTCCCGACCAGCTTGAGCGCATCGCGTCTCAGCTTGCGGAGGAATACTGGCGGGACTATAAGCGGGATATCCTCGCCATCGTTGACGATTCCTTTCTTTACGGGTATGATGAATTTAACGTAGGAGCGGCCTTCCAAAGCGCCGCCGCCGTCAGCATCGCCTACTCGCTCATGTCCCGCTGCGGGCTTGAAGCGGACGACCGCTTCGAGCATGAGGATTTCCTGAGCATCTTTGATTTCAACACCCCGGAAGCCGCCGCCGAGCTGGGCACGGCGGTGAGCAGGATCAACGGAGAGGTGCTGCGGCAGATCGAAGTCACCATCAAGAATTACGAGCGCGAGAAACTCGCGGAAAGGAGCCATAGCCATGACAGAACTGACCTACACCAAGAACGGGGACTACCTGATTCCCGACCTGACGCTGACCGAAACGCCGGAGGGCAGACCTCTGGGCAAGTACGGGAGACTGCGCAGGAGCTACCTTCAGGAGCACAGACCGGGGCTGTACAGCCGTCTGGTGCTGTCGGAGAAGCTGTTCCCGCACCTGCGGGAGATCGACGAGACGGCGAACCGGAGGCTGGAGCAGATGATGCCGGAGCTGATGCAGTCGGCGGGCGTGACGGAGGAGCTGAAAGCCCGCGATCAGATGAAATGGGTGGGGCTGATGAACAGCCTGAAAGCGCAGGCGGAGGAGATCATCCTCAGCGAGCTGGTGTACAACTGAGCAATGACGCGCCGGAAGCGGAACCGGCGCAGCCTCCGATACCGCAGGCATACCAACTGAGCCTGTTCCCCACGGAGGAAGAGCAAATCGCATATATCGCAGAAGCGGAGAGCTACACGCCCTCCGCTTTTTCCATGTCCATCCCGCAGGCGGATATCGACCACATTCTGCGCATGGAGGGCAACGCCGACTATGCCCGCATGAAGATCGCCACGGAGTTCTCCAAGGGCAAGAGCGTGGAAGAAATTGCGGCGTTTCTAAAGAACGCCTTCCACGGCGGCAACGGCGTTGTCACCGAAAACGGCAGGTATTCCGCGTGGTACGCCGACGACGGCATCCGCATCGCCAATGGGGACGCGGCAAGACACCTGACCTCTGCAAAGGTCGTAAGCTGGCAGGAGGCGGCGGAGCGCATCGAGCAACTGCTGGAGCGAGGTGAATACGCTGCCAATGTGGAGCTTGCCGAAGCTCCGGGGCATGAGCGGGCGGAGCTGGCGCAGTCCCTCTGGTATCTGCGGCACGACCTCAGCGAGGAAGCGCAGGAGCAGGGCTACCTCTCCTGCATGGATGCGCTGCGGGGCAGGGGCTTCCCCGACGAAACGGAACGACTTGCCGAAAGCCTGACCAATCCTGCTTTTCGTGAAACGCTCTCCGGCGAGCTTGCGCAGTTTTCCGCCGCATATGAGCAGGACAGAAGCCTCATGCGCTTCAACTTCCACAAGCCCTATCAAATCTGGCAGGGCTTGCAGGAGCTGAATCTGCCCCGTAGAGAGTACAGTACGGAAATGGCGGAGATTCCCGCCGTGCAGCGGTTCATTACGGAGGACGAGATCGCCGCGACCCTGACCCGCGGCAGCAATATTGAAGGGGGCAAGGGACGTATTTATGCCTATTTCAAAGAAAAGCACAGCCCCAGGGAGCAGGCGGATTTCCTGAAAGATGAATACGGCATTGGAGGCAGCTCCCACGCGGTATCCGGCGCTACCCACAGCGGCGAGGATCACAGCGGCAAGGGCATCAGCCTGAAAAAGCAGGACTGTCCCGATGTGCAGTTAAAATGGAGCAAGGTTGCCTCCCGTATCTCCGAGCTGATCCGCAAGGATCGTTTCCTGACCCCGGAGGAAAAGACACAGTACGAGCAGCTTCAGCGGCAGACCGCAGCGCGAAGCGCAGCATGGAATGACTACAATGCCGTAAAGGAAGCCCACCCGGACGACCTCGTGCTGTTTCAGGTGGGCGATTTCTTTGAGCTGTACGGTGAGGACGCAAAGCAGGCGGCGGAGCTGCTGGATATGAACCTGACCTCCCGCAGTATCCCCGGTGCCGGGCGTGTGGAGATGTGCGGTGTACCAGCGGATCGGCTGGAAGAATATGTGGAAAGTTTGCGAGATAAGTACGACGTGACCATTTCCACAAAGGGTGAAAACAGCCCGGAGCGGCACACCTATACCCTGCGTTCCGTTGACCATGAAGCCGAAGCCGCCATCAATGCCTATGAAGCGGAGTTCGGCGCGGACGGCACGAGGGTGTTCCGCGATCCTGCCGCAGAGCAGGCTCAACCCACGGTGCAGGAGCTGTTCGAGCGATACCGTCTGAGCGTGGGCAACGCGCTTTCCAGGGATGAAGCATTTCTCAACGCCTGCCGCAACTCTGACCGGGAGAACGCCTATCTGGAGGGAGCGGCGGCCATCCGGCGCATTGTCATGGAATCCGGCGATTTGCAGCTCACACGGCTCTATTTCGATATGCCCTCCTTCCACAATCGGCTCCATCAGGAGCTTTTGGACGAGCTGTATCCCACGCTGGCAACGATGGTCACGCCCTCGCCCTACAAGGTGACGCAGGAGGACATCGACGCTGCCTTGCAGAGCTGGAACGGGAAAATTGAAAGCAAGCAGGCGGTTGTCCGCTATATGAAGGCTCACGCCCGCGACCGGGACACCGCCGCATGGCTGGCACGGGAATACGGCTTGAAGGATACCTCTAAACCGCTGCAAATCTCCGTGGGCAATTCCGAGCCGGTCACGCTGTCATGGGCAAAGGTGCAGCGGCGCATTGCGCAGCTCATTCAATCCGATAACTTCTACACCGAGCAGGAACAGGACAACTTTGACAATATTGACCCCATCGCCATCCGGGAAGCGCTTGCTGAACGCGGTATTGTAAATGGGCAGGTTGTGGATGCGGAGGCTAATCGCAACAGCCCCTTCGTCCGGCAGGTCATGGCGGATGTGGAGCGGATCGCGGCGCAGGAAGCGCAGGAAAGAATGGCACAGCAGGAAGAACCTGCCCTTGACCCCGCAGACCGTTTCCATGTGGTAAGCCTTGACCGGGGCTTCCGTACCCTGTACGCCGTGTGGGACGACGAGACCCACGGCTACTATGTGGACGCGGACGGCGTGACCGAGGAATTTACAAGCGAATGGCAGGCGGAGGCGTACCGGCTGGAGCTGCAAGGACAGGCGGAGCAGGCGCTTTTAGAGCGTGCAAAGGGGCTGATCTCCGACTTCTGCCGGAGTGAATACGGCTCAGAGGCGGATTTCAGCGACCCGGCGAAAATCGGCGTCGCCTACACCACCGTCACCGATGATGAGATTCCCCTTCAGGTGAACATCGACCTTGTGAATTACCGGCTGGAGCGCTATCTGGATGACGAGCATCTGGAAACCCGGCAGTACGGCTCTTTGCAGGAGCTTATTTCCAACGAGCTGGAAAACCTCGATTTCAGCGACCTCATTCATGTTTCGGATGAGGATGTGGAGCAGCACCGCCGGCACGAGCCGGAGGAGGCAGTTACGGAAGCTCCCGAAACGGCTCCTGCCCCGCAGAGAGAACCGTTCCCGTATTCCGTAGGGGATACGGTGTATCTGGAAAACGGCAAGCCCTATATCATCGAGAGCATCGGCGTCTTTGATATTACCCTCAGCGACCCGACGCTTTTCTATCCCATCTCCCGTGCGGAGAGCAGGGAGAGCTTCGCGCGGCTCATGGAGCGGTATCCGCAGCCGGAAAAGACCGCCGCAGAGAATACGGCTGTCCCTGAAAAAGAACCAAAACCCGCTTACACAGAGGAAACCGTGGCGGTATATCCCGCCGACAAAAACAACCTTCCTTATGATGTGGAGATTCGCACCCTGCGCTTTGACGAGCCGGAGCATGACCCGCCCGCACCGCTGCCGCCTGCGGAGAACTACCGCATCATGGACGATGAGCTGGGCACAGGCGGCGCAAAGGAGAAATTCTGGCGCAACATCAAGGCGATCGCCACCCTGAAGCAGATCGAAACTGAGAACAGGAACGCCACCCCGGAGGAACAGCACATCCTCTCTCAATATGTGGGCTGGGGCGGGCTTGCGGACGCTTTCGACCCGGACAAGGCAGGATGGCGGGTTGAATACGATGAGCTGAAGAATGCGCTATCCCCGGAGGAATATGCCGCCGCCAGAGCTTCCACGCTTAACGCCCACTACACCAGCCCCACCGTCATTCGCGCCATTTACGACGCGGTGGAGAACATGGGCTTCCAGACCGGCAACATTCTGGAGCCCAGCATGGGCGTGGGCAACTTCTTCGGTATGCTGCCGGAGAGCATGAAAAGCAGCAGGCTCTACGGCGTGGAGCTGGATTCCATCACGGGACGCATCGCAAAGCAGCTCTATCCCAAGGCGGATATTACCGTGGCCGGCTTTGAAACCACCGACCGGAAGGACTTCTTCGACCTCGCCGTGGGCAACGTACCCTTTGGACAGTATCAGGTCAGCGACCGGGCTTTTGACAAGCTCGGTTTTTCCATCCACAACTACTTTTTCGCAAAAGCGCTGGATCAGGTGCGTCCGGGCGGCGTGGTGGCCTTCGTCACCTCCCGCTATACCATGGACGCCAAGGACAGCGCCGCAAGGAAGTATATCGCCCGGCGCGCAGACTTCCTCGGTGCGATCCGCCTGCCCAACAACGCCTTCAAAGCCAACGCCGGTACGGATGTCGTTTCGGATATTATCTTTCTTCAAAAGCGGGACAGACCCATTGAGATCGAACCCGATTGGGTACACACGGGTATCTGGCGAAACCCGGGAGCGAACGCGGACGGCTTTGCCATCAATCAGTATTTCATCGATCACCCGGAGATGGTGCTGGGGCGGCAGACCTCGGAAAGCACGCAGTACGGCAGGCAGGACTTTACCGTTGCGCCCATCGAGGGCGCAGACCTTGCGGAGCAGCTCAGCGGCGCAATTCGGAATATCCGTGGAACCTACGCGGAAGCGGAGCTGCCCGATTTGGGCGAGGATGAGGCCATCGTGGAGACCGTCCCGGCAGACCCGAATGTGCGGAATTTCTCCTACACCGTGGTGGACGGGGAGCTGTACTACCGGCAGAACAGCATCATGACCAAGCCTGACTTCAACGCCACCGCAAAGGAGCGTGCCAAGGGCATGGTGGAGCTGCGGGACTGCGTGCAGAAGCTCATATCTGAGCAGATGGACGGCTTTATTTCGGATGAAACCATCCGGCAGACGCAGGCGGAGCTGAATACCCTCTACGACGGCTTCACCGCAAAGTATGGGCTTATTAACTCCCGCGCCAACGCCCTGGCCTTTGCCGAGGACAGCTCCTACTATCTGCTCTGCTCTCTGGAGGAGCTGGACGAGGACAAAAACCTCAAGCGCAAGGCGGATATGTTCACTAGGCGAACCATACGGGCGCACGAGGCCGTGACCAGCGTGGACACCGCTTCGGAGGCGCTGGCGCTGTCCATTTCCGAAAAAGCCTGCGTGGATATGGCATATATGGCGCAGCTTACCGGCAAGGATGAGGACGCTCTCGCCTCCGATCTTCGAGGAGTTATCTTCCGCAATCCCGAAAATAAGCGCTGGGAGACCGCTGACGAGTACCTCTCCGGCAATGTAAGGGAAAAGCTGCGTATCGCACAGTCTGCTCAGAATCTGTTCGAGGGCGATTACGCCGGAAACGTGGAAGCGCTGAAAGCCGCGCAGCCCAAAGACCTTGATGCTTCGGAAATCGAGGTGCGGCTGGGCGCAACGTGGATCGACCCTGCATATATCCGGGAGTTCATGTGGGAGACCTTCGAGACGCCCTTCTACCAGCAGCGCATGATCGACGTGACCTATTCCGCCTTTACCGCCGAGTGGAACATCAGGAACAAGAACGCGGTCAGTTACAGCAATATTGCCGCATATATGACCTACGGCACGGAGCGCGCAAACGCCTATAAGATTCTTGAAGACACGCTGAACCTGCGCGACGTGCGCATCTACGATACCAAGCACGATGCGGACGGCAGGGAGCGGCGCGTACTCAACTCCAAGGAAACCACCCTCGCCCAGCAGAAGCAGCAGGCCATCCGGGACGCTTTCCGGGACTGGATATGGCGCGACCCCGACAGGCGGCACACTCTGGTTGCAAGGTACAACGAGCTGTTCAATTCCACCAGACCCCGCGAATACGACGGCAGCCACATCACCTTTGCGGGCATGAACCCGGAGATCCGGCTGCGGGAGCATCAGCTCAACGCGGTCGCCCATGTGCTCTACGGCGGCAACACTCTCCTTGCCCACGAGGTGGGCGCGGGCAAGACCTTCGAGATGGTAGCCGCTGCCATGGAATCCAAACGGCTGGGGCTGTGCCACAAGTCCCTGTTTGTCGTTCCCAACCACCTGACCGAGCAGTGGTCGGGCGAGTTTCTGCGGCTGTACCCCTCCGCCAATATCCTCGTGGCTACGAAAAAGGACTTCGAGCCGAAGAACCGCAAGAAGTTCTGCGCCCGCATCGCCACCGGCGAATACGACGCCGTTATCATCGGCCACTCGCAGTTTGAGAAGATACCCGTCTCCATGGAGCGGCAGCAGCGGCTTTTGGCGGAGCAGATCTTCGAGGTGGAGGAAGGACTGCGGGAGCTGAAAAGCCGGCGGGCGGAGCGGTTCACCATTAAGTCTCTGGAGCGCACCAAGCGCGGCCTTGAAGCCAAGCTCAAAAAGCTCCAGGACAGCTCCCGAAAGGACGATGTTGTGACCTTCGAGCAGCTGGGCGTAGACCGTTTGTATGTGGACGAGGCACACAACTACAAGAATCTTTTTCTCTACACCAAGATGCGCAACGTGGCGGGGCTGTCCGCCACCGACGCCCAGAAGTCCTCGGATATGCTGCTCAAGTGCCGGTATATCGACGAGATCACCGACAGCCGGGGCGTGGTATTCGCCACGGGCACGCCCGTCTCAAATTCCATGACCGAATTGTATACCATGATGCGCTATCTCCAGCACGACGCCATTCGCGGCAAGGGGCTTGCCCACTTCGACTGCTGGGCTTCCACCTTCGGGGAGACGCAGACTGCCATCGAGCTGGCTCCCGAGGGTACGGGCTACCGGGCGAGGACGCGCTTTGCCAAGTTCTTTAATCTGCCTGAGCTCATGACCCTGTTCAAGGAGGCGGCGGATATCAAGACCTCAGACCAGCTCAACCTGCCTACGCCCACGCCCATCTATCACAACGAGGTGGCGCAGCCCACGGAGATACAGAAGCAGATGGTGCAGGAGCTGTCCGAGCGCGCCGCAAGGGTACACGCACAGCTTGTTGACCCCGGCACGGACAATATGCTCAAGATCACCTCGGACGGGCGCAAGCTGGGGCTTGACCAGCGCATCATCAACCCCGACCTGCCGGACGACCCGAACAGCAAGGTCAATCGCTGCGTGGACAACATCCACCGCATCTGGCAGGACGGACAGGCGGACAGGCTGACCCAGCTCGTGTTCTGCGATTTGTCCACCCCAAAAACCGGCGCGACCGGAGCGAAGGCAGCAAAGACGGCGGGCGGGAATCTGGACAGCCCGGAGCTCAACGCCGTCGAGCGGCTGATCGACAAGGAAAATCCCGACGAACTCGGCTTCACGGTATATGACGACATCCGGGAAAAGCTCGTCGCCAGAGGAATCCCCCGCGAGGAGATCGCCTTCATCCACGAGGCGAATACCGAGACGCGGAAGAAGGAGCTGTTTGCAAAAGTCCGCTCCGGTCAGGTGCGTGTGCTCATGGGCAGCACCTTCAAAATGGGAGCCGGTATGAACGTGCAGGACAGGCTCGTCGCGCTCCACGACCTGGACTGTCCGTGGCGACCGGGCGATCTGGAGCAGCGCAGCGGGCGCATCATCCGTCAGGGCAACCGCAACAAGGAAGTGCATATCTACCGCTATGTCACGGAATCCACCTTCGACGCATACCTCTGGCAGACGGTAGAAAATAAGCAGAAGTTCATCTCCCAGATCATGACCTCAAAATCCCCTGTTCGTTCCTGCGAGGACGTGGACGAGACTGCTCTTTCCTACGCCGAGATCAAGGCGCTGTGCGCCGGAGACGAGCGTATCAAGGAGAAGATGGACTTGGATGTGGACGTTGCCCGCCTGAAGCTCATGAAGGCCAGCCACCGGAGCCAGCAGTTCCGTCTGGAGGACAATCTGCTCAGGCATTTCCCCGAACAGATCCGGCAGAATGAGAGCTTCGTGGAGGGCTTCACCGCCGATATGCAGACGCTCTCGGCACATCCGCACCCCGTGGACGGTTTTGCGGGCATGGAGGTCAAGGGCGACCTTCTCACCGACAAGGACAACGCAGGCGCTGCCATTCTGGAAGCCTTCAAGGACGCAAAGGGCATGGAGCCCGTTCCCATCGGGAGCTACCGGGGCTTTGCCATGTCCCTGACCGTGGAGGACTTCGGACGGGACTTTGTTCTCACCCTCAAGGGCAAAATGAACCACCGCGTGACGCTGGGCAAGGACGCGCGGGGCAACCTCACCCGCATCGACAACGCCCTGAACGCCATGCCGGACAGATTGCAGAATGTCCGAAACACGCTGGACGCGCTCACCGCGCAGATGGAAACTGCAAAGGCGGAGCTGGGCAAGCCCTTCCCCCAGGAGGATGAGCTGCGGACAAAATCCGCGCGGCTTGCGGAGCTGAACGCCGAGCTGAACATCGACGAGCGCACGCCCATGGAGCAGATGGCGGAGGACGCGCCCGCCGTGCAGAGCGCAAAGGCGGAGCGTTCCTCCGTGCTGGCAAAGCTGAAAGCGCCTCTGTCCCAGCCCTGCGCCGAGGACAAAATCAGGCACAGAGGCAAGGAGGAACGATAAAAAACGGCGGCTCCGGCGAAATTCATTCTTCGTCGGAGCCGCTGTATGACAGTTCACAGAAAGGAAGGATGCACCAATATGAAGGATATTCCCGTTTACAGATTTCCCGCCGAGCACGCCCGTGAAAACGGCGAGCTGGAGCTTTACCGCGCCTCCAACAAGGCCAATGCCGCCTGCAAGGAGGCCATTGAGAAGGCGATCTCCGAGCATTATTGCGATAACGTCCTGCACAGGGAAGCCGTCGCACAGGTGGCGGAGCAGTTCGGGCATGAGCGCATTTTATATGTACTGGCGATTACCATCCGGCAGAAGGATTGGGACGCACGGTTTTCTGCGGACAACAAACAATGGGCAAAGACCGTTCCCGTTTCGGAGAACCCCGACGCATGGGGGACGGATCGGAACTGCTATCTGGCGGTGAACAGCCACAGCGGGCTGGTTGATTTGTTTACCAAACTGGCGCGGGAGGACGCAAGGGCGCATGAGCGCAGGCCCTCGGTGCTCGGCAGACTGAAAAACAGACCACCCGAAGCGGCGGCGGAGGCCGTCAAAAAGACAAAGGAGCCGTCCCTGTGAGCGCGCAGTTCATGCGCC
>ERZ791753.810-NODE-810-length-24578-cov-2.821351_pt1 | contig 24578 bp, 21 predicted proteins | sample MGYA00509951_ERZ791753 | MGnify/ENA primary metagenome ERZ791753 (study PRJEB30046, sample SAMN00792026) | human gut metagenome | study: EMG produced TPA metagenomics assembly of the A metagenome-wide association study of gut microbiota in type 2... | reverse complement strand
TGACAATCCAAACCACCTTCATAGCAAATACCAATTGAATTAGTATTGTATCCTCGGGCGTGGACACCAACCCTCTCGACCTGGCGTGTAGACTTGATATTGCCATTGCGGCGAACGTAGAAATGATAGCCAATGCCATCAAAGCCACGGAGGCGGTGGGCGATCTTCAAGTCGTGCTCGGTAAAGGGATGATCCTCGCGAGTGGCACTACAGTGGATTACAATTAATTTAATTTCTCTCATCGGGTCATTGCATTTGCGCTAAAGGCACCTATTACGGCCGAAGCCACTGCAATAATTATTTTCAGAATTTTGTCCCAAGTCGTTTTTTTCATATTAATAAGTAATTAATGGTTAGTGATTAGTGATTTGTGGGCTGCGCAGCCTTTAATTCTTTCGCTTTTAATTTCTGAAATAGAAGGCTTTAGACCTTATCCCAGAGGGTTTTCATCTAACCCTCCATCTCCACCTTCACCATTACCGCCGGAAGAAGATCCTCCACCTGATGAGGAATTACTGTCGTCAGATACCAACTCGAAGACGATATTGTTTGGTCCACCTTTGGTGGTTGCAATGCTGTCGTTTGCTAGTCGCAGGGTGTTGGCCACTTTAAAACGGATATTGACACGTTCGATATTTTTCACCGTACAATCTTTGGCTATATCGGTGGCACGGCATTTGAAAGTGGTGTGGAAAATTCCGAAACCGTCAAGACGGACACTATTGCCGTCGGTCATCGTCTGGCGCATTTGGCGCACAATGGCCTTGCCAACGTGCACTACGTCTTCTGCCGACATTCCACCCAAGGCTTCAATGTCTTGTGCAATACGTTCAAGGTCGAACATTTTCGCATCTTTAGATTTACGTTTTAGAGTGTAGACCATGGGAGATTCTTTGTCTCCGATTTTTTTGTGGCGCTGTGTGCGCACTACTAATGCATTTGCCATAATTGTAAAATAATTTAAGTTTGAAAATAATAAGTTGTTTTCCTACTCTTGAACCGGAAGAGAGAAGCGCTTCTTTTTCTGTTCAGTGAGACAAAGATATGACATACATTTAGCGCAGATAGAGCTTTACGAAGGTTTACGGAGGTTTGCTGAGGATAAAAGAGGTTTACGGAGGATAAAGATAAGTGAGTAATGTGAGGGTAGGGGATAAAAAGGAGAAGAGAGCCCTAAGGCTCTCCTAAAACACTAACTATGAGACGCACTTGGGCAGGGGTGTAGCACTTGTCAGTGCGTCTCATTCCCATATTCAGTAACTGTTGCTCCAGTCCGGGAGCTTTACGTATCCATGTGTTGAATTGGTTGACTGCTGTTTGTTGGGTTACTCCGTGAATGTAGAGCATCGCTAATTCGCCTTTTCCGTAACTACGTATCTGGAAGTAGTTTTCTGGAGTATGATCATCAGTTTTTGTCATATTTGAATCTAAATAATATGTTTAAAAGACGGTTAATAATATTATTCAAATGTACGAAAAATTAATCGAATAAACAACTCTGTTCCGGAGTATTTATTAGCCAGTTTTCATTGTCGTGCACTGTGTTTGCCGGTCCTAATTTGTCACCGTCCGGACCATGTACAATGGCTTCTTCGCAAGGCCAGTAACGTCCGTTGATACGGTTATAAACAAATTTGGCACAGGTGTGGGCACTGCCCAGATGCTTGAACCGTACTTTATCAATGTAGACGGTAACGATTTCCTTGTCATCATTGCGGTCTACATCAAGGCAGAAGTCGGCCATATTGCCGAAGTTGGCCGAACCGTTGATGTCATTCATCTCTACGCGTCGCAGTTCGCCAGTTGCCGTGTTGCGGTTTACCTTGCGGGGATGCGCTACGAGGATGACGAGACACTTATGTTGTATGGCGAAACGGCTCAGCTTGTTCAGTAGCGAAGTGATATATTCCAGTTCCGTCTGTCCCGGTTTCAGCTGTTGGTCGATGCGGTTCAACGGATCGACGACAACGATGCGCACACCCCGACGGTGCACCAGTTGACGGGCTTTTTCCAAAATACAGTCGATGGTATAGCTTCCTGAGTCTGGCAAGATGTGTGTTACGTTGTCTGTCAGCCATCTTATCACATGGTTGTAAAGCGCTTCTGTCATGCCCGGTCCGGGGTGGAAGCTGTGTCCGGTCAGTTTCTCAGAAAGTTTGGCCAAGTGGTATTCCATGGGCATGTTTTCGGGACTGAAGAAACATATTTTCCATTCGTGGCGCAGGCAGAGTCGGAGGACGAGTTCGTCGATGAATTCTGATTTTCCTTCTCCGGGGCGTCCCGTTACTACCAGGAGACGACGGGTTTCGAAGGTACAGTTTTCATCCAGATTGCTCCAGCCTGTTTCAGCACCTCGTTGCAGGCCGTTTTCGAAGAGAGAACGCAGATTGTCAAGACAATCTGCGGCGGTGAAGACACCTTCCAGCGGGACTTCTTCAGCTTGTGCCAAGGTAATGAGAAGGCTTTCGGCCCCGTACCGGATCAGATGCTCGTTTGCATCTTTACATTCCGGTCCGAAGTGTACCAGGCGGCAACGTTCGGCTCCCAGTCGTCGTATCAGTTCCTGTTGCAACAATTGTCCGGCATTGTCCCCATCAACGGCGATGTAGATGAGTTGCTTCGGTTCGAAGTGCGTTTCAACGAAGCGGTCCATCCATGTGAGGTTACTCTGCGCACCGGCAGGTACGGAAATCACATCTTTTCGTCCGGCACTCATGAAGGAGGCGGCATCAAATTCACCCTCTGTAATAATGCATTCCGGAGTGTCCAGTATGGCGTCGATGTTGTAAGGAATCAGCTCGGCACCCGTTACCATTTTGAAGTGTTTACGACCGCTACGGTACTTGATGTTGATAAGTATGCCGTTTTCAAAGTAGTTGAAACAGATGCAGTTTTCCATTTCGTTACTTTCGGGCAGTTTCACAAGTTCTTCGGTGATACTCAGTTCTGCCAACAGGCGTTGCTCCAGGCAGCGTTCTTCAGTCCAATATCTTTCCAGATTCTCGCTGAGGTTCATTTGGGCGGGGTTGAAAACCGGGCGGCGAAAATGTGATGGAAGTTTGTTAGTCCGATTGTATTTTTCTTTTCGCTGCTGTCGTTCCCGTTCTTCGGTATCGTCGGGCACATAAAGTTTGTAACCGCAGTGATGGCAATAGCATACACCCTTATCCAGATCGATGGAAAATGATTTGTTACCTTTATGCCCGCGGGTGGCATTGCATTCCGGACAGATGGTTTTGATTTTTCCACCGGTTCGACCATGGGTGTCAATTCCGTATTTATGAAAATTCCTCATTGTTTTGAATGATTTGTTTGTCTATAAAATGCCACATTTCAGTGGTTTGAATGCTGTACTTTAATATCCCCGATGCCACATCTGATGTTCCTTCAAGTGTGGCATTTGCCTCGATAAGATGTGGCATTTGCCCAGGTGAAGTGTGGCATTCGGGGAGGTGAGGTGTGGCATTTATCTTTGTGATATCCAGCGATGTTCCTGTTCGTTCCAGAAGGCGGTGTCGGACGGACGGGCCGGGGCATCGTCGGGAATGAGACAACCCAGATATGTGCGTTTCCCATTGATGAGTTGCTCATGGAGATACGCATTAGGTGGGAGTGTGGCCCGTTGCTTAGCTTCGAAGGCAATGAGGGTTTCACGCAGAGCCTGTGAGGTGGGTTTCCCAGCTTTTGTATAGTTCACGAAATAGCGGCGTACCTCGCTCATTGTCAGCAGGTCGCCTCCCTTATCATAGAGCTCGATGTGGCATTTGAAGATTTCCACTGCCTTTTGGATGTTTCGCATCAGTAGTTCGCCATAGCAACTTTGCATGCAGGCGGTTTCGAGCCATGGCGTTCTGGTTGTCAGTTCGTCCACCATGTTCTGCCAAGGGCGCACAGGGTGGAGCATCTGTTGCGACTGTCCGTAGTCATCGCAAATATTCAGTGGACAAGAATGATTAATGGCAGTAGTAGCAGTAGCGTCTTTTTCTTCTACTGTTGCTGCTGTTATTATATCTTTTATATTCTCTTTAAATGATTCATTGTCTGCTTTTGCAATGTCGTTGTTATTTAGTGAGTTACTGTCATTATTCGCATGATTTTCCGAATTATTCCTCGACGTTTTTTGCAGTTTTTCGTCATTTTTTGCATTGGAATCAACGTTTTCCTTGCTGTTTTTTACCATTTTTTGCTCCTTCTTTTTTACTGGATTCAGTTCTTCGACGCTGAAAAAATCGTCTTCTTCAAGGTTGAAAAGTTTATATTTCAGGATGATTTTCTTTAGATAAACGAATGGTATTTTTCTGTTTTTGCAAAAAGGTCGCAGATACTCTAATTGTGTTCTAGGTTCGGGTAGCATGGATAGCTTTTCGATGATGATCCAGTAGGCTCCGATTCCTCTCAGACCTTCTTCGTCAAGTAGGTTTTGCATTCGGGGATCGTTCATAGCCATGAGTGGATGCTGGAGATAAAAATTTCTTCTCATTTTAGTTGTTTTAAAATTGACTTCTTTTCAGGAAGTTGTTTCCTATTATTTTGCAAATATACATGATGCTAAATTTCGGGGAAACCGCAGTTTAGCCCTTCTACAGATTGCGGAGAAACTTTCTGAAGCTGTTTTTGAGTATTAAACTGCGGATGCTGTGGAAAAGCTGTTTAACGGTTATTTAACAAATGGAGGTCCTCTTGTGTAGAAAAATGCTACCTCTTTTTTAGGTCTAAACATCAGTTTCTCAGCTCTTTTTGCGCGCTTTCTTTTTTTTGTCCGGAATGTGTTTGAACAGGGTCGTTACTTTACGGATATGCCCTAACATTTCCTCAACCCTGGTGCTGATGTTGTCCCGGTCTTCCAACAATTTAATTATTGCCAGCGCAATAATTTCAAGGACTTTCTTTTCTTTCATCTCATGAATTGTTTCACATGAGATGTTTAGCAATACTGAACCATTACCTTGTGTAATGGTTAGATTAATGACATTTTTTCATAATTAAATAGTGTTTAATAAAAAAGCGTAACAAAAGTAAGAAAACTCTATAAGATTTTTCAATCAGACATTGAAAAATCGTAAAAATAACTATCATTGTTGTCAATGAAGAGTCAAAAGAGCTTATTTATCGAGATATTAAGTAGTATTGTTATTCTATTTTTACAATATGCTCATGCTGGATTATTTTGACAGGATAAAGAATGAAAGCATAAAAATGAAAAGTAAAGCCAATGGAAAGATAGATTTACCCTTCATTTTATGCAAGATAGGAGCATTTGCTGAATACCTCTATATTTATTAAGAATAGAATAAAGTTATGAGTATACTTGGAGTTTTATTTCTTTCCTAAAAAGAGAATTCTTGTTAGTTTTACTTTTATTAGAATCTTTTCAATGACAATGGAAGATAAGATTGCAATAATAGTAGCAAATAAAAATATTATAAATTCGTTATGAACGTGCATACTTTTTAAGATAATGCGTCCTCCTGATGTTCCAAAACCATGAAAGAGATAAATGGTATAAGCATATTTAGCCAACCAAATAAAGAAAGGAATTTTAATATTGCTGTGAAGAATGAATGCTGTTGAAATTATACCAATGAGAATTGATAGATGTAATTGATTGTAAAAGTTCACTCCTATAAAATAATCAGTTTGTTGCAATATAACTCCTATAATTGTACCTATTAGGTAAAATCTAATCATAGGCTTTGTGTACAACTTCTCTTTGAATCTGTTTAACCCGACTCCCAGAATAAAAAAGGGCATGAGGTATAACGCATTTTTAAATGCGAACAGGTTGGGTACTGATGCTGGTATTATATGGGAAATTTCTATAATACATAATAGGTATGAGATAAGTAAGGCTATGAGCCATTGTATAACTGTATTTATTTTATTTGATATATCCAGAAAGGATATGCTAATGAATACAAGGAATAAGGCTGGTAGATACCAAAAAAAAGTATAGGGATATATGTATATATTCCAAATTGCATGTAGTTCTTCTTTATGATTGGTTCCAGGAATTAAATATTGTATAATGAAATATGTGCTACCTACGAATATCATCGGTAAGAGAAGGCGTCGTGCTTTTTTGGTAATAAAAATCTTAAATTCCTCTTTTTTTACAGGATGTAGTCCATATACCCAACCGGAAATAACTGTAAATAGCGGCATTCTTATATTTTCAAGTAGACAATATAGATATCTATAAAAAGAATCATCATCTACTTGCATGCCTCCTGTTGAACGTGAACCAATGACATGACCTATAACCACTAATATAATGGCAATTCCTCTTAGAGTTTCGATTGGTAAGGATTTAGTTTGAGATGTTTTTGAAGTTCTCATTTTAAAGTATTTTTGACTTAATTCTGTGTGTTTTGACAAAAAACAGTATGCTCGCTATGGTTTATCCGATACTTGTGGAACTGTTATGCCAAACAGGGAAAAACTTGTATTAAGTAAGAATCTATTGTAATTGACTTTTCGAAAATAAACCGCTGAAAGTTCCGCGAAAGACAGCAATGGCTAATTGATATTTTTTATATAATAGATATGTCATTGATTTCTTGGGGGTAGCGATACAGAGAATATATATACATGACAGAACTTTTTTTATACCAAATAGGTTTCTACGTGCATATAATATACGCGCGCGCGAAAGGTAGAATTCTCTTTGAGGTGTTCCTCTTTTGGCTGTCATACTTTCTTTGTGATAAACCACGGCTGCCGGTTCATACCATAGTTTGTAACCAAGACGGTGCATCTGGGCTGACCAGTCAAATTCTTCATAAAAGAGGAAATAGACTTCGGTCATGGGACCGACTTGCTGTAATACATCGCGACGTACCATCATAGCAGCACCATGTAGTGAAGCTGTTTCTTGTGGGTTAGCATATTGTTTATTGTCTTTTTCATGTTCTCCTAACATTCTATTTCTTAAAGTGATAGGGGAAAATGTGGTATATCCTGCATATTGTATAGTGTCCGGTGCATATGTATACTTCAACATAGGAGATACTCCACCATTTTTCTGTTCTGCTTCTAGTCGATGTGTTAATATAGCCAATATAGGCTCATGTATAAGTGTATCATTGTTAATGAAAAATAGATATTTACCTTCAGCGACCTTTAGGCCTGCATTGTTACCCCCAGCAAATCCAGTATTTGTATTTTGTACTACTTTTATTTCTGGGTAACGTTTTTGAATTTCTTTTCCTTCAGGCAAGAAAGAGCCATTATCCACCACGATAAATTCATATGGATAAGTTTCATGTGCGTGAAATGATTCTATCAATTCGCATGTATCAGCAAGTCCGTTGTAGTTAACTGTAATGATGGAGACCATTGATTATTTTATTTTAGTCCATTCCTGTTTTTCGAAATCATATTTTCTTAAAATTCTGGCCGGATTGCCTCCAACAACAGAATAAGGAGGGACATTTTTGGTTACAACACTACCAGATGCAATGATAGAATGTGTTCCTATAATTATACCTTGATTTATACATGAGTTACCTCCAATCCAAACATCATCTTCCACAACTGTCCGGTTAGGAGTTACTCCTTGTTTGGCTATGGGGCGAGTTACATCTAAATAATTATGTGTAAGTCCAGTTATTTGAGCACCACTACCAATTGTGACATTATTTCCTAAAGTTACGGGGCCTACTAGTTTTACTCGAGAAGTAACATGTGTGTAATCTCCAATAAAAATATCTCCCATTCCATTATTGATGATCGTATAGTCTTCAATAACACTTTTTTTTCCTAAGGTTACTTTTTTTGAAGGGATAATATCTAATCTTGCTTTTCGTCTAATGATAGATCCCTTACCTCTTTTTATAACAAAAGGGATGATAAAAGTTCTAGCCCACCAACGAGGACGTGAAGTGTATGGATGTATTAATAAATAATGTAAGAATGATTTTAATTTAGGATAATTGTCTAACATGATTTATATATTTATATGTGAATATAATTTGTTTATTGAATTCTCCCATGTATGTGTATGAGCAAATTCTATTCTTTTCTCTATAATATCAGAAGAAGTAGGTATTAGTGCTTCACTTATTGCTTGAATATACTCATCAGCTCCAAGACAATTCCATACATAATCAGTGAAAATTTCCATTGTTAAAGTTTTTGTTGCAATAACAGGTTTGCCAAGTGCCAAATATTCATCAATTTTTCTCGGATAATTGCCTATAGTTATTTCGTTTACGAGTTGTGGATTCATACATATGTCGAAGTTTACCATATATGAAATAGTTTCAGATTGTTTTTTTTGTCCTAAAAAAAATACATTTCTTAAAGAGTGAAGAGAATGCTTTCTGAAATAATCGTCTTCGCCTCCAACCATTACGAATGAATATTGAGGACAACGTGAAGCGACTTGATAAAGTAAATTAGCATCTAAACGCCGAGATGTTACCCATCCCACATATCCAATAATAGGATGAGGAATATTTAGCATATCTTTAGGAAATTGGTAGTTTTTGCTTGCGCTGTAGTTACTTAAGTCTACTCCTTGACCTATATCAAAACTGAATTGATTGTATACTTGGACAGCTTTGGCTAGTTGAGGTGAGTTAGCTACGACTAAATCACTTTTTCGGCAAAGCTTAGGCTCTAATCGAGGGGCATGTTTACGCCAAAATGTGCTTGTCATATTGTCTCGACGATAATAAATTGAGAAGATAGGGTTTAGATATTTTGCTGCATAAAAACTACGGTAGATATCATTATCTATAAATAGCAAATAGTTGTTGAAACCAATTTCTTTTATTGTTTTTTTTACGAATTGGTACATTCTTTTGTTATTCAATCGATTAATCCAGTCAAATAATTTACCATCTGGTATAAAATTAATAGGCCATATACTGAATGGGTAGTCCATAACCCATAAAGATGTAGATATTTGTCGTAATGTAGGAACTTTTTCTTTTATCGCATTGTATCTCTGTAAGTAATCGGGATTATTACTGTTTCGATCCTTTAAAAAACTTTTTTTATCCAGTGGGGTATTTATATACAATACGCGGTTCTGTTTGGAAATCTCTAATGCAATATCTTTTGCATTAGAGCCTATAGGCATGTCCCATGGTTGTAAGCTAGTAATAATAAAATCTCGCTTTCTCATAAGTTATTCTTTGAAGGATGATTGAATTCATTATGCAAGTATTTCTCTATAGATATTAGATAGTTCACACGCTGTTTTTTTCCATGAAAATTGCTGAGCTCGTTCTAATCCATAATTTTGTTGTTGTTGGTATAAATTATCATCTTTTTCTAAAGCCAATAGAGCATTGGCAATCGCTTCTGGTTTATAAGGATCGATAGTCAAGGCTCCTGGGCCAGCAACTTCGGGCATAGCGGAAATGTTTCCTGTAATAGTAGGGGTGCCACTTGCCATAGCTTCTATTATCGGAATACCAAAGCTTTCACGTAGTGATGGATAAAGGAAAGCAAAAGCTGCATTATAAAGAGTTGCTAAATCTTGGTTGCTTATATAGCCTGGAAAATAAAGATATGGTTTGATATTAGTAATATCTTCTAACTGTAATAAGTTGTCTATATATTCTTCTTTAAGATCAGCTATTAGTAATGGACGCTTTTTTATAGACTGTTGCAGATAGATGCTGTAGGCTTTTAAAGTGCGTGCAGCGTTCTTTTTAGGATCTGTATTGCCAAGAAAAAAAAGAAAGTCTTTTTCAGGAGTGTATTTTTGGACAATAGCCATATCTATCTTTTCCTGTACTCGGAAATGAGCACTGTAACCATTGTAAACAGTTGTAATCTGATTAACAGGGATTTTTAAAGCTTGCTGAATGCGGTTACATTCAAAGTGAGATACAGTAATAATTTTCTTGCATTTTTTTATAATATGCGGAACTACTAAACGTCGATAATACCAGCCCATCTCCTGATAGAGTGAAGGACTGTGGTGTTGACGCGGCTCTAAATAAATTATATCATGTAATGTCAAAATTAAGGGGACAGGACACCATAAGGGAGCTGTATTTGAAGTACAATGTAGTAGATCAACCCCTAATTGTTTGATAGCTTGAGGAAGTCCTACTTGTTCCCATAAAGGATAAGTAGGGCATTTTACTTCAATTATTGAAAGATTTGAACTGTTCTCTAAGCAGCGATCTTCACCTGGAGCGACAATAACATAATACTGATTACCATCGTTTTGTTTTTGTAATTCGCGTATAGTTTCTAATGCCACAAAGTCCATGCCATGTTTGTTAGGGCGAAAAATACGTTGTGCTTCAATCGCTATTTTCATGATTATTTTTCTTTTTTTGTTCTTTGTTTTTTACTCCCAAATAATCTTTTGATATGGCTGAATATAGAAGTGAAAACTAAAATAGGGAGAGCCCATATTGCTCTTTTGAAACGTTTATTCACTTCTCCTTCAGGTAAAGCCATCAAAAAGGTAACTCCAATACAAAGGAGCAATACATACCATTTGAGACAAAGAGACCAGTCTAGTAAAGTTATGGCAGCTGTAAATAATGCAATACATGCTATAAGCAGAAAGCGAGAAGGAAGCAGCCATTGAAATAGTTTATTTGCATAATCCCATTTTCCCTGTAATAAGGCTAATGGTAATTTCTTTAAAGCAAAAATGGTGCTACTATATTGAGAACGTAGCCAATTAATGCGTTGTGCCTCATATCCGTCTGTTTGCTCTTCTTTTCTGCTGTAACATACCACTTCTTCCAAGTATTCCGTATATATATTTTGTTTCAGTAAAGCTGTTTCCATAGCTTTACTCATGTCAGAGCCTTTTAAGCTAGGAGCTATTTCATGGAACATTTTGAAATCAAATGCCATGGCGGAGCCTATTAGTGCAGAGGAAAATCCCATACGAGTATGCGCTTTGCGAAAAATATTGTTATTGATTTCCTCACTAGTTGCATTTAAAACTGCAATATTTGTTGTTAAATTTTCAGTCATTCGATGCGCCTGTATTGCGTCACATCCTGAATAATATGCATTGTTGAATAAATTCACAGCATTGGGTACAATACGATTATCTGAGTTAAAGATGACTACCATATCATATTCATCTGGAGAATATCTCTCCATAACTTGCTGAATTGCATAAACTTTAGTACATTGTTCTTTATCCGGCACTACTATATTTACTGGCATTTGTAATAAAGTGATAAGATCTTCTTCTGGCAATTGAGTTGCTGCAACTGCAATATCATATTTTTCACGAGGGTATAATTGTGTGTCAAGAAAATAATTAATAGAGTGAATAACTTCCTTTCCATTGCGTAATACAGTGAAAAGAACAAGGAAACGATGCTTCACACTGGCATCTGGGTATGGATTTTTATATTTTCCCAATGAAAATAATGCACAGATGAACAAATATAGTACTGGAAGCGCCATGATTAAGAATAGAACAGCATCAGCTATTTGCAAGGCATTGTTGTTCTCATCCATCCACCAATCGGGATCAAATATGGAAAAAAAATCAGCTATCATATTAAAGTTTATTATTTATTTGTTTGATTATCGGTTGTATATTTCTCAATGCGATGCCCATTAATCGCTATGGTTAAACATGTAAATACAATAATTTGTGTAGGAAATTGATTAAAGAAAGCATTACCATAAGCACTGACCATTAAACCAAATATTCCGCAAAGCATTGCTGTTAGCATTCCTCGAAGCTTTTCATGTTTCACTTTAAACATAATGATAAAACATGCCCAAAGTAAAGCTATTATAAGTAAACCTAAATAGAGGATAAGACCTACTATACCTGTTTCCATCCAAATTTTAACATAAGTTGAATCATGAGGTATTAAAGTTGTAGCACGTTCTGCAAAACGTTTTGCCTCTACTCCACCTAGTCCCAAGCCTTCACCGAAAGGACGCTCTCTAAGATATTCAGCTAGTTTTTTTTGGTTATTAAGGCGGACATTGAAGGATGCATCCTCACTAGGACGAAAGGTTGTACGCATACGTCGTATCATAGCATTGCCTTGTCCGATATAGGTAAAAGCAAAAAAGATATAAATACAAACTCCCATAATAGCAGTTACTACCATGAGGCTGATTCTTTTACTTATAAAACAAAATAACAGTAAACCACCTAAGGGAACTGCTATTGCTCCTCGAGTTCCAGACATAAATAATCCATAAAGTGCCAACACAGCTGTGAATATATAATATATCCTCAGATTTTTGTTTGAAGTATAGATGGCTGATATGCCAAAAACAACACTTGCAAATCCCATATTTGAACCAAAATTTCCAGCATCTGTGAAGAATGAGAAATAACGTATTCCAGTAACTATAATATGTGTTCTTGCACCTCCTTCAGCCAACCATTGTTTTTCAGCGCCACTAAAACCAATATATTTTTGTATTAATGCTTTGATACAAGCTAACAATACTAATATAGATAACAAAAAAAGAAGCTGTTTTACATATTTGTATTGGGTTACAAGTACACTGGTAATAAGTGACACAATCAGTCCGCTGTATATTATACTTCGTGAACTCATCCATGCTTCGCTGATTGCAGTAGGATTCAATAGTTGGAAGAAACAAAAAAGCGCCCAAACTAATGCTCCTATGGTTAAAAAATTGAAAGTATTTTTCCAGGGTAATTTTTCTGCCAGTATGGAGTGGGCGATTGTAACAAAACATATGTAGAGCAGACCTATATCCATTATAGCACTTAGACCATTTGTATGAGTGTATCGTATAATAGCTATAATAAAATAGTTTAATATAAATAATCCGTAGAAAGCTACGATGGGAATGCGAATAGTTTGTAATAAATAATATAATATGGCTGGTGTAAGCATGACAATAAAAATACCAGCCAAAGAGCCTAATGCAGCACATACAGCTATAGCGGCTAATCCGGTGACTAAACCGAAATAGAGGAGAAAACTTGGCGATATATATTCTTTTTGTGCCATATTCTAACTTCTATTTAACGGCAGCTTTTTGGGATGTCAATCCTAATTGAGCTAAACGTCTGAAAAAACTATGAACTGAATTATGTGGCGGAAGTTCTCCAGTGAATGATTCTACCGTTTCACGATCTGCATTGTTCAAATATAGATATAATATTTTGTCTTTCAAAATATCTTTTACAGAACGCAAACGTGCATTATCTTTTTCACTCCACAAACGTGCGGCGTTAGCCACCAACAAATTAAAGTCTGACTCTGCAAGAACTTTTTCTGGAACATCATAGTGGCATAAGGCGGGATATTCTACCAAAATAATGTCTGGTTTTTGTTCTGCATCGTTTAATTGCCAGAAATCAGAAAGTTGTTGTGCTTGTACATAACTTTTGCTTTCTTTCTCAAAATCAATATCATGGCTTACTATACGTACATGTAAACCTTCACTTTCCCAATATTGTGCAAAATATTTTGCTAAGAATGATTTTCCTTCTCGCTCTTCAATGCTAAGTAAATTAATAATTGTAGCGCGATTAGGTTGTAGATAGCGATTGATCTGTTGACAAGCATAAGCGGCAGCACGACGATTACAAGCTTTAAGGAAACCACGGTATTTTAAATTATTGGTGCCATTAAATGCTGCGATAACAGGTAAACCAGTAAGACGTTTGCTGCGATATGCATCTCGTAGAGTACGATCTATTAATTCAATGAGCAATGAGAATCCAGTTATAAAGACAATACTTCCTATAAATGCACATATAATATATAATAAACGTTTACGACCATTGTCAGTTAGTGGGTATTCAGGTGGGCTAACAATTTGTAAATTACTAGTACTCATTTCTATGTTTTTTAGACGAAGACGTGCTTCAGAAAGTCCTCGAAGCTGTTCGCGATAGGTCGATTCAGCGATACCTATAGCACGTTCTTTACGATTTACCTGCGTACCAACTGGAGAGAGAGTGCGGTATCCGTCTCTGATATCTTCCATTCGTTCTTTTAATACTTTAAGTTCAGCCTTAGCTCTGGCCTCTTTAACAATAGCGTTGAGCCATTCTGTTACCATATCCTGAATACCTACGCCTTCTTTTGAAAAACCCAGTTCATTTAATTTATCAGAAATATTAGTTATATTAGTCTCAGCTTTTTTCAAAGCTTCCTTATTGTTTCGCAATTCAATATTTTGGTTGTATGTCTTATCGTCTGTAAAGATTTCTTGCTCCATGATTTTTTCATTGAGAGTACTAACTTTATTTAATTCTTGTAACAAGTTTGTATTGGATCGTATTAATTGAGCCCTAATGTCCATTTTCTCTTCTAGCATATTGACTAAAGCGAGTGCGCTTTCATATTCACGACGAGCGAATTCATAACGGTCTTCTACTTCATATTTGGTAATAGCAAGTGCTTTGGTCTGTTCAATATAGTTGATGACTTCTTCTTGTACATTATAGTTCATCAAATCATCTTCTTCAATGGTTAAATTTTCTTTAGCTTTTCTAACTTGTTCTTCAAAATATGCAATTACATTATTAGTAGAGCTGAAACGAAGTTCCTCGTAAGCTTTAGTTATTTCATCTTCTAAAATTTTTATAGTATTTTGAGTAATACCTGGATCGCTACATGTATAATTGATATCAATCAAGTCACTATTTCCTAGACGTTTAACATTGATCTTGTTTAAAGCATTATAACTAAAAAATGGACTACGAGGATGGCTAAATGCTGTAAATACGAAATTAGTTCTACTCGGTTTACGATATTTTATTAAATTTTCAGTAGTCTTCTCAACAGAGTTCCTATCTATTAATGCAATAACTTCCTTGGGTACAGTTTGTAATAACTGTCTATAATGTTTAGCAAGGATGTAATGATTGTCTTTATATTCATCACCATATACTAAGCATGTGGCAAGTAGACGTACTGATACCTTTTCCAGAGTCCCTTTAGATTTCGCAATATTAATTAGATTATCAAAAGTGCTATTAACAGAGAAAAGATTGAATCCTTCATTAGTGACAGAAGATGCATTAGTTACCCCCGCATAGATACTACTATTAACAGTATAGCTATACGGTAGAAATTGGGTAAAATAAACGACTAAAGCCGTAACTATAAAAGTTCCCCATAGCAACCGGTAGCGAATGCGATAGAAAAATTGGGCTAAAAATTGTATGATATCCATAGATATTATTTGTCTTTAATAATTTTTACATTTGTAAGCATTTCAAGCAGAATTATAGAATTATGCAATGCTACGCGACTTTGCTCATATTGAACAACAGCAGTAGAACGTCTTCCTCTTTCCAGAGATAGACTAATTATATCAATACTACCTTGTATGAAGTTATTTTCTGAGATCTTCATTTGCGCATTATAAAGTGCTGCGGATTCAGCTTTTGCTTTGATGGTAGCAAGTTGTTCGGTTACCGCATTGTACGCTTCTAATACTTTTAGTTTACGTTCTTCCATCACTTCATCCATACTGTATTTTATCTGATCTACACTGTATTTATAGGATTTATTACGAAGTTTACGATTGACAAAACCACCAAGTGGGACAGTAATACTAGCTCCTACATTAAAATTATGTTGTGCACTGCTCATTGTTGTTTGATACATCGGGGTGAATTCATCACTATTATTACTGAGCATATTATATCTTCCGTAAGAGTACATGGCATTAAGACGAAAATAATCCCACCAGTCACGTTTTTGTAATCGGTATTCTGCTTCAATTTGTTGGATTTCAGCTTGTTTCTTTTTTATCGTTGCATTCTCGCTTACTGCATCTAAAAATACTGATAAAGGAGGAAGCTCTAATTTCTCAAGATTTGCGGGTGTATTTTTTGAAGCAGAGGGAATTTGACTTAATTCTTCTTGATCGTATTTGGATTGAAGGAGTTGTAACTGCTTAATTCGCTCTTCACGAGTAGTCGTTTCTTGTGCATAAATATTAGTAGATTGCATTAGTCCAATAAAGCAAACTACAGACAATAGGATAATATGATGTGAAACTTTCATATTTTAGTTTATTAATAATATATCATACATTTTCTTTCTGGATGAACGCCGTTAATGTTTTAAATATAATTTTCAAGTCTAACCAAAACGAGAAATCTCTTGCATATTTGATATCCAGTTGCTTTCTTTCTTCAGCTGACATTTTACCTGCACCACCTCGTTTTTCTACTTGCCATAATCCAGTTAAGCCTGATGGAGCCATGAAACGATCAATGTATGCATCACTGGTTAATAATTCTGCTTCATAGAGTGGGAGGGGGCGATTACCCACAATACTCATATCACCTTTTAGAATATTAAATAGCTGTGGTAATTCATCTATACTATATTTACGAATAAAACGGCCAACGCGCGTGACTCGAGGATCGTTTTCAATCTTAACGAACGTATTTTGCAGCATTTTTTCTTTCTGCTTAATAAAGTCTTCTTCAGAAATCACGAAATCATCTGAAATCAACAAGTTTTCTTCTTCGTCTGATGCACCGGTAAGGTCATCAAATCGAATCTCCGGTCCTTCATCAGAACTTTCAACTTCCTCTATTTGATATTGATTGAGGGCATTCAACTCTTTCAATCGTTTATCTGCATTAGTATACATAGAACGAAATTTCAAGAAGTTAAAAATCTGATAGTTAGATCCAACACGTTGTGACTTATATATAATTTTTCCTTTGCTTTCCAATCGAATAGCTACAGCTGTCCCTATTAGTAATGGAGAAAGTATAATAACGGCAGTACCAGCAAAAAGCACATCGAATGTACGTTTCCATAGAGGAAGTCTAAACGTGTTCAATACTTTACGATGTGTCTCACTAAATTCTTTTAGCTTACTTTCCTTACGTGCTCTTAGATAAACATTCATGCGTTGAATGCTTTCTTCTTCTGCATGAGGCGGAAGTGTATTGTTAACTCCGGCTTGTAGATAATTTTTTCGGTTTTCGGCCTTTAATGCTTCAGTAATAAGAGTGATATAAACCCGGGGATAACGTTTACGTAGATAACTAATCTCAATACAATCTGCCTCGCGTACATCTGTTTGTTCATAAAGAATAGATATGTTATACCGTTCTCGAATACCGTCAATAACTTTTGCTGCTTTCTGGGAAGAAGATACGGCAACAAACATACCACCTGTAATTTTGCTCAGGTGATCAATGATAATCCGATTAGTTCCGATATAGATATAGTATAACATGCGTCTTTACGTGTTGTTTGTTGTTAATCAGATAAATTTCTTGAGGCGTACTTTCAGTTCCATAGGATTGAAAGGCTTCAGTATGTAGTCCACAGCTCCTTCTTCAAGCAAACGGATACGTTCAGTAGTACTTTCTTCACTAGAAAGCATCATAACTGGGATATGTTTAAACAACTCATTACTTTTAAGGTAATGGAGAAATTCCGAACCTGTCATTTTCGGCATACGTATGTCGGATATGATCAAGTCTGGTTCATTACCTTCGTGTAACCAATCGATAGCTTTCAAGGGATCTTCACAGTACACAAAATCATACTCTTTTCCCAAATACATAGAAAGTACTTTGCCTATGGAGGCTTTATCATCCACTAATAATATCTGTTTCATTATTATAATTTATAATTGTTCTCTACCTGTTATTTATTATCTATAAACTTTTCCTTCATTAGGGTACTTATACCAATCTTGGCTAACGTTACGGTTGCGAGCCCAGTCTAAAAACTTAGGATAAGCACAGTCGTTGTTATCTTTTTGATTACTGATATTGATGCTTTCGTTGGGGTAACGGAAATTAGGAACACAGATTGCCCATGTGTTATTACCAGCTAATTCAAGATTGGTCTCTTGAACAGTACCTGCATTAGTAGCACCGTATTTCCAGAATTCATAGAGGTGGACTTCCACACGCTTTTCCATGCTTTTATATTTGTACGCAATGAAAAAGTCTAAATTATCTTTGGTGATGATTGGATCTTCCTGTTGATAGGCATTGTTTTGCTCTATTTTAACTTTGCAAGTGTAGACTGGGGCTGTCGCCTTTCCTGTATTTACCATTGTTCCAGAAGATACTCCAAATACTCTGTGTGCATTTCCAAAAAGTGGGATTGTCATATCGTTCTCAATACCTGTACTGAACATGGAATTAAGCAAAGTTGCTTGGAATTGATCTTTATCTCCACTAAAACTGATATTGCCAATAGCCGATTTTTCTATTCCAACAATACGTAATCCGGCACCAATCGTTTTGGTAGCCCCGGCAGCTGCTAAAGCAACATTAAGATAGGTGGACGTGATTTTATTGTCTGCTCCACGATCGTATTCAATGGTTACATCCAATACGATGTCATTAAAGTCGTAGTCTCCTACAAGAGGATAATTGTCTTCGAATACATAAGTATAAGGCATTGGATCAGAAGGAATTTCACTTCCTTCTCCTGGATTGTTACCTTCACCGGTACAGTCTCCTTTAGGGATGATGACAGGGGATTCTCCCCATTTGGAGAAGTAAGTCAGTTGGCCTATGTATCTCCAAGTATCATTGCTCCAATTACTATTAAAACTGTTAAACTCAAAATAAATATTTCCTTGGGCAGTGTTAGGATTAAGTTGAATATCTGCTAATGTCCCTACTTTAATAAGTGAAGGTTGCGAACTACCTGTAAATATTGTCTGCATAAAAGACGCTTTATTTATGGTAATCATGCAATTGTCACCCAGAGTTATTTTCTTCCCTCCCCAAGTTGCAGGGTATTCATTGATAATGGCGGCACAATTATCACCAAGAGTTAAATCTCCCCGGAATTCGCCGGCTATATCTAAGTAACACCCATTTTCAATATAAGTATTGTTAGTGGTTGAGGTGATTTTTGCATGTCCTTGGTTAATTAGCTTTCCGCCACTGGTTATATCTAATGTTCCTATTTGAAGAGTACCATTATTATATAAAATACCTTGGGTGTCTATACCAACATAAGATACCTGAAGTGTGCCGGCATTATAATTATATCGCTTGTAAGATCCGTTGGAATAATAAATCTTGTTTCCGTTTACTATTCCGCCTTTATATATCATTAAACGGCTATTTTCTATAAATGACAATGTTTGAGAATCCGGGATTGTGATTTCTCCCCCATTCATTACATAGAAGTCTATTCCACGTTGTATATTTAATCCCATAGTGGGATGCCATTTACCTAAGATGATGATAATGGCAGGATTATCATAAGATAAACCATTTTTATTGATAATACCTGTATATACGTTTCCTGCTGATATCTTATATACTTTTCCATTCAATAAATCTGTTTGGGACGTAATCTCTTCCGCCTCTTTTAGCATTGCATTGATGTCGGTTTCTGAATATTCAGGGGTGTATGTTTCAATTGAAACAGATCGTGTCATAGAACGTGTATGGGTAGCATTGCCGAATGTTGTGCTCACTTCTCCATTAACTATAGATACATAGCGGACCACGTTACGGTTATGCGCATCAGTACGGCATACAAACACATCTGTTAATGTGATAGGACAGTCCATTGTAGTAATGAAAGAAACATTATTGCTCATAGTTCCTTCTGCTAATAATTTAGCTGTGGAATTCGCTATTAAAGGATTACTGTCGTAAATGCGAATGATGTAGTCTGTTTCAGAGTCTTCGTATACACTTATGTTAACTTTTACTTGTCTGGTCATTTTCCAATCCATCTGCGGGTCGATGTCTTTGACAGGGAACTTATCCTCATAAGTTGCTTTAACCTTTTCGGGGCTAAAGACATCTTTTTCGCAGCTACTAAGAACACATAAAGTGACTAATAGGGCTGACAAAAATAGACTTATTCTAAGTTTCTTTTCCATGACCTTGTTTGTTTTGCTTGATTAATAACAAAAATACGTACAATTAAGATAATAACAATTTTTATAAGGTTTAAAAAGATTGTTTATTAGTGATTTTTAACTATATGATGAGGTATTCTGAATAATACCTTTCCTTATTACTGAAAAAGCCGATGAATAAGGGGTTCATCGACTTTTTGCGTTATTAGAAAATCAAATTATTTTTTGAATACTTGCCCGTTATGGTTTTTATACCAGTCTTTGTTTTCTTTACCTCCAGAAGTAACCCAATTGGCGAACTCTGTATAAACATCTTTTATGTTTTTTGTCTCTAGTGGCCAAGCGAACGTATCCGGAATAACTATACCCCATGTTAGATTTTCGTTGCTTAAATAGTACCGTTTAGAAGCTAATGAAGAGTCATCATTAGCTTGTCCAAACAATGTGGTATTAGCCAAGTCTGTTGGTGCATATCCTGCTATATGTACTTCCGTACGTTTGGTTTTTTGATCGGCGGCTTTTGTGATAATGAATACATCAAGATTGTTTATGTTGAATGCTGACGAAGAAATTTTGTCAGATTCAGTGAATTCAAAGCGCACTGCATATTGGGGCAGATCGGCTTTATTGGTCGAAGCGGTCTGGTATGTATTAATGAATGGCCTGTCGGTGAAACCAAATTCAGCATGGGCACTTTCAAATAATATCAGTGTAGGCAGGCTTTGTCCGGCCTCAAAAGAAGCATTATTCCCCTTAATGGTGAAAGTGCTTGGAGTAACGCTAGCTGGTAAACCTAGGAAGCGAATACCAACCCCTACGATTTTACTTGCACCAACTGCTTCAAGAGTGATATCAAATTGAGCGCTTTTCAAATTACCATTTGAATTTGCTTGGGTTGATCTGTTGTTTAATGTTAAAACAATGTCATTGAGGTCAAAGTCACCATATTTAGGCCAGTTATCCTCAAATACATAAGTGTAAGTCGTTGCATCATCTACAACGGGGATTTCCGGAGTATATGGATCTTCACCTTCGTTGCCTTCATTGAAGATACCACCACAGGTTTCAATTGTATATTTGGATTCGTCATAACCAGTGCTAGCAACAGATGCATCTATGTGTGAACGTTCGGGGTTATACTGCTTTCCTTCCAAAACCATATTTCCTTGTACGTATGTATGCCATTCAAAATAGATATTTTCCGCCTTAATCATAGAACGATCTTCTTTCGCCTTGTTAATGGCTTTAAATGTAACTTGGCTGCCAGATTGAACTTTGAATTCTTTAGCTTTGATCATGGAGCCGTCAATCAGCGTGTATTGAGCACTGTTTAAACTCTCTACAAGTGGAACCGGTAGCCATTCTTTATCACTCGGGTTAGTTCTACCTCCGGTTATAGAAGCTTGATCCAATACTACATTTCTGAATTTGAATGTATTTTTTACAATCAAAAGGCAGTTGTTATAAAGGAAGTCAGTCGAAGAATTTTCTAATATATTTACTTCGATTGTACCGCTGTTTACAATCGTGGCTCCAGCTTGTATACGGTTACCTTTTATAGTGGCTTTTTCATAATTTGCAATAAGACATGCTGCGGAAGTTTTGTTGGCTTGCATATACGCATTCTCGGCTGTTAGGCTGATTGTGCCATGGTTGTAAATCTGAGAACTGGTGATGATGAATTTATCCTCTACTTGGAAAAGGGCATCGGAAGCATTATACAATACAGTACCTGTATTAAGCCCATTCTGTCCGGATACTTCTTTTGTTTTTATAGTACCGAAGTTCTTGATAACAACATTGGTAGCTGTACTAAATATATTACAGTTTACTTCACCTCCACTTTGTACGGTGAGGGAAGACTTATCTGATACCATAAAAGTACCGGAGGTAGATGTGATTTTACCACCATTCAGAACGATGATGTCTATCCCTTGGGGGGTGATGTTTCCATTTACATTCCAGGTTCCTTGTATATATACTGTAGCGTTGGCTCCATTATAAGAATGAAGCACTTGGGATAAAGTTTCACCTGGCTTTATGATATAGGTAGACCCGTTAGGTAATTGATTTCCGTTGATAATAGATGCGGATTCTGAAGGGACATTATAAGTCTCTTCTGTATATCCGGGATCTGTAACATTGTCCCAGCCGGATGTTCCAACTGATGAAGCACGCGTTACCGCTCTGGAGGTAGTTGCAGTGTAATATAGCTTGCAATTCAATGAACCGCCATTTTCAGGTACTGCGTATGCGTATACTTCCTTCCGCTGATTAGGGTCAGTTTGGCGAATATAAAGGAATTCGACAGTCTTGGGAATATTAACTTCAGCAATATAGTTAGCGCTTTGTTTTGCCGGCCCCGCTGCAATGGGAGTTGCGGTTTCGTCAGCCAAAGGGTTACTGGTAAATACCTCAATTGCATATTGATATTTTCCATTGAACGCATCTTTTACCTCAACATTGAGATTGACGGTGTTAATCATGGACCAATTGAAACCATCGGGGGCATTGAAGCCTTCTCCCAAAGGATTTTCTGTTGGTGTTGCCTGCGGCTCCTTGCTAGGATCGTAAACATCATCCGCACAACTAGCTAAGAACATGGTGCTCACCACGGTAGCCATTACTGATAATCGGTTAATTAGTTTCATAATCGATAAAATAATACATATTGATTTACTGGCTTATTCTGATCATTGGCCGTCGAGAGCGCGCATTTCTTGCATATTCTCGCCACAAAGATAGAGATAAATTTGATATAACAACAAAAAAAGTTGTTTTTTTGTTGCATATAGATGATTTATTTATTAAATATGAGTACTATAGCTAAGTCTTAATAACTTGTAAATTCTGGTCAGTTTGTCTTTTGGGTATACGAAATGAAGCGAAATTATAGTCAACAGAGATTTTCTGCTGCTATAATCCGTCAATCACAAGCTTTATGCTTTTTTTTAGTTTATGCTTTAGTGATTTCTCCCGCAAGGTCAGAGTTCATCCGGTAACGGATTTCGGCTTGATTGAGACCATGGCCAAGGAGGAACATAAGTTTGGTTACTGCACATTCGGGAGTACTGTCGTATCCGCTGATGACGCCTGCTTGCAGCAATTTCAGTCCGGTTTCGTAGCGTCCCATTTCGACTACGCCACGTTGGCATTGAGTGATGTTAACAATAATGATGCCACGTTCTGTGGCGTCCTTCAGTTGGCGGATGAACCATTCCTTCTGAGGAGCATTTCCGGAACCGAATGTTTTGAGTACAACCGCTTTCAGACCCGGGACATGGAGAACAGAATTGATGATGCTTTCCTGGATACCGGGAAAAAGAGTGAGCATAACCACATTGGTATCGAACAGGTAATGAGGCTTCATGGGACGCGTCGGATCAGGACGGCGGATGATGTGGGCGTCATATTTGATGTGGATGCCTGCATGGGCCAATGAGGGATAGTTGAATGAACGGAATGCGTTGAAGTTTTCGGCATTGATTTTTGTGGTGCGATTACCGCGCATCAATTCATTTTCAAAAAAGATACACACTTCGGGAACGATGGGGGTACCATCGGGATTCTTTGCCGCAGCTATTTCTATAGAGGTAATAAGATTTTCTTTTCCATCTGTACGCAGAGTGCCGATAGGAAGCTGAGAGCCGGTGAGAATAACGGGTTTAGCCAGATTCTCAAGCATGAAACTGAGAGCAGAAGCCGTATAAGACATGGTATCGGTTCCATGAAGAATGACAAAACCGTCGAAGTAATCATAATTGTAGTTGATAATCTTTACGATTTTTGCCCAAAGCGAAGGCTCCATATCAGAAGAGTCAATAGGAGGATCAAACTGATAGGAAGAGATGCGGTAATTGAAACGTTTCAGTTCGGGAACATGTTTGAGAAGATGATCGAAGTTGAAATTTTCAAGCGCACCTGTCTCTGGGTTCTCTATCATGCCGATGGTTCCACCGGTATAAATTAGCAACACGGATGGGTAGTCAGTCTTCATAAACATAACCGGGTTACTTCAAGTCATTTATTATTTTAATAATCACCTTATATAATTGTGGAATATCTTCTTTACAAATGCAGACACTGTCAAGCTTCATCATTCCACTATCACTTAACAGGAAATCATCTACAGAGTAAATATCAGAACATCTTTTCTCTATTAGTTCAAGAGAATCACGAATTAATTCCAGGGTATGAAAAGCTATTAATTTATCAAACATAAATACCCTCCTTTAATATCTTTTCACGTAGGAGTGCATCCATCTTATCACGTAGACGCACAATATCAACCGGACAGCCTAATAATTCTTCCAATTCTTTTTTTATGCCGGATAAAGCAAAGAAACCATGTAGTTGCCCTTCAATATATATATCGACGTCGCTTGTTTCTGTTTGTTCGTTCCGAGCAACAGAACCGAATATGCCCATCCGGGAAATACCATATTTACCGGCATTTTTTTGCATATAATCACGCAATAATGAAATATATTCGGTAACAGTTTTCATCACATTTCGGTTTTACTAGTGCAAAGATAAGAAAAAAAACAGTGATTAGCGGTAAATGATTAGTGATAAGTGTCATTTTGTTGTTATTGCACCATCTGCTTATCACTAATCACTCCTTTCCAATCATTTCTTCAGCCCTTCTTTCAACTGTGTGATCGCCTTTTCCGCATCTCCTTCAGCTTCATTCAGCAGGGTGACGAATCGGCTACCGATGATAGCACCGGAAGAGTTGGCACAAGCGGCATCAAATGTCTGTTTGTTACTGATGCCGAAGCCAACCATGCGGGGATTGCGCAGGT
>ERZ791753.798-NODE-798-length-24771-cov-2.485920_pt1 | contig 24771 bp, 17 predicted proteins | sample MGYA00509951_ERZ791753 | MGnify/ENA primary metagenome ERZ791753 (study PRJEB30046, sample SAMN00792026) | human gut metagenome | study: EMG produced TPA metagenomics assembly of the A metagenome-wide association study of gut microbiota in type 2... | reverse complement strand
CAATTTTTAAAAAATCACAGATGCAAAATCAACTTTGCAACGCCGAAATAGATAAGCAATGAAAGCGAGTCGCAGACTGTTGAAATGAGCGGATTCGCCATAACGGCAGGGTCAAAGCCGACCTTGCTTGCCAAAAGAGGCAGACTGCTGCCGACAAGCTTTGCCATAATAATTGTGCCGACAAGCGTAAGCGAAATTACAAGGGCAATCATAAATGCGTTTTCCTGACCGTTGAGATCAAACAAAAGCAGTTTTACAAAGTTTGCCGCCGCAAGGGTAATGCCGCAAAGAATTGACACCCTGAATTCTTTCCACAGCACAAGGAAAATGCTCCTGAAATGAATTTCACCGAGCGACAACGCACGGATTACGGAAACCGACGCCTGAGAACCTGCGTTACCGCCCGAACCCGTAATCATCGGGATAAACGATGAGAGAATCAAAACATTTGCAAGCACAGCCTCAAATGATGAGATAATCGCACTTGTAAAGGTTGCCGAAAGCATGAGTATGAGCAGCCACGGCGCTCTCTTTTTGTACAGACCGAAAACGCTTGTTTTCATATACGGTTTGTCAGACGGCAATACGGCTGCCATCTTTTCGATATCCTCGGTAGCCTCTTCCTGAATAACATCAATAGCGTCGTCAATTGTTACGATACCGACAAGTCGGTTTTCGTTATCAACAACAGGAAGAGCAAGGAAGTTATAGTTTGAGAACATCTGGGCAACCTGTTCCTGATCGGCAAGAGTAGTTACCGAGATAACATTTTCCTCCATAATCGACTTTACAAGCTCGTCATCTTCGGCAAGCAAAAGGTCTTTTACGGTGGTAATACCGATAAGCTTGTTGTTGGCATCGGTTACATAGCAGGTGTAGATTGTTTCCTTGTCAACACCTGTTCTTCTGATTCTTTTAATAGCCATTTCAGCCGTCATATCGGGACGAAGCACAATAAACTCGGTTGTCATAATCGAGCCTGCGCTGTCCTCGGGATATTTCAAAAGCTCGTTAATCTGCTTTCTCATATCCTTGTCTGCCTGTCTTAAAATACGCTTTACAACATTGGCAGGCATTTCCTCAATAAGGTCAACGGCGTCATCGACAAATAACTCATCGACAACCTCTTTCAGTTCGCTGTCGCTGAAGCCGTGGATAAGGAATTCCTGAGTTTCGTCATCCATTTCGACAAAGGTTTCCGCCGCAAGCTCCTTTGGCAGAATACGAAACAGAATCGGCATTTTTTCATCCTGTAGATTTTCAAAAACCGCCGCAATGTCAAACGGTTTCATCGTAATCAAAATGTCACGCAAAGTGCTGAACTTTTTGTCATCAAGCAACACTTTGATAGTTTCGGTAAGGGTTACGTTAACCTGTTCCATCATCTTTTCCTCCTTTTTAATTCAATTGGAAGTAAAGACGGTGTCACCCTGAGTATTAGATTAAATCAATTCAAATTAAAATAAAAATACAAAGCAAAATCAATAAAACAAAATGAACGCACAAGCGCACATTCTGTTGCAACTTCGCCCGGGTACAGCGCCTTTATTACCGTCTGCGTCCATTAAGTTTTCACCTCATTCGCATTTAAATTCGGGCAAAAGCCCGTACATATTTATTTTATTCTTTTTTATGTCCGATGTCAACGGATTTATCCGCTAAAAATCCACTTTGCAAACATTTTACATTATCCTCTGTAACAGCTTGGTAACTCGGTATAATATTTCTTGCTTTTTGAAGTGTATCAATGTATAATAAATATGCATGATTTAAAATAAAATTTCAAAGATTGGAGATTAACCGTTATGACAGATATGGTTAAAAAATATGTTCCCTATGCGGTAATAATTTTGCTTGTTTATATGCTGCTGCCGCTTGTGTTTATTCCAGGCGCAATGCAAAAGTTTTCACCCGTTGCATATGACTTTGTGTTCCCGATTACAGCAATCGGCTGTTCGGCACACTACTGCTCAAAACACGGACTTGACTTTCTCTTTGCACTCATTGCGCCGATTATTTATCTTCCGAGTATGCTCATCTACAACGGCGGATTTTCTTCAAGCACACTTTCAACAAACCTTATTCTCCTCGTAGTTTATCTTGTTGCCGGAATTTTCGGACTTTTCCTCGGCGACCTTGCTTTTGGTGACAAGCGCCGTCAGAAAGAAAAGGCAGAACAGGAAGAAGCAGAGGAAATGCTCCTTGAGGCAAAGCGCCGTGAAAAGGAAGAGCTTGAGAACATGACTTCATCAAGCAAAAAGTCCGAAAGAAAAGCACCTTACAGACAGGAACGCAGGCCTGCACGCAGACCGTCGCCTGCACCGCAGAAAACCGAAACAGCAGATGACGATGATTTTGATTATGACAAGTACCTTTCCGGTATTGACAGAAAGCAAGATCCGAACGAAAGTGAAATTGACGATATCTTAAACGAATACGGACACTAACGGCGAGCCGCCGTTCCCAGTTCGTGCAGATAGTATTTATAGGGGCGAAAATAAAATGCCCGAGCGGAACTCTATAACTAAAAATGTAAAATTAAAGTCGGGAAGACAATTTGCAAAATGCAAAGCATTGTCTTCCCGACTGTTTTTGTTTAATCAGCAGGAGTGTTCATCGGACAACCGTTTTGATTAAATTTTATGTTTAAACATGATTATGTGATGTTATGGAAGTTGTGTATGATTTTGTAGGGAAGAACCATATTCTCCCGCACGGCGAGCCGCCGTTCCCGATTCGTGTAGATAGTTTGTAATATAAAAAACATATTATGCCCGAGCGTAGCATTGCAATTTTTCGCACAATCCCGTAGGGGCGTTCATTGGACGCCCGCTAAGTAATGACAGAAAATTTATGATAAAAATAAACTGTATAAATGAGATACAGAATTGCAATTACTTTGTAACATTTATATCATTTAAATTACAATATTATTTGTACCATTATTTTTGTTTAAATCAACCCAACGATATACTTCTGAATCAAGGTTGCGTCAACAATATTGATTTCACCGTCATCGTTTACATCGCTGTTAAAAAGCTGAAGCTTGTCAAAGTCCTCAATACCTGCAACATATTTTTGAACAAGCGTTGCATCAGTAACAGAAATGTATCCGTTTAAATCCGTATCACCGCAAGTTAAACCGACCAGAGTATCTCCGATTATTCCGTAATCACAATGAGCGCCGTCTTTAAGTCTGCAATAGCGGTATGACATTACTTTTGTATCTACACCAAGCTGTCTTGAAACATATATTTCAGCATAGCCGTCCTTATCGGGAGCAAAGGATGTTACCGCACCTCCGTTTGTCGCATATGCGCCGGATTCCGCATAGCAATTAACACCGATGCTGTCAGTTCCGAAATCTTCGTATGTAAAATCAAAATCCTTGTAAGAACCGTCGCTAAGCTCAGCAGTCATTGTTCCGTTTTCATTGAACAGACGGGAAAAATCGGAAAGCTTAATTTTCACCTTGACATATTCACCGCCTGTTTTGTCAAACTGATAGAATGTCTGAACATTACCGAAATAACTGTGTCCCTGCGTCATCATATATTTTACGAATTTTTCGCCCTTTGGAAGATTTACAAATTTCGGTGCATTGATACAATCCTTAAACCATATATCGTAATCCTTTTCTTCAGTTGTTTGGAACTTTGCACCGAAATTTTTATCGGTATTTTCAGTGTATCCCGTTGTTGTCACAAAAAGCTGATTGTTTGAGATTTTCTGCGTTGTACCTGTAACTTCAAAGTCCTTGTGATTTTCATCCTCGCTTACCGCACCTGTCATAAGAACCGAACCGATGGTAAGCACACCGCACATTGCGATTGCAGTTATTTTTTTAATCATATTTTTCATTTTTTATCCTCCGTTTTTATTGTTTATCTGTCCGAACCGACAACATATTTCTGCAAAACAGTTGCATCTTCACCGTGATGCAGTCTGCTGTAAATTATGACGCACGCTCACATATTACATAGTAACGGTCAAAACCGCCGTTGCCGTCACTTATGCAGGTAAACATCGTGAGCAAATCTTTGTCCTTCTGCAAATAGCAGTCGCCTGATTCGCTCGGCTTATTGACTTTGGTTTCAACGACCTTGTAATTGAGTGTATCCCAATAATTTGTGATTGAAACCCTGTCACCGATTTTGAGGTTGCGGAGGTTGTCAAAGAATATTCGACCGATGTATCCCCTGTGACCTGCAAGGACTGCGTTTGTATTCTTACCGCCGATCGGCAATGAGGTTGCACTCATATGTGCCGCACCGTAGCTCATATTTGAGCTGTTCGCACCGAGGTAAATTGGCAGACGCATATTTATTGTTTCGGCGGTAACATAGCCGTAAATGCCGTCGGTTATGCCGTAATCTTCAAGATTGACGGCAGCCTGTGAATAGGTATCGTTGCGGAGCATTTCATACTGGTTCGTTTCAAGTTTTTTGTTGTAGGCAACGCTGTCATTGAAAAGTCTGTCGAGATCAGCCTTGAAAACAACGGGCTGTTTGGAGGTACGCTTGCCGTCCATGTCAATTTTGTAGCCCTCTTCGTCAACCTTGCCGTCCTTGACTGCCTGTTCAAAAGAGCCGTCCTCAACTTCTTCAACACGGGTATCAAAGCCGTCAGCCTCACCGTTTGAAATCTGTGTTCCGATAAAATTTGATATAGGGGGGAATGCGACAAGACCTATTCCGACAACGAGCATTGCTATTGCCACACCCGTAAGTATTTTTTTAATCATCGGAATCACCGCCCGAATCATTCTGATTTTCGTCAGGCGAGTCATCTCTCAGCCGTTTTGCATCGTTTGACTTCTTCTTTTTACGCTTGAGCAGAAATACAACCACAAACACAACAAATGCAACAAAGCCGACAATTATACCGATTGCGACTGCATAAGGGATTTTGTAACCGAGAAAGAATATGTAACCGTTGTCAAATTTCGCAAGTGACACACCTGTTTCAACATATTTAGTATCATCGTATGCAACATGCTTGCCACGCACGAGAAGTCTGTGAGTATTAACGCCGTATGGGGTACAGGTGAGGAGCGTTACAAGGTCTTCACCGTCAACAATTCGCAAAGAATTGATTTCCGAGGGGAGAACAACTTCGATTTGATCAACCTCATATTTCAGCGTTCTGTCGAGGATATGAACATAAAACTCATCGCCGACTTTCACATCGGTGAGATAATCAAAAAATGTTTCACCCGGATAACCCGAATGTGCAGAAATTACAGAATGTGTGCTTGTACCGCCGACAGGCAGGGAAGTATTTTGAAGATGCCCTGCACCCTTGGAAAGAATCTCTTCGCTTGTGCCGTGATAAATTGGCAGATAAATATTGATTTTCGGCACATCAATATAGCCGATAAGACCGTTATCATCAATATTGAGAGTTTTCTCATAATTTGCACCGATTTTCTGAAAAGCTTTTTCATCGAACGGGTCGGTAATTATCATATTATTTGAAAGGCTGTTATTGTACTTAGCAGCCTCTTCAAACATTTTTTGAGTTTTCTCACTCGGCATCTGAGCAACCCTGTTGGTGTACTCCTTAACCATGCTTCGACTGACATAGTTATTAATTGCGGAGCTGACAAGCGGATAGCTCATTATGCCGATTCCCGCAACAAATATTAAAGCTATTAGTAAAATTGACAGCTTTCGTTTCATAAAATTTTCCTTTTCTGCGTGTTTTGTTCCGTTGTTATTATACTATATTTTACTATTTATCGCAACTGCACGGTGAGCCACCGTTGCCGGTTCGTGTAGATAGTTTGTGCAATACCAAAACATATTCCGCCCGAGCGAAAGGTTTAGTTAAATGTAAAATTGAAAATTAATGTCGGGAAGACAGTTTGTAATGTAAAAAACATATTATGCCCGACTGTAAAAATGTAATGGTTCTCCCCTACAGACAATACACAATTTTCATCACATCAAAACATATTATATAAACATAAATATTCATCCGCCTCTACGGCTCTTCTGTAAATAGAACAGGGATGCGTTGCCGCATCCCCTGAAAATTACATATATCACAGATTTTAAGATAAAGATATTCAATTATTTAGCTGCTTTCTTTCTCTTAAGAACAAAGAGGAGAACGCCTGCACAAGCGATAAGTGCTGCACCGCCAACATAGAACATCATTGTACCCATACCACCTGTTGAAGGAACTGTTACAGGATAATCAGGAACTTCTACCTGATTTACTGTGCTTGAATTACCGTCAACTGTAACTGTGATAACACCTGTTGTGCTAATAACAACTGTGTACTCAGAAGAGTTGAGGTTGTAACCTGCAGGAGCTACTGTCTCCTTAACCTTGTATGTACCTGCAGCGAGCTTTGCAAATGTAACATTACCGCTACCGTCTGTTGTCTTAGTGTCAATCAATGTGCCCTCTTTTGTCTTGAGTTCAAATGTTGCATTGCCAAGACCCGTCTTGTTATCTGTTGTGCCATCATACTTGAATACAGGAAGGTCGAATGTGTAAACATATACTGTTCCACCGGACTTTTCAGTCTGACCGTATGTGTTTGTGTATGTAAGTCTGTCGCTGTTGCTGTTGGCTGTTGTAGTGTTGCCTGAAACAGCTGTGTCCTTAAGAACTGCTGTAAGTGTTACAGTAACATCTGAACTTGCATAGAAGTCGTTTGTGCCTTCCTTAGCAGCTTTAAGATAAGACTCTGAAAGAGAAATCTTAATATCTGACTGTGATGAAGCATCTACTGTGTAATCTGAAGTTGAAAGTTTAGTGTTGTCAACCTTAACTTCTGTTACAGCAGGAGTGTCAAAGCTACCTGAAAGGTTATCGTGGATTGTGTATTCAGTAAGCGGAACTTCCTTAGAACCTGTCACTGAAGCTGTGAGCTTAAATGTTACTGTGTCGCCTGCAGAAGCAGTTGTGCTCTTAGTATCGATGTCGCCACCAACGATTTCCTTAGAAACTTCAACTGCACCTGTGTTAATCTTGAGTTCGATTGGAGCTTCTGCTGAACCCTGAGTTGTCTTTGTGCCCTCAGGAAGAGCAAAGAGAGCGCCGCCCTTTTTCTTTACGCTTGTTTCAGCAGGCTGGCCTGTAACCTTAACATAGTAAACACCTGCTTCATTTGTACCGAAGTTGTAAACATCTTCGTCAGAAGCGAATGTGTGGTCACCCTTGCTGTCTGCAAATGTTGCATTTTCGCAAGCCTCGAGAAGAGCCTTTGAATCGTTACCTGATGCATTTTTCCAAGTCTTGAGAGCTGTTGCAACAGCTGTGCCACCCTGGATTTCTGTATATTCGCCTGTTGTTGTGTTAATTTTTGCTACCTTATAAACATTTACTGTAAAGCCGTTCTTGCCCTTGATAAATGCGTTATAAGCATCGCTTGTAGCAGCGCTTGCTGAGAATGGAATCATGAGAGCGATCATCATTACTGCAAGAACAGCTGCAAAGATTTTCTTTGTAGTTTTCATTTTTACTTTCTCCTTTGTGATTGATTTAATATATGTAATTATATTCTAACCGAATGGTTAAACGGGTTGGGGTGGCTGCATGGCGGACACCGGCTAACAACGGTGTCCGTAGCAGTCAAAGAGGTTTTCTATGAAAGAAACATATGATTAAAAAATCATCTGTTCTAACAATTTAAATCATATCGGGTTACTTTCTGCGTCCTGCTCTGCGTTTTTTACGAGCTTTTCCGTAATAGATTGCGTAGCCCGTGAACATTGTCACCGCAAGACCTGCAACCGATACACCGAGAACAAAATAACCGTTCATTCCGTCACCGCTTGCCGAAGGCATTGTGATTGCACCGTCAACATAATCATATGTAACATCGTACTTACCCTCAACAGGAAGTGTGAAGTAGGTGAGTGTGTAGTTCGGGGTGTAACCCTCTGACGGTTTGTACTCAAACAGACAGTATGTTTGATATTTTGAAGTACCTGTTATATAATTGTCGGAACTTTCGTTCCATACAACTTTACCGTTTGTTTTTGTAAACTCGCCCTGACCGTCCTTGAAGATTGTCAGTTTGTCAAACACAGCCTGACCGTTGCTGTCTGTCGTTTTAGAAACCATATGAGTTTTCATTGTGGCATCTTTAATGATTGTATTGATATCATCTGCAGTAAAGATATCCTCACGAGATACCTTCATCACAGCAAATTCCGTATCACTTACATTACCGCCTGTCTGATTCTTCTTGTTTACTGTTGCGCTTCCGTGTGTGGTTTTATTTTCAAACTCGGCTTTATCAACAGAAGTAGAATTGTTGAAGTATTCTGCAAGCTCAGCATCGGTTTTGTCTTTAATAGCTGAGCTACTAACCTTAATATACCTAGGCGGTGTTACTTTACCGTTTTCAAGAAGTTCAATCTCGGCAAGCCAGGTGTTCGTATCCATTATATAATCGGATGCATTTTCACCCTCGGCAAGAGCCTCGGTAATCTTAAATCTGTAAACACCCGCAGTGACTAATTTGAGGTTTTTGAATTCAACCTTACCGTTTTTGTCAGGTGTTTTCAAATTCGTGGAAACTGTTGCTGCGCTGTTTGTCTTGATAAAAGTCTTGCCGTCGGTATCAAGTTTTGTTGTATCCATTGATCCAAGACCTGTCAATGTATAACCGAACTTGCTGCCGCTGTAAGCCTGACCGTCAAGAGTTTTATTTACCGAAATGGCAATGTTTGTAGGATTAACCTTATTGATAAATTTAAGCGCATTTCCTGCTTCGGCGAGAGTATCAACAAATGTACCCTTGTCGAAGGGCTGATCGCCTACTTTGAAGGGAACATAACCTATAACATTTTTCTCTGTAATCTTATAGGTTGCACCTACAGGAATATTGAGAAGCTTAATGCTTTCGCCCTTTTTGATTGTGAACGAACCGTCCTTAGATGTGCGATAAACTGTGTTTGAATAACCACTTGCATCCTTTTCTTTGAGCTGATACTCAAGAGGATAGGTCTTGTAATCATAGGTTGAATCGTCGCCGTCAAAGTCGAGAGCAATTGCAAATGTAAACTGCTGATTTGTATCGTAGTCGGTTTTACCGTCTTCATCAACAACATTCTTTGAAATTTCAAGAGGTGCTGTCACTATCTTGTTAGTATAGTCGAGCTGGAGCTGTGCATAAGCCTTTTTATCAGCGGGATCCGCAAGATTGAATTCCGACTCCGTAGCTGAACCGCTCTTGATTATTGAACCGACTCTGTTGTTAACGAGTTCCCAGTTCGTTGTGTATTTAAGCTTACTGCTGTCTGTTAACTCGTCAACCGTCATATCGTTGCCGGTCTTGAATGAGTTGTCAAAGTCAGCTATATAATTATCTTTAAGTGTGAAACCGCTGTTTGAAAGAGTTTCACTGCTTGTGCTTTCGTCTGATTTTGTAAGCTTGTAGCTTTTACCGGAGGTATCGTTGCCGTTCTCTTTGATTGTATAATCAAAAGTTTCATTAGCTTTGAGGTCATCTGAAATTTCAGAAACAACATCGCCTGTATCAAGTGCCTTTGTAACCTTGAGGTCATTGTTGGCAGGTGTCATTGTGAAGTTTACTGAGAAGTTAGACTCAGCCTCACCACGCTCCATATAGAATACTACCATATGGTATGTCTTGTTAGGATCAAGCTTAGTACCATTGTTGATTGTCTTTGTAACGGTGCCAAGGTTCACCGCATGCGTTTCACCGGGAATATATGAAGTACAGGAATCTTGCTTGACAGTCCAAGCCTTTCCATAAAAATCATCAAGATTTGTAGCGTGGTAAAGTTTACCGCTGGTATTCATATACTTTTCGAAGTCAAATTCGGTATTGGTGCCAAGCTGTGACTTTTTGAATTTGTAAAAACCGTCTGATGTTTTATAAGGTTTTACAAAACATGCACGGTCATTAAATATACCAACTGTTGTATCCTGCCAAATATGCAAACAGAAGTCATTATAAGCGGAATCTGTTCCAACCCAAAACTCATCACTCGGAACTGTAACTGTTGTCGATGATGATGAAGTCGATGACGGAGTTGAGTAATCGGCAAATACATTTTTGGCAGTTGCGGTCATTGAATTAAAGTCAATTGAACCGCTTGCCTCTTTATGGTCACCGCCGAGGTCGAGAGCAAGCTCTGCATCAGCGCCTGTTGAATCTTCGCCGATATAAACCCAAAGGTCATCGTCACCGGTGAAATTAAAGGTTACATCTTTGCCGTTTGTAAGTGTACCACCCTTCGGAACTCTGAAGTCTATATCAAGTCTGATACCGAAACCATAGTCAAGGTTATCGTTAGTACCCTTGCCCGATGATGTAGCCGAAGTATTGTTGAATGGAAAAATACCATAACCGTTGGTGCCGCCGAAGCTACCCAGGTCATCGAGAATTCCATACTTCTTATCCGCACCGTAGTTAATTTTTGTAGGTGTGAGGCCGTCCCATGTGAAGTAGATGTTATCGGCTGCATTCTTTGAAGTGAATTCATAAGTAGTAACGCCTGCACTGTCAGTAGTTGTACGGAACGGGAAAGATGACTTATAAACATTAGCAACTCTTGCACCATTATATGTAGCGGTTGAAAGTGCCTCAGCATCAAAGTACGGGGCTTTAACACCATTTATAACCTGAAGATCGCCCTTGCTGTCAAGCTTATTATTCATTAGACCCAAAAGAGAGTATGTGTAATACTTCTTATCCTTACTTCCCATCTGCCAGTACATACCGTTGGAGTTGTTTACTGCATAGTAATAGTTATCATTATAATCGTTGATGTTTGTAAGTCCTTTTGCGTGACTCTTAAATGTTTCGTAGTGTTCATTACCCTTATACATATTGCCGAAGTAGAGAGGATACTTCCAGTCCGAATTATATTTTGAAGCAATGTTGCTTATGTAGCTGTTGAAGTTATCAAACTGATACCAATAGTCATACATATTGCCATTACCCTGACACTGAAGATACCCTTTCTCCTGCTCCATGTCCGACCAGTAGTCAAAGTATGTTGCGTCAACGCCTACTATGTTAGGATTATTTGAGAATGAATTTTCAACAACAGCGTTATAGTCTACATTGCCTATTTCCGAGAATTTTGTCCAGCTTTCGCCTCTGGCTGTCTTAACATATGTAGCCGTGTTCTCGGTGTAGCCCGAATCGTCATATCCCGAACCTGTCGGATACGAAGTTGCGGAAGATGCACCGTTGAGATTAGATTTTTGCGGATGGAATCTTAAAACCGCATCTGTCGGAATTTTACCGCTGAACACCACATGACCGTTTACCGTGGTTTGTATAAGCTCAACTGTTCCTTCATAGGCATCGTTGTAGTCAAAAGTTGCATAAATCTTTGAAAGCGACTTCCAGTCATCGTTTGAAACATAAACTGTTTTATATGTTGCCTTTGACTGTTTGTCGGGAGATTCAACAGAAAGGTATTTACTTTCTTTGAACGAGCCGTCAGTTGTAAGATAAAATTCCGTGTCGCCCGAAGTACCCGAAAGATCGAGGGTCTTGATGAACGGATTAGTCCACTGACTTTTTGAGGCGTCATAAAGAGCATTATCGGTACTGTATGAATCGTTAATACTGAGGTTGCTTGTTTGATTATTGCCCTTGCTGTTGAAGATTACATATTTATAGGATGATTTAACATCCACATAGTAGTAATCGCTGTCCGAAGATGTGAGCTTGTTCATTGCAACACCGGGCCACTTTTCATTGCAGTCAGTATCGGTTACCCAAGAATATGCATAAGCTTCGTTATAGGTGTTACTGTTATGAAGATAGATACGACGGGAATCGCTTGCAACAGTCTTTTCGGGAAGAGTAAATTTAACCCCCGAAGAAAGCTCAATTCTTGTTGCACCGGATGGTGCAGTGGTTTCAAAAACTCCCGAAGAATTTTTACTTACAGTACCCGTACTGAGAACCGTGCCGTCATCCTTAGCAAAACGATATGTAACAGAAGAAAAATCTTTCCATTCCTTATTCTTGGTCAGGTTAATATAAATCTTCTGTCCCGAAGATGTTGCCGCAAATACATTAAGCGACATACCCGACACGGCACATACCGAAAGCATGATGGTAAGTGCAAGCACAAGGGAAAAGCTTTTCTTTACGGTTCTGCAAAGCTTTTTACCTAATTTCATAATTTTTTCTTCTCCTTCATTGCCGATTACTTTGTTTTGGCAGTCAAAGTACAATTAAACAGGACTGCATAGGACAGTCCAACATATCTACCAACTAATTATAAAACGCAAATTTTTGAATTTGTTCCTCTTTTTGATTTGCATACAATTATATAATATTTTATTGCACTTTTGTAGAGGCAATATAACCAAACTTCGGGTAATGTTTTTGGTTGTTTTGCATATCCGCAAATACGATTTAATATTTTTGACCATAATGTGATTTTATAACTTATTTATCACCATTTTTTGCGTTTAAGATAAATTATACCCATTGTACAGCCTTAACAGGCAGTTAAAAAGTCAATTTCGGCACTAAATTTGTTGGTCTTTAATTCTTTTTTCAAAAATATCAAAAAATTTTATGCAAGTTTACGCCAAGCTGTGCGTGCAGAAATATGTATTATTTTGCGATTGTTATTTTTTAATATAAAATGCCACAAAACCAACATTTTGCAGAAATTTTCAGATATATTTTTATAATTAATATCTATATCTCATCAAATTAATCACCGAACACCTTGAAAATTCGGCATAAATAAAGGGCAGAGTATTGCTCTCTGCCCTTCAAAATGTAATTCACTTAAATCGCAATTATACAAACCGCTTTATGCAAACATATTAAAGATCTCTGCCGCAGCACTTCTTGTACTTTTTACCGCTGCCGCACGGACAGGGATCGTTTCTGCCGATTTTCTTGCCCTTACGGATAGTCTTGTTGACAGAATCCGTACCGTCTGCAGAAGTTTCTGTAGGCTGAGCAACCTGCTCACGGTGAAGCGCCTGCTTTACAGCGTCTGACTGTTCAACAGCTTCTTCATCATCGGATGCAGACTTTGCCGCTGCGGCAGCCCTCTGAGCTGCTCTCTTTGCCGCTGCAATTGCATCCTGTCTTTTCTGAATCTCATAAACACGCTTTGGCATAATGAGCATCATCTTGACAGTATCTTCACGAATGCTTTCAATCATCTCATCAAACATATCGAAGCCTTCAACTCTGTACTCAACAACAGGATCGTGCTGACCGTATGAACGAAGTCGGATACCGCTCTTGAGCTGATCCATATTGTCGATGTGATCCATCCAATGTGTATCAACATTCTTGAGGAGGTAAACACGCTCCATCTCACGGATTGTTTCCTCGGGAAGAAGTTCTTCGTTTTCCTTGTAGATTTCAAGAGCATCGTCAACGAGCATCTTCTGGATCTCTTCGGGTTCCATATTTTCAAGATCCTCAAGGCTGAAATCGTACTTAGAATCATCTCTGATAAGCCAACCTGCATAGTAATCCTTAAGGCTCTGGAAGTTCCAATGCTCTGCAGGACCTTCGGGGAGATACTGCTTGATTGAAGTTGCGATTGTATCCTCAACCATTTTGAGGATTGTTTCGTGGAGATCCTCACCGTTAAGAACCTGATCACGCTGACCGTAGATGATTTCACGCTGTTTGTTCATAACATCGTCGTACTGGAGGACATCCTTACGAATGCCGAAGTTACGAAGCTCAACCTTTTCCTGTGAGCCCTCGATAATACTTGTGAGCATTTTATTCTCAATAGGCATATCTTCGGCAACATTCATACGCTCCATCATCATTTTCATTCTGTCACCGCCGAACAGACGCATAAGGTCATCCTCGGTTGAGAGGAAGAAACGGCTGACACCCGGATCGCCCTGACGGCCTGCACGGCCACGGAGCTGGTTATCAATACGGCGTGACTCGTGTCTTTCCGTACCCATAATGTAAAGACCGCCGGCCTCTCTTACCTTTTCAGCCTCACCCTTAATTTCTTCCTTATACTTGTCATTCAGTTCTCTGAATGTATTTCTTGCATTGATGATTTCTTCATCATCGGTTTCCGCATAACCTGTAGCTTCTTCAATAAGCTCCTCGGTAAAGCCCTGCTTACGCATTGCGGCTTTTGCCATATACTCTGCGTTACCGCCGAGGATGATATCGGTACCACGACCTGCCATGTTGGTTGCGATTGTTACCGCACCGAGTTTACCTGCCTGAGCAACAATTTCAGCCTCTTTTTCATGCTGTTTTGCATTGAGGACATTGTGCTTAATGCCTCTCTTTTTGAGCATTTTTGAAAGAAGCTCCGACTTCTCAATTGAAATTGTACCGACAAGGACAGGCTGTCCCTTTTCGTGAGCCTCAACAATTGCATCAATAACAGCGTGGAACTTGCCGTTTTCTGTCTTATAAACCGAATCGGGGAGGTCTTTTCTTAAAACAGGCTTGTTTGTAGGAATTTCAACAACATCAAGCTTGTAGATTTCCTGGAATTCTTCCGACTCTGTCTGAGCAGTACCTGTCATACCCGAAAGCTTTTTGTAAAGACGGAAGTAGTTCTGGAATGTGATTGTAGCAAGAGTCTTGCTTTCACTCTGAACCTTTACGCCCTCTTTAGCCTCAATGGCCTGATGAAGACCTTCGTTAAAACGACGGCCGTACATAAGACGACCTGTAAATTCGTCAACGATGATAACTTCGCCGTCCTTGACAACATAGTCAACATCAAGCTTCATAACGCCGTTAGCCTTGATAGCCTGATTTACATGGTGCTGAATTGTAAGGTTATCGGGATCGGTAAGGTTTTCAATACCGAAAAATTCTTCGGCTTTCTTAACACCGCTCTGTGTGAGGGTTGCTGTTTTCTGCTTTTCATCAACAACATAATCAATGTCGTTTTCCTTGTAATATTCCTCCATATCCTCTTTTGCGTCAAGTTCTGCAAAACGCTGAACTTTAAGAGTTTTTGCAAAAGCGTCAGCCTTTGCGTAAAGGTCTGTTGACTTGTCGCCCTTACCCGAAATAATAAGAGGAGTTCTCGCCTCATCAATGAGGATTGAGTCAACCTCATCGACAATTGCAAATGCGTGTGGGCGCTGAACCTTGTTTTCCTTGTAAACTACCATATTGTCACGGAGGTAGTCAAAACCGAGTTCGTTGTTTGTTCCGTATGTAATGTCTGCGGCATAAGCCTTTTTTCTGCCCTCATTATCGAGATCGTGGCAGATAAGACCGACCGAAAGGCCGAGGTATCTGTAAAGCTTGCCCATCCACTCTGAGTCACGGCGGGCAAGGTAATCGTTGACTGTTACAATGTGAACCCCTTCGCCTGTAAGAGCGTTAAGGTATGCAGGGAGTGTAGCAACCAAGGTTTTACCTTCACCGGTTTTCATCTCGGCGATTCTGCCCTGGTGAAGAACGATACCGCCGATAATCTGAACGGGGAAGTGCTTCATGCCAAGCACTCTCCAGCCTGCCTCACGACAGGTTGCAAATGCTTCGGGGAGAATATCGTCTGTTGTTTCGCCGTTGGCAAGTCTTTCTTTAAGAATTGTTGTCTGGTTCTTGAGTTCACTTTCGCTCATAGCCGCATATTTATCTTCGAGTGCAAGCACCTTGTCACAGATTGGTTGCACACGCTTAACTTCACGCTTGCTGTAGTTGCCGAACATAGCCTTTAAAAAATTCATCAGGGTTCTTCCTTTCAATGTACCGAAAAAATCGGTCAAACTGTATTTTCAATAATATAATTTTAATTTACTGCACCGCAGACGCTCCAAGGCTTTTTGCAGCCTGAATCATTGCGGCCTCAACCACGGGACCGGCATATTGGAAACCGAAACCCGAATCCTGTACAACACAGGCAAAGGCGAGAGGGCAGTCCTCATCTTTTGAGTAGCCGACCATCCAGCCGTTAGGGTTCTTATCATCGCCGACTTCACCCGTACCTGTTTTGGCACAGACTGTAAGTCCGCCAAAAAGGTTATCGCCGTAGTAATCCGAAACGGTGTATCTCATAACATCATCAAGCTTTGCCGCCGTATCGGATGAAAAAAGCTCCTGTCCGCTGCTCTTGTAGTTTATGCCGAGTGCGGAGAGTATGGACTCATCTTTGATAAGGGTAGGGTTTGTAGCCTTACCGCCGTTTGCGATTGCACCGCAGATAATTGCCATCTGCATCGGGTTTACCTTGTCATTATACTGACCTACGCCCGACCAGCCAAGCTGGTTTTCATTGGCATCGCTGACATCATATGAACCTTTTGCGGTTTTAATTCCGTCAACATCAAAGGAGCTGTTAATGCCGATTTTCTCGGCAGTTTTTGTCATTGTGTCACTTCCGAGTTCAACGGCAAGCTTTGCAAAAACAATATTGCAGGAATGTGCCATTGCCTCTTTATATGTCAGCGTTCCGTGAGTTTCCGTACAGGTAACTTCACTTCCGCCTATGTTCTCACTTCCGTTACAAACCCAAGTGCGGTCATAAAGGTCGGGAATATTCTCGATTGCCGCCGCAGATGTAACGATTTTGAAGATTGAACCCGGAGTAAAGGTTGACGAAAGCACATTATCAAGGTAAACGCCCTCGTATTCGCTTTCGTTGTCCTCGGTAATTTCGGGAGGAGCCTGCGGATCGTAAGCCATGGTGCTTATGGAACAGATAACCTCGCCTGTTTTGTAGTTATATATTACACAGGCACCTTTTTTGTTATAAGCTGCAAGAACATCATAAGCCGCCGCACAGGTTGCGGAATCAACTGTCAGCTTTATATCGTGAGAGGCACGCAATGATTCCGGCATATTAAGTCCGAAAACAAGGTTATAGCCTATCAGCTGAGAACGATACATACTTTGAACAGCCGTTGAAATGTTCATCACCGACAACATGAAGCAGAGATTTTCTTACGCTCTCGCTTTCGTTATAAACTCTTTTACCGTCAACCGTCTGTGCAAGAGCCGTGCCGTTGCGGTCATAGATCGCTCCTGCCTGTGCAAGTCCGCCGTCACCTGCTATATGCGCATTATATGCCTGATCGACCCAGTCGTCTGCCCCTGTTACAAGCTCAAAGGCAAGATAGCCGAGTCCGCCGATAAACGCAAGCGCAACTATATATATAAGTGTACTTCTGCGAAGTATTTTTTTCAAACCTTACACCACCCTGTGTATCAGTAGGGGCGTTCATTGGACGCCCGCAAGTAAAGGCACTAATTTTATTTAATACCAAAGTACATATATGAAAAACAAGTTTTCAATTTACTGCCGTTATCTTCTTACCGAATAAGTTCTCTCGTCTGCGGCTTTGATGAATGCAACAAGTCCCCAACAAGACATAATACTTGAACCGCCGGCAGACACAAACGGAAATGTTACGCCTGTAAGCGGAAGGACATCGGTTGCACCGAAAACATTGAGAGAAAGCTGAACGACAAAAAGTCCTGCCGCACAGCACGCTGAAATTGAATAAAAGGTACTTCTGCTTCGGGTTGTAATTGCCCTTGCATAAATAAACATTGCACCTACTGCCACGGCAAGTGTGAACGCAACGATAACTCCCATTTCTTCCGAAACAAGTCCGAAAACAAGGTCACTTTCGGATGCGGCAACCTGCTTTAAAAAACCGTTGCCGATACCTACGCCGAAAAGTCCGCCGCTTGCCATATATGTGAGAACTCTTGCCTGCTGATAACCGAGGTTGTCCTGAGTATGTTCCCACACATGGCGCCAGCCCGAAAAACGGTCGGCAACATACGGTTTAAACTTGAGGACAAAGGTTACGCCGAAAATTGCAGCGGCAACAGCAAGAATAATCGTCTTGAAATCGCCCGAGCGCATAAACGCTGTGAGCAAAAATGTTACAAAGAAGATGAGCGCAGTACCGAAGTCACCCATAAGAGCCAAAAGACCGACGCATACTGCCGAGAAGATAATGTACTCAAGCAGGTTCTTCTTTGTCATCAACACATCAAGCGAACTTGCGCCGATAAAGATGAAAATAATCTTTGCAAGCTCTGAGCCGATATAAATCCAGTTGGCGGCGCCGTTTGTAATCTTACCGAATACAATTGTTACACCCAAAAGACCGACCGCACAAATCATTGCCGGAAGTCTGAGTTTATTTACCTTGTCGGGATCTTCAATCAGCTTGATAATTATGCAGAAGAAAATCATACCTATTGCGGCGGCAACAAGCTGAACATAAGCCGAGCGTTCTGACTGTCTGATAAGCATCATTACGCCTATGCCCGTCAAAAACAGGGCAAGCGATTCAAGCTCGAAATTTACTCTGCGGATTACAAAATAGGAGATAAAGAAGAATCCCCATTCAACAGCCGCAAGAGCGCCGAACAGCACGAGCGGAGCCATTGTATTTGTGCCGTCATTCCAGAACATTGCCTGAACGCACATAAAGAAGTGGAAAAATGTAATAAGAAGCATAAGCTTCCACGATTTCATTGCAGGCTTATCGCTGACCTTTGAGAAAAACCAGCTCGACTGCAACGGCTGTTGGAACTCCTCGCCTCTTTTTACTATAAGGCTTGTATCGCCTATTGTTATTGTATCGTCAATTAGCACCTTTGCTCTGCCTCTTGTTCTTTTGCCGTTGAGCATTGTGCCGCTCTTTGAGTCGGTATCGCTTACATACCAACCGTCTTTACGGCGAAGGAGTACGCAATGATTTCTTGAAACTGTCGGGTCATCAACGGTTACATCACTGCTTTTACTTCTGCCGATTGAATTTTCCCAGAAAAGCACGGGGAGCATCTCGCCCGTTGCAGGGTTCAAAAGTGAAATCAAAGGAGTTTCGGGACGGCGGCGACGGCGCATTGCGGCAAAGCACTGGTACACAATTATTATTGCATAAACAGGCATAAGAAAACGCAGTGCAACAACACCCATATCGAAAATTATCGAAAGATCCGGCACTTTTTTCAACTCCTTCACAAATCATCTATCCTAAAAATAAGCATACTTAAAGTTATACAGTTTAAATAATAATCCAATTTCCTCCAAAAGTCAATAGCCGTGTGTCACGGCAGCCAATTCGTGAAGACAGTTTGTACAATAGAAAACTAAAAATGCCCGAGCGTAGCATTTTAATTGTTTGTACAAACCAAACTGTAGGGGCGTTCATCGGACGCCCGCTTAATAAAACCTTATGTTTATTCACATAGCTTTTGGATTGATAAAAGCTGTGTATCATCTGTAGCGATGAACGCCCCCACGAGTTTGTGCTTTTTATACAATTTTATTAAACTCCTTGATTTATTAACTTCAATAATTTATAATAACTTTGACAGAGAATTTGTTAATCCATCTGTTGAGTGTTTCGCCACTTATTTAAAGGGCGAGTGTTTTTTATCGTTGAGCGTTTCGCCGCTTGTAAAAGTGCGAGTATTAACAAAAGACCTCACGAAATTCGTGAGGTCTTTTATCATGATATATCTATGAGGATTAATGAAGACTTTTCATTTTATCGGCTTTATCACGGCATATATGCGACCATTTGCAGTCACCGCACACCTGCGAAAGCCTGTCTTTTAAAATTATATTTTCCCTTGCAATTCTCGAAAGCTCTTTCCAATCGGCAGTATCGCCGATTTTCATTCCGAGTAAATCAAGACATCTTTTGTCATAGCATGATGCCTTGCCAGTAACATCGCAGCTGCCGTTGTCACGGTTCGGACACGATGAACAAATTTCGTCACAACCGCCCGTAAGCGTAAGGTTTGCGTTGTTATTTTCAAGAACCGACACTATTTTTGCCATTCCGCAGACAAATTCATCGCTGTAACCCTTGCCTTCAAAAAACTGCACACAAAGGCTGTGATGCGGTCTGAACTTAAAGCTTAACGATTTTGTCAAGACGGTTCACCAAAACTGTTGCAACAACAATCTTTGCAGCATCTGCAAGAAGGAACGGAACAACGCAGGTGAGAAGTGCGGCAACAAAGTCTGTATGCATTGCAATCATAAACCAGATTGTACCGAAAAGGTAGCATACTGCAAGGCCTGCAACCATTGAAACCGCAAGCACCCAAAGCTTTCTGCCGAGAAAATCAGTCATAAGTCCAACGATAAGCGCCGTAAAGAGGAAACCGATGATATAACCGCCCGTCGGACCGCCGAGAACGCCGATTCCGCCTGAGAATCCTGCAAACACGGGAACACCGATTGCACCGAGGAGAACATAAACCGCAACGCTGATGAGTCCTCTTTTCCAACCGAGCATAGCCGCAGCCATAAAGATGCCGAGAGTCTGAAGTGTGAACGGAACTGTCATCGGAATCTGAATCTGTGCGCACACTGTGATGATTGCGACGAACATCGCCATATACACAAGGCTTAATACATTACTTTTTGATTTACTGTTTGTTTTTGCTTCTGTCATAAAATTACCTCTCCTTTGCAAAACCGCTTCTTTTGTTTTGCAGATTGTCAACCAAATTATTTTATCGGTTGACAATTATTATAGTACCGATTATCGCATTTGTCAACCCGATTTATGTTTTAAAGTAACAATTACAATCCGTTTTGATGTAACAATTGACTTTACAACCGTCTTATAATACAACTGAGTTAACCGAACAGAACATAAAAACAGGGACAGCGTTTTGCTGTCCCTGAAATTTTTGTAAAGATTAAGTTTGCGTGCTTACAATTAAGCCTTGTTAACCGAACCGAAGAGTTCCATCTTTTCCTTAACAGTAGCCTTGATAGCCTCTGCACCGGGAGCGAGGAGCTTTCTTGGATCGAAGCCCTTGCCTTCGAGATCCTTGCCCTCTTCAATGTACTTTCTTGTAGCTGCTGCAAATGCGAGCTGGCACTCTGTGTTAACATTGATCTTTGAAACGCCGAGTGAGATAGCCTTCTTGATCATGTCGGCAGGAATACCTGTACCGCCGTGGAGAACGAGTGGCATCTCGCCTGTAAGCTGCTGGATAGCGTCAAGAGTTTCAAAGCTGAGGCCCTTCCAGTTTGCAGGATACTTACCGTGAATGTTACCGATACCTGCTGCGAGCATTGTTACGCCGAGGTCTGCAACCATTTTGCATTCCTTAGGATCTGCGCATTCGCCCATGCCGACTACGCCGTCTTCCTCGCCGCCGATTGCACCAACCTCAGCCTCAAGTGAAAGACCGAGCTTGTTACAAGTTGCAACGAGTTCCTTTGTTTTTTCAATGTTTTCTTCGATCGGATAGTGTGAACCGTCGAACATGATTGAGCTGAAACCGGCTTCGATACACTTCTTAGCGCCTTCGTATGAACCGTGGTCAAGGTGGAGAGCAACAGGAACTGTGATGTTGAGTTCCTCGAGCATACCGTTTACCATACCAACGACTGTTTTGTAGCCGCACATATATTTACCGGCACCCTCAGATACACCGAGGATAACAGGTGAGTTGAGTTCCTGTGCTGTTAAAAGAATTGATTTTGTCCATTCAAGGTTGTTGATGTTGAACTGACCTACTGCATAGTGGCCTGCCTTTGCTTTTGTAAGCATTTCTTTAGCGTTTACTAATGGCATTTTAATCTTCCTTTTTTAAAAAATTTCAGCAGACAAGCGTCCCCACCTGCCGATTTAAGTTTATTATACAATATATTTTTGAAAATATAAAGACCTAAAAAGAAGATTTAGTGAAAATTTTAACAATTAGTCGAAAAATTCTTCATTTTGTCATGTTTTAGTCAATTATCACTAAACTTTCAAAATAAACTCACACTTCCGTAACACAACAAGGTTGATTTTGATTTTGTGAAAAGGTATAATATAAATGTAAATTACAATACTTGATTTTGGTCAAGCGTTGTATGATAATATTTTTTGTAAACTATCCCGTAGGGGTAGTCTTGCGACCGCAAGTAATGACAGATATTTTATTGCAAACAAAGTTTTATAAATATAACAAAACAACCGATATAGTGACTGGCGGATGATATCCGCCCCTACGAAATATTTGTTCATCTCGGCAATTTGCTTGCAAAAAATTTTGTTTCATTACTTAAGGACAAACGCAGCTTGTACCCCACGGTAACAAATAAATGTAGGAGTAACTTTTATGGACAATTTTGACAACAACAATATGGGTGGGTTTGAACCGCAAAAGCCGTTCACCGAAAAGCCCGTACAAAACAATAATATGAACACGGAACAGACAATTCCCGTTTCCGAACCCAAAACACAGGAAGAACAGGCTCAGAATGTTCAGCCGCAGAACGGCAACACGCCTTACGGTGATTATATTTTCGGCAACAACAATCAAAATACGGCAAACAATGCAAATCCGACTGAAAATGTTCCGCCGTATCAGCAGAATCAAAATCCGAATCCGAATCCGAATACCTACGCTCAGCCGTGGCAGTACGGTTACGGTCAGTATCCCTACAGCGGACAGAATCCGCAGTATAATCAGAACAATCAGCAGTACGGTCAGTATCAAAACAACACAGGATACAATCAGAATGTACCTCCGTATCAGCAGAATATGTACGGACAGCCTCCCTACGGCAACAACGGTACATACAATCAGCAATACAATCCGTAGATGTTCGCACAGTACCCCCAAAAGAAAACAAAGGGCGGAATAATTGCGTTGATTATCGTTCTCTGTTCACTTCTTACAATCGGTTTTATCGGCATGATGGTGTACGGATTTTCGGCTGACATAAAAGAAGATTTGAACAACGACCGAAGCGATTCGGGCAATTCGTTCAGACTTCCGAATAAAGACAGCACAACACCGTTTGAAACCCTTCCCGACACATCTTCGCAGGGTAAAACTCACGATGAGTCTGACTACAGTGACAAGGTGAACAAGGATTACTCGGGTATGAAGCTTGAAAGCAATCCGAAAGACGCAAAAACAAACAACAGCTACACAGCCGCAAAAGCGTCAGAAAAGGTTTCCGACTCGGTAGTCGGCATTCTCTGTTACTCGGACGATGTACCCGATCAGGCTGACACAACAACCGCATCTTCACAGGGAAGCGGAATTATCTTCTCACAGGACGGCTATGTTATCACAAACGCTCATGTAATCGGCAACAGCAAAACAGCCTATGCGATCAGAGTTGTAACATCTGACGGTAAGGTATACAAGGCAGGTGTTGTGGGCTACGATTCAAGAACCGATATTGCAGTTCTCAAAATGGACGATGCAAAGGGACTTACTCCTGCAACATTCGGTGATTCGTCACAGCTTGAGGTTGGTCAGGATATTATCGTAGTCGGCAACCCCGGCGGTCTTGACTATCAGAACACAACAACCAAGGGCGTTATTTCGGCGCTTGACAGAAAGCTTTCAACATCAAGCCTTACAAAGTACATTCAGACCGATGCCGCAATCAATCCGGGCAACTCGGGCGGTCCGCTTGTAAACTACTACGGTCAGGTTGTCGGAATTACAACTTCAAAGATTGTTTCCGAAACTTACGAAGGTATGGGCTTTGCAATTCCGTCACAGACAGTAAAAAACATTGTTGACACACTTGTAAAGAACGGCTATGTTGAAGGCAGAGTAAAAATCGGCATTTCAGGCATTGCAGTAACCTCCGATCAGGCATCAAATTACAACATTCCGCAGGGCATTTATGTTCAGAGTATCGTATCGGGCGGTCCGTGTGACGGCACAAGCCTTGAAGAAGGCGATATCATCACAGAGGTTGACGGCGAAACAATTACAAGCTTTGCAGATGTTTATGCGATTCTTGAAACCCACAAGCCGGGGGACAAAATCAAGGTTAAATATTACAGCTCATCATCGGGCGACGGTGAGGTTGAAATCACACTCCAGGAAGATAAGTAATTTTAATATAAGAATATCACCAACAGCACGAGAGCAGTCACGGCAATGTGACTGCCCTCTTGCTAATTGAAAATTAAAAGTAAAAAATTGCAGGGGTGAACCGTGTTCGCCCGTTCGTGTGCGATGCACACGATTGAACGCATAGCGTTCAAATATCATATGCAACTCATTTATATAATTTGATTTTACATAAACATTGCGTCATTATTTTTTAACGGGGATAAAATTCCGCAAAAATCCTGCACTTCTTCCTTTCAGGTAAAACCAACCTATGGTGTCAAAAACTACCGCTCCTACAAAATTAACAAGCAAATCTTTCATTGTATCGATCAGACCGATGTCAAGGTAACCGTTAATACCGAGATTTTCACCGTTCACAACGGTTGATGTTATATCTCTGATGTGCATTATCACATTCGGCTTGCCCGAAATCAAACCCGAATGTATTGCCGTGATTACGGTGTCCTTTTGCATATCCTTTTCAAAAAGCATATCCGCACCAAACTCAAAAAACTCCCACACAACACCGACTGTCATTGAAAAGCAGAACGAAAACAGGCACACAAACATGGGCGAGAGGCTCAATTTCACCCGCTCGCTTCTGTTCAAAATATCAGTCAGTCCAAAACCAACGCCTGCACAGATAAAGCCGTTCACAGTATGGAGCAATGAATCCCATATCGGAATCTTTTCGTAGAACGCACCGAGCTCACCCATAACATTTGCCGCAAACACGAACAGCACAACAATCGTTTCAAGCACACTCGGCAACGCTACCGACAGCTTTCGGTCGATGAACAACGGAAGCATCAACAGTCCGAGCGTTAACACGCAGGTCATGACATTCTCCCATTTTCCGTTTAAAATGCCGGCAGTCAAAAGTGACACAAGTATGAGCCTTATAATGATGTAAACGCCTGCCTTAACTCTGTGCTGTCGCATTTCACGCACATTCAGCCACCGTGCAAGCCTTTGAAAAAATCCTTTAAGTC
>ERZ791753.777-NODE-777-length-25272-cov-3.095293_pt1 | contig 25272 bp, 36 predicted proteins | sample MGYA00509951_ERZ791753 | MGnify/ENA primary metagenome ERZ791753 (study PRJEB30046, sample SAMN00792026) | human gut metagenome | study: EMG produced TPA metagenomics assembly of the A metagenome-wide association study of gut microbiota in type 2... | reverse complement strand
CTCAGCTGGTTAGAGCGCCTGCTTCACACGCAGGAGGTCACTGGTTCGAGTCCAGTAGTCTCCACCAAAGAAAACCCTAGAGCCGCAAAGGTTCTAGGGTTTCTCTTTATTCAAAAGATTTTATGTTTGTTAGTAACGTGTAAGTAACATTACAATCCTCTAATCTTCCGCATTACCCCGTTATACACACGGGGGTTAGCAACTTGTAGCGTGTCCATCAAGTCATCCATAATGCCCCATACCTGCTCCTCGTTTCTCCCTTCAACCTCGCGGAGAAATTCGCTGTCTCCGTATCTCCCGACCTCTACAGGTATTTCAGCCGGAGCCGCAGAATAGGCTTGCTCATAGGTGCGATTTTGCATTTCCGGTTCTTGCTTCTGCATCTGGTTCTTGATGGTGTACAAGGTTGCCAATTTAGCGTATGCGGGATAGCTGCTTTCTCCATATTCGAGACGTGCAATCTCAATGTCGATCTCTTTGGGGTCTAGCATAGGGGGCACCCCCTATCAATCCCGACCCAGTTCGGACATAAAGCGGCGAATGGCGTCGCGCTCCCTCTCAGTAGTAGCGTTATCCATCATCTCCTGAGCCTGCTCCATCATAGCCTCTTTGGAGTCGTGGCGGCTGTATCCGCCGCGCCCGTCACGGGAGTAGCCGCCGTCCCGGCTGTAGTGGCCCCGGACATAGTGCTTGCCACGGTTGGCATAGCTGGAGCCTCTGGCATAGCTGGAAGGAGAGTCCATGTCGGCTGCCTGACTGTAGCTGCCATCCTCTTCAAACATTTCAATCTTGTATGTCTTCTCAATGCCGCTCAGCATATTCTTGATGATCTCTACATCACCGATAGCAATTTTCCCGTCTTTGATGGAATCAGACAGGAGATCGCAGAGGATTTCTCTGACTTCACTGTATTCTCTCATGTTTTTCTCCTTTCACGCGATGCGCTCAACAATAAAATTACTGTTGGCAACGAGGATAGGCTGGGTGCTGGTATTTCGGGCGGCTACGGTAACACAGCAGCCACGAGGGACATCCACCACAGCGGAAACATAAATATTGAAGAAATCCTCTGCGGCAGCCGGGGTGATGGTAGCGGTGGAAGCGTTCAGCGCCTCACCATTGATGGAGATCGCTGCCGTGATGGCCTCCACGGTCCCACCGGTGGGGATAGCAATATTCGCTCCAAAGGAGACTTTGAATTTTGCCCGACACTGGTTCGTGAGCCCGCGAAGAGTCACCAGCCCAGCGCCTTCCCGATGCACAATGCAGGGCTTGCCTGTGTTTGCCTCCTCGGTAAAAGGCACGTTCTGACCAGCGGCAACGGTTACAATTGCGCTGTTGCTGTATTCAGCCATAAACTTCATTCCTTTCAAAAAGATAGCGGCGAGGCTGTTGCCCCGCCGCATGGTTCAAAATCGGCACGGGGCCGAACATTCCGGTCATGCCGGAAAGTTGATGTATTGGATTTTAGCAGCCGCAGCCGCAAGGATTGCAGCCACATCCGGCATAAGGATTGGGCACCTGATAGGCCGGGACCGGCATGGGGTTGATGCGGCGAATCAGTTCAGCGGTCTGGGCCTCCTGATTAGCGGTGAAGAAAGCGTTCTGAGCCGCCTGAGAAGCCTGGAACTTCAGGCTCTGGTTTTCAGCCGTCAGAGTAGCGATCTTGTCCTGGGTCAGGAAGTCCAGGATCGCGCGGCTGTTGGCATTGGCGTTGTCGATGATGTCGCGGGTGCTGGACTGGATGGTGTTGCGGGTATCGCAAGCCTGAGTAGCCATGTCATAGCGGACACCGTCAATGCTCCGCTGAGTATCGCAGCAGCACTGCGCCAGCTGGGCGCCGAGGGCGTTAAAGCCCGCCTGCGTCTGATAGCCCAGGTTGCACACAGCGGTATCCACGCCATGGAAGCCGTTGTTGATGGCGTTGGTCAGGGTATAGGTGCTGTCACAGATTCCATTCTGGATGGAGTTGATGCCGCTCTGGAGGTTGTTCAGGGCGAAGCCCTCGTTGATATCAGAGCGTGTGGCATACCCCTGGAAACCAGGGCCGTTCGCCCCACCGAAACTACCGCCGAAACCATTACCCCAGCCGCCACCAAAAGCACCCCAAATGAGGAACAAAATAATCCAGGCAGACCAGTCTCCACCCCACATGGAGCCATTGCTACCATAACCGCCAGCAGAATACGCAGGAGCTACCGGCATAGTCAGAGTTGCATCATTACTAAGAGACATATAACTTTCTCCTTTGTGAAAATATTTATAAATGCGGCCGCATCTATATACTTTTTGCTGATTTTTTGATATAATTGTTATGCGTGGATAGGGTCGCTCCCGATAAGCCGTTACCCTGACGGTTTCCACGCAATCTAAAATTCAGGGAGCATGAAAGGGTAAGTGCTATGAACGAAATTTGGAAAGATATTGCCGGTTATGAAGGGCTATATCAAGTAAGCAACATGGGACGGGTCAAAAGTTTACAGTCCACCAAAATGCACGATAGAGTAAAAATTTTATCTCCGGTTTGTGCCGACGGAAGGTATTTACGTGTTAGTTTATATAAAGATAAGAAATCTAAATATTTTCAGGTCCACAGGCTGGTTGCATCTGCCTTTTTAGAAAACCCGAAGGATAAGACACAGGTAAACCATATCAATGGAGATAAAACTAATAACTGTGTTGATAATTTGGAGTGGTGCACTCCATCAGAAAACAATCAACACGCATATAAAATCGGGATAAATAAAGGGTCTAAACCGTGGCTTGGAAAATCCGGGTTTCAAAATGCGTCCTCTATTTCTGTTCAACAAATAGACTTATTGACCGGGAAAGTCCTTGCAACGTATGGGAGTATAGAAGAAGCTGCACGAGAAACTGGGTGCTTAGCAACCAAAATCGGAAAATGTTGTAAAGGGTTGTTTTCTCAAACACACGGATATGCTTGGAGATATGCAGGGGTTTAATGCCCCTGCTTTTTATTTCCCAAACATTCCCCGCATCCCTTCAAACACACCTGACATCTGCTGGGCCTGCTTTTGGACCTGGTTGAGCTGGTCCTGAGTAATGCGGCCAGAGGATACCATCTCTTGTATCATGGCGTTGGGGTCCTTGCCGCGCATCTGCTGCATGAACTGCTGAAACTGCTGCATCAGGTTGGGCTGACGATTGCCTCCCATCGCGTTGAAAAAGGGATTCATTCTGCATCCTCCTTTGTATCCGACTTTTTAGTAGTCTGTTTCTTTGTTGCCAGAGCCTCTACACGGGCTGCCAAAGCGTCTAGGTCCTGCTTAGTGGCGTACTCCACGGGAGTCGCCTGCGGAGCCGAAAAGTCTTCTCTGCGCCTCTTATAATCATAGGCAACTATAGGAAACGGCTTGCCTTGTGCATCTGCCCGTTTCTCGTAGAAAACTGGGGCTGTGCTGTCCCAAAGGCGCACAAAACCGTTAGCCGCTACCAAATACGCCGTTGCCGCATTCTCTCCTTGCACCCAAATGCGGTCATCCACCGAAGAAGGCATAGGATTTCCCGCCTGCTGGGGCTGTGCCTGCGGCATCTGCGGCTGCATGGGCTGAAACTGAGACCCGCGAAGCTGGGCCAGCTGATCCGGCATGGGCGGCTGATAGTACATGGGCTGATAGCCCGGCATATATTGATACGGCATACTCAATCCTCCATCCAGTAATACAGCACGGTCTTTCCGCCGCTGTTCCAAGTGTCTATGATGCGCCCGTCAAAAACACAGACAATGTGAGTGTCCAGAGCCAACAGATAGATGCCATAGGGATGCTCATGGGCGAACTCCTGTACAGTCATATCGTCGTACTCTGGTAGATAGCGCCGCCAGCCTTTACGACGAAGATATTTGCCCCAAACCGGATTGCCTGACGGCATATCTGCGGCAAGGTAGCCCTCCCAGCATAGCCCCCAATAGGTGGTGTCCCAATCCTGATCTAGGGCAACGGAAATTGCCCTGACGGTGCAATCGCCTACGTTCTTTCCGTCTCTATTGGCGTTGTAATATTCAAACGTACTGTTTCCTGTCATCGTACAAAAGCTCGTTCTGCCGGATAAACCGTTCCAATCCGGAGAAGTCTCCCTCCGCCGCATACTTCTCGCAGGTGTCTCTTGCTGTGGACTCCGTGAAGCCGCAGGCCACCAGCCGGGCCACCAGTTCTGAACCATTCAGGATCAACTTAAAACACGTCCTTATGTAAGAAATCAGGAGGCCGCAAGGAGGGCGGCGACGTGTACCAGCCCTTGTTCCTTACGTCCTCCTGATGATATTTTCGCAAAAAAAGCCCCCGCCTGGGTGGTTCCCAAGCGGGGTTTAGGTGAAATTATGTGAAATGTAGTTTTTGAGCTGTGCTTTCAACTTTGTGGAGAATCCGTTTGACTCGGTGAGAGATGGTAGACCGCTCCCAGCCGAACTCCGCTGCAATGTCGATCTGCGGGACTTGGTCGATCAGGTAGCGCCGGGCAATGTCCGTATCGTCGTTCCCAAGATTAGCTTCCCGGATGGCCGTCTCCATCTCGGAGCGCATAAGGCCATCCAGGCTATCCGGTAATCTGACACGGGCAGTTGCCACAGTTTCACGTCCTTTCGATCAGCTTCCAAAACCGATACAGCATCGTGCACATCTGCTGCCGGGTAACGGGCTGGGAGAGCATCAGGTCCCCCTCGCTGTTGCCCGTCAGGATGCCGTTTGCAATGGCCCATTCCACGCCCTCCTTGTGGGCGCCGCTGGGTGTATTGTCCATGATCTTGACCTCCAGTCTCTTCTTGAACTCTGCCCACTTCTGGGCGTTCACCAAGTACGACGGGCAGTGCTTCCCAGTCACATCAAAGTGACGGTACACGTTCTCAATTGGGATGTCGTACTTTTCCATCAGTGCCCGGCCCAGGGCGGCAGCGTTGGCAAGAGTTGCTTCGCTGGCCTGATAGACGCCGTTCCGGATGGTGTCGCACATCTCAATGGAAAGGCTGTTGGTGTTGGTGATAACACCATACATGGTGCCGCCGCCAGTCTTGTGGGCGTTGGCGTACTTGCTGCCGCCGACGGACCATGCCACTTTTAGATCAGGCACAGACCGCCAGACTGTAGTATCATCGACAAAGTAGTGGGCGCTGGCCTTGACGATGTTGTTCTGAAAATACTTTGCGTTGTTTGCCGCCTTGTCCCCGTCATTCCCGGTGTAGTGGTACACCAGATACCGGATTTGGCTGGCATTCCGGGAACCGCCATAGTTCCCGGAGTTCGCCAGCTGCTCCTTTATCGTGTAGCTCATTTACTGTCACTTCCCAGCTGCTTGATTACCTGGTTGGCTCCAGTAGCAGCCAGGCCGCTCACAATGCCCACAGCCGCCGCGGTGATGTAGTCCGTGGCCGGAAAGTCAGGCACGATGAACATGCCGACAATGCCCAGCACAGCGCCGCAGACGCCGCAGATGATAGGAATAAACTTGTTGTCCAGGCCGGACGCCTTGACGCCCTGCCCAATCAGCAGGCAGATAACGGTGATAGCCGCCACGCCGGTAATGCCAAGAGAGGAAATATCCATATCAGACCTCCCGATTACACTCGGATGGCCTTGACGGCATAACCGTCTGCATCATAGGTCACGTCAAACTTTCCGCGCTTGGTATTCTGGCGAACCACTTGTCCGGCAAGCGCCTGATTTCGGCCCATGTCTACCTTGTCCGGCAGAGGATCCTTTGCCTCACCAGGACGGAAGCCCTCCGCCATCTCTGCCTCGGTCCATCCGCCATAGGGGTTCTTTTCGGGGTTCAGGGAGAATCCGGCGCCAGCCTCAACCAGCAGCTTGTTGGCATCCTCCACAGTAATCTTGCCGCTCTTGAAGTCATCGATGATGTTATTGATGGTCTTGTTCATGATTGGTAGCTCCTTTCAAATATCCGGCTTGACCGCCGGTTTCTAATGATGTAAGATGTTATTGCCCGTTGTGCAGACGTGTGCTGTTTTGATAGCGCTCCCTCCGCGTTAAGTCGCAATGGACGGAGACAACGAATACTACGGGCTTGCGGCGCTCCTTCGGGGGCGTCGCTTTTTTACAGCCCAATGCGGGCCAAAATAAACGCAATCACAGCCGCCAGAACCGCCCACACGGACTTGTCCACGATGGCTTCCCACCGCTTTTTCGGCTTGGCCTGCTCGGCCTCCTGCCATGCGATCAGCCGGTCCAGCTTCTCCATGATATTGTCGTACTGCTCATTCCGGGCGGCCTCCGCCTTTTCCAGTTCCCGCATCCGGTCAAAGAGTTCTTTGTGGGTGCTGCGGGACGCCTCCCGCCATTCCGACATCTGCTTTTCCAGCATATTGGCTTTCTGGAGGCCCAGGCAGTCCCTTTGCGGGTCCAGAATACACTTCTCGTCCATTGATTGGGACCTCCTTACTCTGCCGCCTCCGCAGTCAGCATCTTACTGAGGGCGCTGTATTCCTCCGGGGTCAGCCTGTCGGCGGCGAGATACACGTCCATCTTCTCCTGAAGGCCGTCAGTGCGGCCCCGGTCAATCAGCAGCTTGCAAAGATTGTATACAGTTGTCATGGTCCTGCTCCTTTCCTGTCATACAGTGGTTGTGGTGAGTTCCAACATACACAGGCGTTCCTCATGGTCTGCCAGCATATCAAGAGTAATGTCCTCGGCTCCCGGTTCCGGCTCCGGCTGTCCATCGTCCTCCACGGTAATCTGCCCTTGGTATGCCTCCGCCTGGGCGATGGCGTAAGCCTCCTCTGTATAGGACACAACAACAGCAGTTAACACCGTCTCGATGTCCGGTTCCTCAGGGGTGCCGTGGTTGATCTCTGTTGCCAACTGATATTTGATGATCTTCATGGTGCCCTCCTTAATCCGTGGTTTTGGTGTACTTGATAATCGCAACAGTATTTAATTTAGATGATGTTGCTGCACTACTAAAACTTCCATTTGTATCAATCCCGACACGAGAAGTTGTTGCATATATTGAATCAACACCACCGCTCCCGACAAGATTTATAGGTCCACTAAATCCGCTGCATTCAACGCATGACTCAAAATCAGATATACCATGCTCCACACTTTTAGAAGTATTATTTTCTAGCAGCCCGAGACTCACCGCCTTGATGTGTATCGGCTTGCCGTTGTACCGCTCCACGGTGCGGTACTCGACGCCCAACTGCATGGGGGGATGCTCCCACTCAAACGGCTGCCAAGCAGACGGGTCTGACGATGATTTTTTTAATTTTATCATCCGCCATCCGCACAGCGCCGTGTCTGCACTGCCGATATTGGATAGCACTGCATAGTTGGCGTCACCCTTATATAAGAGCGATATCGTAGTACCCGCTTTGCCGTACACCGCAGGCGGATAGGCCAGCACCAGTTTTGCGGTCCTGTCCGGCATCCCACTCAGCACGGCGTCTACCTTGGTGCAGTATGTCTCATAGGATTCCTCCGCGCTGGTAGTTTCAATGCTCTGCACCGCATCCCCAAAGCCAAACCCGCCAGGAGCCAGACTTTTTGCCCCACGTACACACTCCAGCAGTGTCAGCGGGAAAATGTTCTTCCCATTCTGTTGCAGTTGAGCCGTGCTCCCCGCATTCGCGAACGTCGGCGCCGTCTTGGAGTACGTCCAGTTGCGCGTCACCGTCACCACACCGCTGCCGGGATTGGTGGAAGCCGTGATTTTGATTGTGCCCGTGCCCGTGGGCAGGTCCATCACGGGAATTCTGATTGTGGCGCCGTTGGTGGCCGTGAACGTTCGGGTAGTTCGTCCAGCAGATTCCGTAACCGTCAAAGCACTGGTTCCGCTGGAGGACACCACATACTGCACATCATTTGTGAGAGTGCCCAAGCTGCCGTCGGACCCGGAAATTACCAGAATGGAGACAGGAACTACATCAACAAGGGAACTGATTGTATATTTGCCATATTTTCCATTGGCGCCAGACTTTACCCGATACTGAACCGATTCCCAAGTCCCGGCAGTTTCAGAAAAAGTAAAATCGGCTCCAGAATACACCTGCACCCAGTCAGCGTCCGTGTTTGCTTTGCGCTCCAGAATGTAGCCGTCAGCGCCGTCCACAGCAGGCCAGGAGACTGCAAGCTGTTTGCCCTGCATAGCTTGAACAGGGACAGTTATCGCATGTGGAGGAGCAGACGCCAGAGAGAGTGTTCCATCGTCAGTTACGCTCAATGTGGAAGGGACGGTAAAAGCGGGGCGGCTGCCAGCTTCTGCAGTAACGCCAGTCGAATCAGAATTTCCACCTGCATATACAAAAAAGGCAGCTGTGAGATAAGATGTATTTGGTGTTCGAGTCCATTGCGAATTCGTTTCCCCGTTCAAAAAAGCTTTTTGCAAAATCGATGCGATAGGAAGAATATTTCCCTCAAAATTTGCATCAGCCGGGAGCGTAAATCCAAGCTCTGTTCTGGAAAGTTGAAAAATCGCTCGTTCTAATGTGCTTAATGTTTTATCTCCGTAACCAATGGTATATTGAAATTTTGTGGTCCCAATTACCGTCAGAAAATCAGAGTCCAGAAGATTCTTGTAATCGCTGTTGAGCCAGCTATCAAGTGCGCTAGAGGCGTATGTATTTACCTGAACGTTATTCCACACCCGATTATCATAGCATTCCTTCCGCACTAACAGCGTCCGTCCGGCTCCGTTTAAACCGCTCTCGTAATCATGCTTCGCCACATAGAATTCCACCGGGGAACCATTCTCATTGAGCTTTACCAGTGTGCCGACGGCCACCTGTCCTAACTGCTGTGCCATTTAAACACCTCCGTTGTAGGTTACTTGGATTTGAGCTGCCGTAAAGGTGGTGCCAATCAGATATAGGGCGTCGTTAACGGTGCGGTTTGCCGCATTCCCAAAAAATACTGCTTCCGTCTCCGGCTTAAACAGCGTAGCCGTGCTGAGGGGCGTTCCAACCTGTGACGGCTCGTCTGCCCTTACAAGGTCGTATGTATTCTCTTGACCGGAGACAGGAGTAAGTTTAACCCGCCCCCGATAAGTAGGGATTCTGTCTTGCATGTTGCCTCCTTACCATTCGCCAGCATAGACATCGCCAGCAAACACCCACAGAAGATTGTTGCTGACCCATACCAGCAAATCATTGATATCGGTCAATATCCGCTCGATGTCATTTGCCTGCTCATAGGTGAGATGTTGCATGGTTTCAGGGGTTTCCGGCGGAGCCTGCCAATCGGAGGGATAAACGGGAATATTGGACATCATGGAGCGCATTGCCGCCACGTTGGAAAGGTAGTCCTCTAAATCCTGGCTAGTCGGAATATCATTGATAGTCCAGTCAGTCTTAGGCATAATGTCCATAGGAAAGCCAAACCCGCTGAACAGATCAGCGATATATTCAATCGCTTCCCCAACTCTGTTCAGGTCCGTTGCGTTGTAAGCTCCTCTCACGCCGGCAGACCATTCAGCTTTTTCGTCGGCTGTCATCCCGACCCATCCTTTGTCATGTAAGGTGCGCCAGCGGGTCACGTCGGATTGTGTGCGGTCTGTTATCAACGTGTCGATAATACTCATACTAGCCTCCAAGGGATGCCACAGTCGCCACAACGGTATTTGATAGTTTGACTTCCATGCGGCGGAGATTCCCGGCATTCGTGGTCCCCCAAGTTGTGGGAAGCGTCACACAATCCCCTAATAGCTCTCCTGTCCAAACGATCTTCGCATTGGTGGTAATCCGTTTTGCATAGTAGTCATAGACCCTCTGCGCCGTTGCTTGCCCGATATCTGGCGAAACCAGCGTGGCGTCCGCAACCTCAATAACATTTTGCTTATCAGTGGCAATTACATCTGGGTTAGTAATGGTATAAACTGTTTTGGCATCGTCGTATTTGGCACCGTTGATCTCCACGCCTCCGTTTTCGGCCTGAGTATATACATGGGCGGTCACTCTAACTTCTGTCACAAGTGCGCTGGTGTCCACGGTGACTCCAGTAAACGTGTAATCCTCTGTGATGGCGTCAGGAGTCCCCGGCAAATTAAATACTCGGATGCCGTCCCGCCCATCAGTTGACGCGCACACGCCCCACGCAAATAACACCTGCTGTATAGCCGTCCGGATAGTTCCGGATGTAATAACTCCTGTCAAAGCCGTGTCCTCAACATCTGCATCATACTGGATGGAAAACTGTCCATTCACGATCTCTTCCAATAGAGATTTCGCTGATTTTTCGTTGTACACGCCTCCAGGGAAGGGGCTGTCATCCAGCACTCCAAAAGCGTCCTGACAGTCGATTGTGTACAGGTTCTGCGCCTGTCTGGTGTGGCTGTCGATGTAGTACACGCCGATCAGTTTATCGTCGTTCCTGACCTCTACAGGCTGCTTCAGCTGGAACATAAAGTCCACGTCTTCCCGGCTGTCTAACGTCCAGTTCATTGTAGAGATAGGCATTTCCGTGGAAATCAGGCTCATTTCATTAATGATGGAAGCGGACCGTAACTCAGACATTCCGAAATAGCGGTAGACGCCGAAAATAATATGTTCCAGCTTTGCCCTGAGATTGGGCAAATTCGTGCTGTTCAGGGTAATGACCACTTTGTCATAGCTCTGCACTTTCTGACCACAGAAATACATTGCCGTGTTGGGCGTGAAGTCCACGTCCGCCTTGAGAGCCTCCCCCTGATACCACTTGATATTGACAGACGGGCAATAGTCACCGGATGCCGTGTCAAACGCCAACGTAATGCCGACGGAGGAATACTGCTGGTCCATCTCAAGCGTGATGACTGGTTTGTTTGTAAAATTACAGTCATCTCCGCTCGTTTCTACAGACCAGAACGCAACCTCCTGCGTATCTACGGTGACATATTCCCCAGTCAAGCCCCAGTGGTTCAGCTCACAAGTGACCGTCGGCTCCGGCGTAATACCGAACGGGAGTTTAGACGGAGAAGAAAACGACATGGCCTCCGTAGTGGAGACAGAAGCGTCCTCGTCCGCTCCCGGCGCTATGTCCTTGTAAAGTACAGTAGTAACACTCACGGAGTCACCTGCGCTTCCATGGGGACAAAACTGACTTCGATTTCGCCCCAATAGTTGATGCCGTTTTCCACTTTCTCCATATCCTGCGAGGCGCTGGTGTAATAGGCTTCATACGAGATCGTGGTTTGCCCATCAGCAGCTTCCAACTGTACAGAATCATCAACAGAATGTTCCACCAAGTAGTCCCAGAACTCGTCAAGGCCCTGGTAGTTGTCGCCCCGGCGAAACACTGTCAGCTGATGGCCAATATACGTTCCGATGATGTCCCGCACCATCCGGCCAGTCATTACACGACCTGCGTTCTCTCCGTCCAACACATTGAAATTACGGTTATAGGCGGAAATGGCAACATCCGCGTCAAACTCTTTTCCATTCAGTTTGATGTAGCTCATGTCACACCCCCGCCAGATTTACCCCTATGCGCCGTGTCTCGGCTTTATTGAGTTCATAGACCACTTTGCCAAGCTGCTCACGGTCAAGCTGCAGGATCACTGTCTGCTGACTGCCATACCCTCGCCGGTTCAAAACATTTTCCACTGCTTTTTCAATCGTGGATAGCGGTGCCTCAATGTTCGTCCCTTGTTTCTGATCGCCCAGCACTGCCAGAAACTCCCGATTAGGCGGAATAACCGCTCCTTGCGCAAGATACGGGATATTCGGGATTGTAAAGGGGCGGATTTCTTGCCCGCCAAACGTTCCCAGGAAAGGAATCGTGACTTTCGGAATCCTAATAACCAGATGTTCGTTGATCCAGTCAATAAACTTGTTTACAAGAGAGATTCCAATATTGAGCGCGTCCTTGATTGTCTGCACAAATCCATTCCAAATATTAGAAAACGCTTCCGAAATACTATCCCATGCCTCGTTCCAGTCAATCGTAAAGACATTGACAACAAACTCAATAACGCTTGTCAACCATTGAAGAATTTGGCTTACCCCGTCTGCGATTGCTCCAACGACTTGCCCGAAAATATCAATAATTACTTGAAATGCCGCAGAAATCGGAGGTCCAAAGGTGTTCACAAACCAATCAACCAGTGGCAAGATAAACTCGTTATAGATACGGAGCGCTCCTTCAATCAACGTACCTACAAAGTTTAGGAAGTTGTCGAGTAACGGCTTCAAATGCAAAGTCCAAAGCTCTGTAAAGGTATTGCCCAGAGTAGTCAAAACCGGCTTCAAGATCGTGTTCCAGATATTCACAAAAACAGACGTTGTGTTACTAATTGCGGCCTTGATCTGGTCGAAAATGGGTGCGCCCCATGTATTCCAGAATTTGATAATGCTGTTCCAAACGTCATTCCAAATATCTTGGATGATCTGCATGGCCGGGGCAATCGCATCTTGCCAAATCATGTCAAACACGGCCTTGACATTTTCAAAAAGCACATCTCCAACACTCAAAACCTGCGTTGCAATGTTAGTAAGCAGAGGGAGAATATCAACCGCCCACTTTGTCAGCGTGGGGAAAATTACGATGTTCCAAATGTCGGAAAGCACCATTGCTGCAGAGTCCAGAAGCCCTCCGACAACATTCCCAGCCGTAAGAATAAACTGGTTCAAGAAGTCCATAAACTCATTGTTGAACCAATCATATAGAGGCGGTCCAAGAGACTTGATGTCATTCCACATATCGCGGAAAACGTCAGTCAGCTTTCCTACTCCCTCAGAAATATAGGCGAACGTTTTTTTGAAAGAGTCTTCCAGAGGGCTAAATGCATCTTTAAGGCGGTCAATCAGCTTTAAGATTTTGCTCTCCGCGGCACTCTCCACGATGTCATTAGAGGTAATAGTCTCAATTTTGGAAAGGCCGCCGCCAGCTGTTCCTCCCGTTCCGCCACCTGAGCCGCTTGCAGAATTTCCAGTCAGCTTGTTGATTTCATCAAACGAAGCGATACTCTTTTTCTGCTCCTTGTTAGTCTCTTTTGTGGCATCGGTCAAAGCGTTCTGATTGTCAACAGCCTCATCAATACCGGAGGAAACACCGCCCACATTATCTTGCGTCTGCGTGATTTCCGTATTGGCACCGCCAAAGATAGCCGTGATGGCTGCATTAAAAGCGTTCGCCATGTCGATTAGCGCGGACACAATCCGGTTCAGAGTCTGCACCACTGGCAAAAGCACCTGAATTAGCGCCTCGCCAATGATAGACATGAACTGCTGCCATTGCATAGAGAGAATGCGTGTCTGATTTGCCCAGCTGTCTTGCGTCCGGATAAAGTCGCCGGAGGCCAAAGACAACTGATCCAGAACGAAGTTATAACGCAGAGTCACCAGCTCCGCCTGAGACATTGCGGAAATACTTTTGGTGATGCCCTGAGACAGCGCAAACGCTTCTAGGTTGGCCTGGGTCATAACGATACCCAGGTCTTTTAATGTTTCCGTTTCACCCGTAAAGACGGATTTCAGCTTAATGTCCGCCAGCTCCTGAGAGATGTTGTAGAAAGATGCCACATCACCTGTAAGGCCGGTGAGTGTCAAGGACATCTCTGCCGCCTCTGCTTGCGACAAGCCCATATTGCTTGCCATTGCCATATATGTAGAGGCGGTACGCTTGGCCGCAAGCTCGCTCATGCCGAAGTTTGTGATGGCGTTTTGGGCAAACTCGTCAACGGCGCTGGACATATCGCCAAAGGCCACGTCGACAACATTCTGGACTTCCGCAACATCGCTTCCAAGCTGGATAGCCTGTTTGGAAAAGTCAATAATTTTATCAACAGCAAAGGCCGTTGCAGCCAACTTTGCCAGCTTTGTCAACGCACTTGTCGCCTGTTGTGTGTTTGCTCGAACATCAATGATAATAGAGCCATCTGCTGCCGCCATGTTCTCACCTCCCTAGCAGTTTTTTCAGAAGTTCGTCCTCTTCTTCCGTGTAATGCCGCTTTAGATCAACTTTTGAGCGGTTCTGGTTGTAAAATTCCTTTTCCCACTTTTCGAGTTTTTTGTGTTTCCGGAGCTTGTCACGAATGGAAACAACGGCGGAAAGCCGCCCTTCCCCAATGCCCATAAAGTAAGAAACAAAGGTCCACCAATGACAGAAAGAATCCGATCTAACATCATGCCCGGCCACCTTGATAATGTCGGCGGCGATCATTTGGTAGTCCTGCTCCCAGTCGATCAGTTTTGGCCGTTTTTTATCCTCCTGTTCTTCTCCGCAGGCGATAAACCAAAGCAGCTTTTCAATCGCTTCTTGATAATCACTTTCCGGCATTTCTTCAAATTGGGGATAAAACAGGGCGAAACACACATAGACCTTTACAAACTCGTTTTCGCCGCCATTAAGTCTGGAAATGATGTTCAGGATATCCCGGTAATCGGCGTTGATTGCATATTCTTTTCCACCAACTTCAAGATTGACCGGGAGTGTCCATCTCATTTATTCCTTGCCTCCTGCACGGCTTTCTGAGCCTCCATCTTTGCATAGGTCTTAACACCGTCTTCAACGACGGGGACCATGGCATCCAAGAAATTGGTAATGACTAACTCCCCGTTACTGGCAACAGCCATTACATTCGCACCGCTCAAGATGCTATCAAAGTCGTTTTCCTCACCGAACACATGGGAGAGAGACTTTTTTACGCGGGCGTCATACTCCGCCAGCAGGTCAATGGCATCCTCTCCGGTCTCTGCAGATTTTGAACGATCATTATAATCCTTTTGGATTTGCTCAATTTCCACACGCAGGTCTTTGAACCGCTTGTACAGGTTTGGGTCAGATGGGTTAAACCGCAAAACGCCGCTTTCATTGATCTGATAGGTTTTAATGCCCGTATCAAATGTGATCTTCTGCATAATTCCTCCAAAAAGGGGGCACAGCACTATTCCTTTGTACTGTGCCCTTTCTTGTCCTTAGGCCGTTCCGTCTGCTTTAAAGGTTACAGTTCCTGCGCTATTGGTGACGGTCCCAAGCGTTCTGGTGCCGCCGTATGTAATGTCGCAAGAAATTTCCAGGTTTCCGCCGCCAGCGCCACCAATTCGCGTTACAGACACGGATGCGCCGCTGTACCGCTCCGCAAAATTGGACTCGCCAGATGTTGCGTAGTAGTGGCCGATCAGCATATCTTGATTTGCCAGGGCCTGTGCGTCCTGGTCCTTGATTGCCAAATTCCACAGTTTCACCGCCGCTACGTCCCCTGCATCCAGAGGGATAGGGTCGAAGCTCTGTGTGATGACGGGCTTTGTGAGTGTGGTCCAGGTGTTCCCAAAAATGTCCTTGATAGACTCCTCGGACCAGTCCATTTCCTCATCGGACTCCTCAACGCGCTTTCCAATGGCGGACCATACAGGTTCCTCCGGTGTTCCAGTATTCAGATATGCAATCAGCAGTTCACGGGCAATCGTGCGCCCTTCTGTGGTGTTAAACTCCAAATCTGCCAAAGTATTCACTCCTTTCAGACATTGACCTCATAGGCCAGTCTCATTAAAATTTGATAGTCCTCATAGCCGTCCTCATAAGCCGCGAACTTAGAGGATTGTGTGGTCGACTCAACCCTTAGAGCGTTAATGCCATCTCCCAAATCTGGATGCTGGGTCCTTGCCCAATCACCAAAATGGTTCAGCATTTCGTCTGCTTGGAGCCGTTTGTCATTACTTGTTCCCGGCTTTATCCGGTAGATGATTTTGAATTGGTATTCTGCTTGATACCCGCCGATGATATATTGCTGGGTGATGTACGTTCCTTGGATAGTAGACAGAGCCATGGCCGCATCATCTCCGGCGGCATCATCGATGTCCAGGAACTCATACTTAATAACTGTCACAGGCTTGTCCGGAAAAGTATTGGCCCACACCAGCATAGAGCGGGAAATGCGGTCAACTTCCTCCGAAGACGCCAAAATTTTCTGCTTTTTATCCTCGAAGATAGCGCTTCACCGCCTTTCCAAAAACTCGCTCCCACTTGCCCTTGTTTTCCGCCTTGCTCGCCTCAAACCAGTGCGATTGCGCCTGTGAGTGCATTGCCTTGTTGAAAACCAGGTCTTTGTCGGTGAGAACTTTTGTCGCTCCGTAAGATGCATAACTGCTGCCTGTTGCCGGGTCTATCATCAATTTGCCGTAGTACAAATAGCGAGATTGTGGGCCGGGATAGATAATCCTGGATTCCTCTACTTTTGTTCTTCGGTCGAGATTGCCCGTTAAGGCCGGAACGTATGGAGATGTATCCTTTTGCGCTTGGACAGCCATCGCATAAACAGCCTTTTCGCTTGCTGCCTCCAAATTCCCCGCCACAGTTGGAACGATATTGGAGCTGACATCAAAGCTAAACATCAGTTCCCACCAACTTCCCAGTGCGACATCTCTCCGCCGAAGTCCTTGAAATCCACAGTGTTGACATTGTAGACATCATCGTATGCGGCATCGATCTTCTGAGCAGACCAATTAGGGTGAACGGCTTCTCCTTTTACAAAGAAGGTGTTTTCTCCAGTGGAAAGCGTCCAAAGCCCGCTCTTGTCCTCTGCCCGCCAAAATTCAATAGGCCCTACATACTGCTTTGGCTCACCAGTCATCCCGTCTACGGCTTCAACGCTGGTCGGAATATAGAGGTTGACTGCATCCGCTCCAACCAAACCGCTTTCGTTAACGTTTTTGGCCTTGACAGCATCCAGCAGAACTCCTCGCAGAATGGTAATATGATTTGTAGTTGTTTCCTCAAAAGTGCTAGGGTCCTCTTCTGTCACCACGTTATAGAGCGTCACAACATGGGGGAACACAGCCGCACCTCCTTCCGCGATACAGGAGGCCCGTACTGGACAAATACTGCGCCGCAACAGATGCAAGAGAGGCTTGTGCTGCCTGTGCCGCTATCGTGGCCTGCTGTGCGCTCTCGCCTCCGCTCCGGTATGTCTTGGACCAGCTTCCAACGCTCTGGCTTTGCAGCTCCCCAGCCTCTCCAGCGTTTGCGGAGTTTTGGAGGGCATGCAGAGCCGCTTGCCGGGCAAGGTCGATACTCTGGTACTGCTCTGCAACGGCACAGCAGGCCATCTTCACGGCGTTCACGTCCTGATTTTGGCCCGCCCGTCCCTGCGTGTAATAGTCCAAAAAGCTGCTTGCACGCAGGGCGAGGTGCGGAAAGTCGTCCTCCTGGATGGCCGTCCCCAGGTATGTGTCTTTGTAATACTCATAATCTGCGTAAGCCATCAGGAGGCCTCCTTACTTCTTTAAGCGGGTTTTCGTCTTGGCCTGCGGTTCAAACGTCGCTCCAGTAAAGCTAAATTTCAGCACACTAGAATCATCAACAAGCACTTCAAAGGTATCATCCTTGGTTACTCGGAATATGATGTCGGCATCGAACGGGATGTTTTGCTTTGTGGGGGAGCCATTTTTCTTGAAGGTCATTTTTGACCCGGTTTTGGTCAGATGGAACGGGAAATAATACCCGCTCTGCTCCTCCGGGGTGCTGCTGAACTCTGTATAATCAGAAACATAATGAAATGTGCCCGTTACAGCGCCGTTCGCATAAACCTTCAGGTCATCACCCACAAGCTCGGAAACTTGTTTCCCCAATAGGGTCTGACCGCTGGGGAATAGCGTTAGGGTGTCAGACCCAATTAACCCCCCGCCGGTGCGTAGACAGCAAAAGGGAAAGCCTTCGTGTTCCCGACGTTGTAAGCATTGATAGGATTGGGAATCTCCCAGCCCAGCCGCATGACGGCACGCAGGGCCACCATGTCGTTCTGCATCAGGTTATAAAGAATGTTGCCAGTAGTGGGATCTTGCACCACGCCGCTGTCGAAAATCTTAAAGGTCATGTCCTGTCGGATGGCGTAGACCAACTGGCTCCAGTCACCAACGATAGCCAGGGATTCCTCCGGGTCGTAAGCACCGTTCACGGGGAAGTACATGCTCATGCCATCCAGCGCATAGCGGGTATCACCCTGCATATCGGTCTTGAAGATGGGCTGACCGTTCTTGTCCACAAGGCCGCGCAGCTTGGCGCGCATCTGAATTGCGGCCATCACGCCGTTGGGAATATAGCCGCTCTCTTCCACCTTGGCAATCACGCCGCCCTCGCCCATAATGTCTTTGAAAATGTCGTTTGTGGCCGTAACGACAGCGCCTGCGGTGGTGGCCGAAGGGACAAGGCCATCACGCCAAGAGGTGGGTTTGTCCGTGCCGTACAGAATGGCGGCGTCGATGACCTTACCGAATGCTTCCTGGAGACGGGGGCGTACCTCACCCCAGATGTCGTAGTCACTGTCATCCAGCACCGCCTCGGGGATGGGGACGATGACAGCAATCTCCTCGGCGTAGATTTTCTTCTTGTCCCACGCCATGTTGGTGGTCTTTTTCAGAGACGCTTTGGAATCTGCTGCGCCAGTTGTTGCCTCGCCGTTGACGAAGTAGGCAGTGGGCAGAGCATCCAGCACATTGAGGGTCTGCGTCTTACTGGTCATGTTGGGCAGCCGACGGGCCATCCGCAGCACAGCGGATTCCGTTACTGCACCCTGGATAATCTCACGAGTAATAGGTTCCGGAATAAGCCCGGAAAGTTTGCTTCTGTCGATAATATCAACAGCCATTTAGGTTCTCCTTTCATCTCAGTGCGCCCCGAATCAGGGCATTCATTACGTCGTTTTCTCCTGTTTTGGGCTTTCCGCCGCCCACAGGAGCAGTCCAATCAAACGTCGTTTTTTTGCGATCAGTGGTTAGCTCGTCCACGGCCTGTTCGAAGGTTTTCTTATCGTCCACCATCTTCCCGGCCTTGAAGGCGATAAACTCTGCCTCCTCGCCGGTCAGGCCCTTTTGGGCCAGGTACAGCTCTCGCTTCAGCTGGTCCCGCTCCGCTTCTGCGGCGTTCAGCTTCCCGGCCAGCGTATCCCGCTCTCCGGTCAGCTTGTCCCAGCGTTCCTTTTCTCCCGCTTGTCCAGCCTGCCAGGTACGGTAGGCGGTAAGCTCTTCCTCGCTGGGCATTCCCTTCATGGCTTTTGCAAGCCGTTTGCCGATCATGGCATCCACTTCCGCCTGAGTGAAGGTTTTCTCAGGCGTGGGCTCCGGCGCAGGGGCCGGGGTAGGGGTATTGATAGGTTCGCTCATGGTATTACCTCCGTTTATTGTCAGGGCCGTCGCCCTGCGGTTTTACGCCTCTCGGCAATTAGTAAGCTACTTTCATACGTTCTCGTTGCATCGGCAACCTAGCCGCCTCGCTGAACGACTTATATTCTGCGTTTAGCCGCCGGATACGGGCCGTTACAGCTTGGTAATCATCTTCCAGCTCTGCGGCCTTATATGCGGTTTGTTCCCGCTTCAGCTTGCGGACGGTGCGTTCTATTTGACGTTGTTTTTGAGTGGCTGTATATCCATCGTACTGCCTGCCTTCAAAAGATATCTCCCGATTTTTCCCTTTCATCGCGTTCAGATCAGAGTTTGAATAGGTCGGCTCCATGACACCCTCAACAAACGGATAAAAGTGGTGGCGGCAGTTCCATCCGCCTAGACCAGGTCCGGTACCATAACCCGTAGAAGCGATAAAATCAGGATATCTCCCGCTGGATTGCTTCGGTTTTGCGCTCCATCGGTAAATCTTCCCTTGCCAGCTCTCGTGGTTTTCCGGCCCGGTTCCGGTGTTCCGCGCTCCGATATGAGCGGAGACCTCAACCAGATCAGTTTCCAAATAATCCATGCCTTGCTCCGAATACTGTTGGCAAAGCTGATTGATACCAGTCATAATTGCCCGACGGACTGCAACGTCAATCTGGTCCATGTGACCGCTTTTGTATTCTGCCGTCTTGATGCCGCTGTCTGCAAGCTGTTTCACGGCACCGCTAATTGCCTGATTGTAGCTGATTGCTCCACTCTGTATCTGCAACACGGCATTATCAAGTGCCCATTGGTAAGCACTTGCAGGCCGGAGCAATGTCCTTCCATTGTCCAGTAGGAAAGCCATTGATTGCGTAATATTTCGGAATGTTTGGCGAGTCTGCTCATAAATGGCATAGGTATCTTCGATGCTCAACAGTGTTTTGGGCGCTGTTACATCTGAACGATCAATCAGATATGTGTAATACTTCTGGTTCCGCTCTACAACATCGTCAAATAGTTTATTCAGCTCTTTCTCGCCGATATTGGTCGTTCTTTTGATTGCTTGCTCAATCTCCTGTTGGCTGATACCGTGAGACCGGAGTGCTTGGATGTCCAGCACCGTTACTTCGTTTAGCTCCCCTGATACTTTGAGCCTAGAACAAATTTCCTCTAATAGCGTGTTTTCAAGATTGCGGTATAGCTCTGCAAGCTCTTCTGGGATGGCGTCAAGCACCTCCGGGGTAAATGGATATCTCATTCAACATCACCCTGTGGTTCAGTTGTTAAATCCTCCATCTTCGGCAGCATCTTCTTTGCCGTGGCCTCGTCCTCGTTGTACCATTTCATACGGTATTCCCAGTCATTCATGATGCCCGCCGCAAGGTCTTGGCGGTCATTATTGCGCTCTGTTGTCTTGTCCTCGATAATACTATCGTCAAAATCAATGGTGACCTCCGCATCCTCATGCAATCCGGCCCCCATAGCCGTGTTGCCCAAGCGAAGAATAATCCGGCACAGTTCTTTGATGGCGCTCTCCAGAATGATTTCATGCTTCTTGATGGTGCGGAACATGGTGGAGTTTTCACTGATGACCTGGGTGGCGGTAGTGATGTTCCCACCGTCAAAGCGGTAATAAGTCTCCCCGAAACCACACTTGCTGGACAGCAGATTAAGCTGTGTCTGCACCCCCTGGGTGTGTTCCGCTGTCCGAAGGTTCATGTCGATGGGCTGAATGATGGCCCCGCCCTCGATGTCTTCCGGAAGCACATAATAGGCCAGATCATCAGGGTCAAAAACCGGCTCCCCGTCCAAATACTGTTGTGCGGAAGGCTTGACCATCACCCGCTTTTTCCCCAGCACGAACTCATTGACGTAGCTGTCAAAAGCAATATCTACGCCCTTCATGCTGTCGATGGCGTTAGCGTAGACCGAAATCCCAAGTGGAATGGAGTAATCGAAGTTGTTGGCGATATTAGGCCGGTCAATGACGAATTGCCTCCGGTCGCTGCCGGTGTGGACAACAGGGGGCACCCTCTCAAAGCCCTGCACGGAGGTCAGCTTTACCTCAGTATCTACGTTCTGGTTCCGATATGTATACAGCCGGTTCTCAATGTTGTACAGGCCGTCGACCTTCCGGTGGATTTGCAGATAGCAGTAATCTTCCCCGTTTACGTTGACGATGCTGTCAAAGGCACATTCAGTAATAACGCCATTCTGCCAGGACAGGGGCCAGATATGCTCCACCGTTACGTAGTCGATGACGATATCTGTGGCGCTGCCAGGAACCGGGCCCGCTTCCGTGACCCCCATGCCCACCACGCGGGGGATAAAAGCCACCGTTCCAAGAGCGAAGGCCATTTCCTGCATCTCGTTGGAGCGCACGCGAAAGTTGTTCTCCTTCAGGACCCGGTCAATAAACTCCTGCTCCTTTGTGCCATCCAGAGTGATTTCAACCCTCTCATTCATGAGAAGATTTGCCCAGTCCTCCGGGATTTTCTTTCCCATGTTGAGGGTGTACCGCTTGCAGCGCACCATCCCGGCCCCGTTTCGTACCCGGTAACGGTGGAACCCCTTCACGTCGCCCTCATACCAAGACTTCCACTCTTGCACCTTCGTGTAGAACTCCTCCGGCACGGTGGAGTAACCAAGTTCTTTCAGTTTTTCGATAATGTTCATGCTGTTACTCCCATTTTTCGGAATACTCGCTCCAAAGCGTACCGTGTGGCATCAATCAGGTGATTGTTCTCGTCAGGATACCCGCTGATGATCTCTCCATCCTTATTACGCTCATACTCATAGTTCACAAATTCCTCATAAGCATGTGGCGTTCTGCGGCGGTCAATAACGATCTTTCGGCGTTGCAGCCACTTCATACCGTACTCCACACTACCCGGCCCCTTTATTGCTTCCTTGGCGGGGAGTCCCATGGCTCTGAAATCTGCGGCGGACTTAGGCTCCGCGCTGTCGCAAGTGATATAAGCGTCTTTGTATCCGCGCTTCAAAATCACGCCCGCACTAGCCTCATTTGTCAGCTTGTTTTGGCATATCTCATCAATCATGTAAATGGTCTCATGTGCCCGGTCGTAGTGAAGGCGGATAAAAGCGAAAGGGTCAGGGAACCAGCCCCAGTCCACACCCTGGTAAATCTTATCGAAGGAAGCAATCTCTTTGTCGGTAATCTCTCGCAGTTCCAGGTTGTCAAAGACGTTTCCGCCCGTTCCAACCGGAATTCCCAAATACTCATGCTGGTAAGCTCGCTCATCCGTTTCTTTCAGGTGTTCAGCCTCAAACAGAAACTGCTCTCCCAACCACTCCGGCGGCGCTTCCAAGTATGTACTCTTGTGGCACAGCCTGTCCGCCCTCTCCTTCAGGCTGTCCTTGTTGGCCCAGTTGTCCCGGCTGATTGGCGGGTTGTAACTCTCAAAGTTCCAGAACTTGGAGCCGCCGCGCATGGTAGATTGTAAAATGGTCCGGATTTCAGCCCGTCCAGCGAATTGGTCCTTCTCCTCAAAGTGAGTAACGGCAATATACCCAAACGGCACTTTGATAGATTTGATCTTCATGGGATCATCAGCGCCCCGGAACATGATCTTTTGCCCAGTCGGCTTATATACAAGTTCCAACGGCTGCACCTTGGCTATCCAGCAATCAGCCATGCCAAGTTCACTAATCGCCCACAGGTATTGAGCATATACGCTATCTCGCAAAGTATTTCCGACCTTGCGGAGCACTAAGGCGTGGGTATTAGGGTTGGTTAGTAGAATTAACGGCACAAGCAGGGACACGCAGGAAGATTTCAGAGACCCACGCCCGCCGGATAAGTCATAGTGAGTGTGTCTGTGTCGGAATACATCACGGGCCAGCAAATGAAATGCGGGGCCAAGTACAGTAGATAAGCGCACTTCAGACATCTATAATCACCTGCACCTTGTCCTCTTTCCCCTCACCCTTGATGTCCGTCCACTTGTCGATCAGCGTCCCCAGGGCCGTCGTGATCTGCGCAGGTGTGGCCTCCGCCAGCTTTTCAGGATCGTTGAGCGCGGCAAGGCCCTTTCCGATGATTTCGCACACAAGCCCCTTCTGGCTCTCCATGTAAGCGAGAATGTCAGCAGTGTTTTCTTCTTTTTTCTGTGCTACTTTTTGCTCAATATCGCTACATTCAAGAACAATTCTCTTTACCGTCCCATCTGCAATACGGTTTTTCCTTGCTGTAGCGCGATAGCTGCCGGTCTCCAGATAGTCAGCCACGATTTTCTTCTTTTGCCTGTCTGTCAGCCGTGCAGCCATAGCTTTTCATCCACCTATCATCTCGTCTTCAAAATACCATTTATATCCACACCCAATTCCACCTACTTTTTGGCACCATCTGTAGAGCGTCTTGATGTCCATTTTGTTTTCCTTAGCTGCACTGCTAATAGATTGATATTTTTTTACCAGTGAACCGTCTAAATTGAACTGCAAAACGCCCCTGACTCTGCTCCCATATGAATTATTATATTCTGTCGTACACCATTCCAAATTTTCAGGTCTGTTATCTGTTTTGTTTTCATTTTTATGGTTAACGACAGGAAGTAAATCAGGATTTTTGAGAAACGCTTCCGCGACAAGCCTGTGAACTTTCGGATAAACTCGTTTCCCATTTTTCATAAGGACAAGTTGGTAATACCCGTCTTTGTCTTTTACGAGTTTTCTTATTTTCTTTGTATTGGCATTAAGCACTCTTCCGAGATTTGAAACTTTATAAAACCCCTCCAGACCAACAACATCTTTCCAAATTTCATTTTCCATGTATGCCCCTCCTCTGTATATGTCAGGAGAGGCGGCGGGAGATTACCCCGCCATGCGTAACCCCTCAATATTGAGCTTCCCGCCCCCGTCTCGTGCAACTGCGGGGCGGCGTATGTGCGCTTCCCGCTTAGATTGTCACACCATCAATCAGTCAGCTACATTCCATTCGGAGTTTCACTGTCCTACGGTAGTTTTCAGCAGGATAGTGCGGTTGTGGATGGAATTGGGATTCGGTCACCATCCTGTGAGCATCTAAACCCTCGGTAAGCTCTCAATACATTTCGGGGCAGGTCATAGCTACCACCGCTTTTTTGCCCGACACTATGACTGTCGGCTCTGCCGCATGGAGGGCGCGACCCTCCGGCCCTGATCGTGGGCTGATACGCTCGTGCGGCATATATTCCCTGCTGCGTTGCAAGCCGCCATCGCCTGTTCAGGTGATATGGACCAAGGCCATTGTCATGCAGGGATTGGCACGGGTGGAAGGCTCTGTTTCCCCAACCTCCGGTTTTGGAGACCGGCGCTCTCCATTGAGCTACACCCGTATATTGTTTGAGCGGGCCGGGATTTGCACCCGGCATAGCGCAACTGCGATCGGAGAGACGGCCTTACTCGTCAATAAGGTGGCAGTACATTTCGTCCGCCCTCGTTGCCTTGTTTACTGTCTACCTATTCCAGCACCGCTCAGTCGTTATCTGCTCCGCATGTCGGCTTCGATTGCGAAACTCTGGAGCAGGTTAACGTGAGGGGAGTCCCCCGGCAGGAAACGTACAAGAGAGGCTCTCCTTTCCGTTTAATATCCGCTTACTAGATACCCCGCCGGGGGAGTGGGTTGGCCTTTGGGCCGTGGTTGGTCACAGCCCGAAAGGGGAGGAAAAGAAGGAGCATGGGGATGTCACTCCCTCATGCTCCATTGTCGCATAAGTTCAACTGGCAATTCCTCAAAAAGGAGGAATTTTCAATTTTTCTTATGAGACGATAAAGGTTTAACTACGCATGGATAGTCTGTTCGTCCAAGTAAGTAATCTGTTGACACTTCAAAATAATCAGCTATTGCCTCCAGAGCGTCCGTCCCTGGTTTTCTGTTCCCAAGTTCATATCTTCTGATTTGGTCAGACGATATCCCACACAGCTCAGAAAGCCTATATCTGCTCAGTCTGTTTCTCTCCCTAAGCCTTCTCAGCCTTTCCGGGAACTCACCCATCCATATCCTCCTTTTTGATCCAATACCGTCCCGCGCAGCGGTGGGCGGTAACGCAGGCGGTAGAAATCTGGCAGGGGCGAACACCAACATCCTCTGCTGCAAATTTGATTGACGGATACTCCTTCCGCTGGCCGTGACGATCAATGGAGATTACTTCGGTTTCAGTCATGCTCTGCCCCCTCATGCTGTCCGCCCTCCCCGTCGTGGATGTTGCCGATGACAAAATGGCGCTTGCTCAGTTTGTACGGATGTAGTG
>ERZ791753.774-NODE-774-length-25337-cov-3.989360_pt1 | contig 25337 bp, 25 predicted proteins | sample MGYA00509951_ERZ791753 | MGnify/ENA primary metagenome ERZ791753 (study PRJEB30046, sample SAMN00792026) | human gut metagenome | study: EMG produced TPA metagenomics assembly of the A metagenome-wide association study of gut microbiota in type 2... | reverse complement strand
GAACTTCGCCAAGCCGTTCAGGTGCAGCAATAGCAACCGCCAACGTTTCTTTATGCACATCCAGCCCGACGTAAGCCGCAATATTTTCCGAATGCATGATGACCTCCTCTGGAATATCCCACCAATGCTATAGTGAGTATATAAAGGTCATATCATCTACATGTTCTTCGGCAACGATCATGGAGGCGAGCGCGGAGCTCTGCTGTACGGACTAATCGGGAGCTGTCGGTTGAACGGTATCGATCCAGAAGCGTATCTGCGCCATATCCTGAGCGTACTGCCGGAATGGCCCTCCAACCGTGTTGACGAACTGCTGCCATGGAACGTAGTTTTCACCGATAAATAAGTGTCAATACGGCGCTCTGTTGACGCTTACCGATAAATATCAGTTCACCTATGACGATGAAAAAATGCTGTCGCTGGCAAAAGAGATGAAAAGCGTGGTTGACAACACATCGAAATATCCGTAAGCGTACAGCCTGAACCGTCTGGTCAGAATCTGACGAATTAGACAAAGTGGTGTCCACCAAATAAGTAGTGGGAACCAAAGTGTCAGATATGCAGAAAAATGTGACTCCCGGCAGGCGAAAAGGCTGCCCTAATTATCCTCCCGAATTTAAACAGCAGCTCGTTGCTGCCTCCTGTGAACCCGGGATATCCATCTCAAAACTTGCTCTTGAAAATGGCATTAACGCCAATCTGTTGTTCAAATGGCGACAACAATGGCGCGAGGGAAAGCTGCTATTACCTTCTTCAGAGAGCCCCCAGCTACTTCCTGTGACTCTCGATGCAGCTGCCGAACAGCCAGAATCGCTCGCAGAGGACCCGAAAACCCTCAGTATCAGCTGTGAGGTAACGTTCCGGCACGGGACGCTCCGCTTCAATGGCAATGTCAGCGAAAAGCTCCTGACTCTGCTGATACAGGAACTGAAGCGATGATCCCGTTACCTTCCGGGACCAAAATTTGGCTGGTTGCCGGTATCACCGATATGAGAAATGGCTTCAACGGCCTGGCTGCGAAAGTACAGACGGCGCTGAAAGACGATCCCATGTCCGGCCATGTTTTCATTTTCCGGGGCCGCAGCGGCAGTCAGGTTAAACTGCTGTGGTCCACCGGTGACGGACTGTGCCTCCTGACCAAACGGCTGGAGCGTGGGCGCTTCACCTGGCCGTCAGCCCGTGATGGCAAAGTGTTCCTTACACAGGCGCAGCTGGCGATGCTGCTGGAAGGTATCGACTGGCGACAGCCCAAGCGGCTGCTGACCTCCCTGACCATGCTGTAAATCTCTTTATCCTGGTTGTCACAGAATAAGCCCGGTAAAATACGGGCTTATGAACGACATCTCTTCTGACGACATCTTCCTGCTGAAACAGCGCCTGGCCGAACAGGAAGCGCTGATCCACGCCCTGCAGGAAAAGCTGAGCAACCGGGAGCGCGAAATAGACCATCTGCAGGCGCAGCTGGATAAACTCCGCCGGATGAACTTCGGCAGTCGTTCCGAAAAAGTCTCCCGCCGTATCGCACAAATGGAAGCCGATCTGAACCGGCTTCAGAAAGAGAGCGATACGCTGACTGGTAGGGTGTATGACCCGGCAGTACAGCGTCCGTTGCGTCAGACCCGCACCCGTAAGCCGTTCCCTGAATCACTACCCCGTGACGAAAAGCGACTGTTGCCTGCGGCGCCGTGCTGCCCGAACTGCGGCGGTTCACTGAGCTATCTGGGCGAGGATACCGCCGAACAGCTGGAGTTGATGCGTAGCGCCTTCCGGGTTATCCGGACGGTACGGGAAAAACATGCCTGTACTCAGTGCGATGCCATCGTGCAGGCACCTGCACCTTCGCGGCCCATCGAGCGGGGTATCGCCGGACCGGGGCTGCTGGCCCGCGTGCTGACCTCGAAGTATGCAGAGCACACCCCGCTGTATCGCCAGTCAGAAATATACGGCCGGCAAGGTGTGGAGCTGAGCCGTTCACTGCTGTCGGGCTGGGTGGATGCATGCTGCCGGCAGCTGTCTCCGCTGGAAGAGGCGCTTCATGGCTATGTGCTGACTGACGGTAAGCTCCATGCTGATGACACGCCTATCCCGGTGCTGTTGCCAGGCAATAAGAAAACGAAGACCGGGCGGTTATGGACCTACGTTCGTGACGACCGTAACGCCGGGTCAACGCTGGCGCCGGCGGTGTGGTTCGCTTACAGCCCGGACAGAAAAGGCATCCATCCGCAGACCCATCTTGCGGGGTTCAGTGGTGTACTGCAGGCGGATGCATACGCCGGGTTCAACGAGCTGTACCGGGATGGCCGGATAACGGAAGCCGCCTGTTGGGCTCACGCCCGCCGTAAAATCCACGATGTGCACGTTCGCACCCCGTCAGCCCTGACGGAGGAAGCGCTGAAACGGATCGGCGAACTGTACGCCATCGAGGCAGAGATAAGGGGAATGACGGCGGAGCAGCGCCTTGCCGAACGTCAGTTGAAAACGAAACCGCTGCTGAAATCCCTGGAAAGCTGGCTGCGTGAAAAGATGAAAACCCTGTCGCGACACTCAGAACTGGCGAAAGCGTTCGCATACGCCCTGAACCAGTGGCCGGCGCTGACGTACTATGCAGATGATGGCTGGGCTGAGACGGACAATAACATCGCTGAAAATGCGTTGCGGATGGTCAGTCTGGGCCGCAAAAACTACCTGTTCTTCGGTTCGGATCATGGAGGAGAGCGGGGAGCGCTGCTGTACAGCCTGATCGGGACGTGCAAACTGAACGGAGTGGAGCCAGAAAGCTACCTCCGCTATGTCCTTGACGTCATAGCCGACTGGCCGATAAACCGGGTCGGCGAACTGCTCCCCTGGCGCGTAGCACTGCCGACTGAATAACACATCCCCGTCAATACGGTTCTTGCTGCACGCTTACCCTTCTGTTGCTCACTCAGGGCATGTAAATCATGCTCAAACCACGCCCCCTGAGCATCTGTCTGCAGAATCAACCGGCCATGACAGGAAAGGCAGAAACAATGCCGGATATTTCTGCTGAGCGCAGAGTCGGCACTGATAATGTGCTCACCCGGCGTGATCCCCAGCCCCGTTTTTATACCGTTCATTCTGCTACCCCCTCCTCACTGAAACGCCCGGTCTGGCAGTGTGTGCAGTACTGCTCCCCATAATAATCGTGGTGACATTGCCTGCAGTACCAGCTGGCTTTACGTACCACGGGTAAGGCATCCGGGACGAATTGCTGCAGACGTTTAATCAACCGTATTTCTCTGCGTTCCGGCCTGACATAAGGACATTGCTGCGCGTGCTCCGTCAGCCCGTCGTCAGTGTGTTCAAACCAGGGCCGTTCGGTGTCGTATTGCGGGTGGTATCTGAGTGCACTGCCGCAAAGGTGGCAGGTGTAGTGGGCATAAGGAGCAGTCTGTGCGGTACGGGCACCGATCAGACGTCCGTTGCCATCAAGTGCGAGAAAAGATTTTGCGTACATAGTATATGTTCCTCTGCGCCAGACGACACGCAGGCAACAGCCGTCCCGGTACGGGCAGCGTGGTCAGGTGTGAATGGCGGTTTTCAGTTCAGTCTCAGAAGGGAAAATCAGTGTGGTCGCTGTGAACACGTCATCACACTAAGGTCAGATAAGTCGTCTGTCGGGCTCAGCCACGACTGCAGCCAAAATTGCGCTCACCGGTGCCGTAAGCTTTGGTACTCTCCTTCGCCAGATAGTCAGCACGCTCCAGCACCTGCTGAAAGCCGGTGTCATCATCGCGTTCCAGCCACACCGCCGGCCTGACCGGAAAATGTGCCAGCGTGTCATAACGTCCGGCATCCACTCCCAGGGCACTGCACCACGCCTGTTTAATCATCCCGGCCAGTGATCCCGGAGCGCGGTAATCGCCGGCACGACACCAGGTATCCCGGTTGACCAGCAGCATCAGGTGATAGTGTTTTTTACCTTTGCACTCCCCAAACTCCCGGGCCCAGACGTAATGCAGGGTTGTGGGATGCACGCGTTTACCTTCCCGATGCTTACGTTTCTGGTAAGCGTCGATTCGGGCTTTCAGGGCATTGATGAAGCGGGATATCACAGCTGCGTCCGTTGCTGCCGGTACATCCGGGAAACGCAGGTCAACCCGCAATGCCGTCAGGCGGGGATGAACATTCAGTGCGTGCCGCACCGTCTCACGAATACGTTGCTGCCAGAAGGGGTTGTATTTGTAGGTCATGGTTAAATCTCCGTATGGTTCATACGGAATAACCACGTCGTAAAAAATGCGCAGAACCCCTGAGGTGACCTCCGGCAGGACACTGTCTCAGGCACTCTGTGATAACCCGAACGGTCATCGCCGGACTGACGATTGAATTCCCGGCGTTGTTTTTTTAATGTAAAAAACAGGTTACGGATAAGGCGTGGAGAGGGAGCGATCGTGATATGCAAAAAGAAGTGCTGGGACTGTGGTAACGCAATTACTCATAATACAGTATGTTGCCCGTATTGTGGCGCTGTCGACCCCTTCGGTTATTACCGGAAGACCGATCGTCTGCTCTGTTTACTGACGTTACTGCTGCTGCTGATTCTGGTTACCGTTTCAGGCGTCAGTGTATTTGTACTGTTGCAGTAGGTTACAGGGGAGGGATTATCAGGAATCGGCGGGGCAGAGCGACCCGCTGCGTTTGTTGTGCCAGACAGTAACGCACCGGCTCCCTGCAAAATGGTACCTGAATCAATCACAGTCAGGTATTCCGCCAATCCGTGATCGAATCGAGCGGAATACTCAGCCCCGACAAATACGAGTCCCCTTCAGAAGATACAGGCCGGTAATGCCTGAACGCCTGCCCCTCTGTACACCATTCCCTTTTGATTTCGAATTCTTTGTTGCCGTTATACTGCTTAATGTTCCCGATCTTCCGGTGCACAGATAACACCGGAGTCATCGTAGCGCGGATTCAAGATTCAGGTGACATATTTCCAGACGGAAGCCGGCACGCGATCGTAAAGTTTGTTCATTGTCAGTTCTGCCAGCCGGTGATCGACCGCAGAGTTAAAGGCTTCCAGCTCCGCAGGGGTAAGTTTATAACGTGTGTGGGAAATCACTTTTTCCAGCGTCTCCCGGGATGAACAACGACGGAACTGCTCTGGTTTTAACTTCCATTCGTCTCTCGTTACTTTATGCTGTAATCAACGTGATACTGCCAGCATACCGCACCAGACTGACATTCTGGTACCCTCCCCAGACTCATTACTCCCGTGCAACCACTTAACCGGTCTCTCAGCAATATCGCCTTAACGCTACGTTTAGTTATCCGACACCGGATGTCCGATGCCATTGCGACAACCTGAAGGTAACCAGCCAGTTGTAGTGGCACACTAAATTTGGCCACCTGATGAAAGGTGATATTCTCACCACAACACAAAACAGGTGACTTAATGAACAAGAAAACCAAACGAACCTTCACCCCTGAGTTCAGGCTGGAATGTGCACAGCTGATTGTTGATAAGGGCTACTCATATCGACAGGCCAGTGAAGCGATGAATGTCGGTTCAACCACGCTTGAGAGCTGGGTACGCCAGCTCAGGCGAGAGCGCCAGGGTATTACGCCCTCTGCCACACCCATTACTCCAGACCAGCAACGTATCCGCGAGCTGGAAAAGCAAGTTCGCCGTCTGGAGGAACAAAATACGATATTAAAAAAGGCTACAACCGCGCTCTTAATGTCCGACTCGCTGAACGGTTCACGATAGCCGCCAGACTAAGTGACAGCCACACGGTTGTCAGCCTGTGTTCTGCTCTGGAAATACACCGCAGCAGTTACCGGTACTGGCGAAAACGACGCGATACGGTTAATCCGGCACGAGTCAGGTTGTGCAGCGAAATACGCCGGGCGTGGAACCAAAGTCGGGGCTCTGCGGGCGCGCGCACTCTGGCTGAAATGCTGACTCAAAACGGCGTCCCGATGAGCCGTTACCGTGCCGGACGTCTGATGAAATATCTGAACCTGAGCAGTTGTCAGCCCGGAAAACATCAGTATAAAAATGCCCGTCAGGAGCATACCAGCCTGCCGAATCTGCTTGAGCGTCAGTTCGCAGTACCGGAGCCAGACCGGGTATGGTGTGGAGATATTACGTATCTCTGGGCAGGAAATCGCTGGTGCTATCTGGCGGTTGTTATGGATCTTTTTGCCCGCAGGGTTATCGGCTGGAGTCTGTCAGCGCATGCCGATACCGCACTGATAAGCAGTGCCCTGCGGATGGCCTATGAGACGCGTGGCCAACCCCGGGATGTCGTGTTCCATAGCGACCAGGGAAGCCAGTATACAGGCCTTAAATATCAACAACTTCTCTGGCGTTGCAGAATAAATCAAAGCGTCAGTCGGCGGGGAAACTGCTGGGATAACAGCCCCATGGAACGCTTCTTCCGCAGTCTGAAAACAGAATGGGTGCCAACGAATGGTTACGCAGGCAAGGACGAGGCCCGGCAGCAAATTAATGATTACATATTGAACTACTACAACAGCGTCAGACCTCACCATTATAACGGTGGGCTGACGCCGGAAGAGTCAGAGAACAGATACCATTTTTACTGTAAAACCGTGGCCAATATTACTTGACCACTACAAGTTAGCTGAGATGTTAAGCTGCTGGCTGCATACACCTTGCCAAATCTAATCGCTGTTATCTTAACCAATTTCCAGGATACAAGGGGGCGATTACTGAGAATGCTCTCAGACTGTCACTCACCAGATCGGATACGTTTACTGCTCAGGCGGATGCTTAATGCACTCTGTTCAGGTGCATTGCAGGTACGTTTTATGTACGCAGGTTATACGCCAGTTATCAGGGATAACCCTGTGAGTACAACGCAATCTGTTGCTACTGGGTAGACTGGTCTGCTGATCACACTCACAGATTTATTTCACATATATGAACTCATGTGTTTGAGCTCTCTTATATATTTATAATACCAATCAGACAGTCTTATCCCACCAGTGATACCTGTCGCCTGCCCACAGGTCACGGGCTGATGCACCACAACCGCCTTCAAAAACAACTCTGCAATTATCAGAACGCCAGTTTTCCCCTTGTCTCACGAAAGTCCTCCCTCCTTTATCACGTGCGCGTGCGGAAGCATCGTTTCGCAACAATCACCCGACATACCGGTACGGCTCAGCCACCGCAATCCCCCCGTTTATCTCCTGACGGTCACATTCCCGATTATTTTTTACGTTTTTCCCCGGTTGTTATGCCGGGGAAGGTGGTGCGTTGTTTTCATCACCAACGCCGGTTGAGATTAACAACATCCGGAGGAACATTTTCATGAATACCCCAGTTTCACTGATGGATGACCAGATGGTCGACATGTCGTTTATCACTCAGCTGACCGGCCTGACCGATAAATGGTTTTACAAGCTCATCAAGGATGGTGCCTTTCCTGCCCCCATCAAACTGGGCCGTAGCTCCCGATGGCTGAAAAGTGAAGTGGAAGCCTGGTTGCAGGCACGTATTACACAGTCCCGTCCGTAATTCCTGACCGTTATCCGTTCAACCGCAGCAAAGGCATGATCCGGCCCCCGGAGGCATTTTGCTGCGCGCTAAAGGAGAGAATATTATGCAAAAACTTGAAAACCGGTGTGAGCTGCTGCTCATCCAGCATCAGAAATGGATGACAAACGTGACGAGGCTTATCGTCGCTCATGGAATGGGGGCTCCGCATCTTCATGGTTATCACCGCCTGACCCTGGCCCACTTTTTTCTGCCAGAAAAAGGCACCATCATCTCAGTGGCACCACAGGGACTCTATCAGGTCGTCAACCCGGGAACACCACCGTTCACTCCTGCCATTCAGGAAGGGTTAATGACCAGCATTCAGACCCATGAAATCATGCTGCTTACACATTTTAATCTGGGCGGCGTTTTACTCAGTGAGCTACATCGTCTGGGTGAAAACCGGCTGGCAAACAGGCTGAACAGCCTGCTCCGGCGTTTCAACGATCGTGATCTCTACCACACGCTGATATGGCTGTGCTGGTATGATCTGATGTGTGCTCACTCCATGCAGCCCTGGACTGAAGAGTTAAAGCATAAATCACATGCAGAGCTTGAAAACTGGGCTGTGGCGCGCAAACGGGAAAAGCGCGAGCTGGAACTGATGATTGACGAGTACCTGTTATACGCCTGTTGATTCATAACGCTCCCGGGCCTCCGCACACTTACTTTTCCTCCGTCACCCTCATGCAGAAGCGGGGGTGACGGGCATACTGCGATACCACCACTGAATAATCCGTCTCAGCAACAGGGAACATTATAAGCCAAAGGATTGCTCATGCCATCTTATCAGTTTCTGGCTGTAGCACGCATTCAGTTCAGGCAGCGTGATATTGTTTATTTCGGAAAGCAGGACATAGGTGGTTTTTCCTTCCTGCACGACAGAGAGCCTGAGTTGAGATGCAAGAATGTTCAGCAGGACGTTCAGCTTTTTCCTGTTCCGGAACCGGCCCGGGCCACACTGGAGAATATAATTTTTCCTGACACGGGGCGGGCATTCTCCGCGGCACTCCTCAATGAGCCAGTCGAGCAGCTCCCGGGCGTCCTGCAGCTGCAGTTCAGATTCGTCAGGTAACGCAAATAATTTTTTATATTCATCTGTGTACCACGAACTTATTACGACAGCAGACGTCATGATATCGGCAGAGATTTTCCCTTCACCCTGACTGAAATACTGCAATAACGCAGCAATTCTCGCAATGTTTTCTGTTTTTTTTGAAACATGCCCCCGAAACTGGCTTAAGGGTCCGGAAGGAGACAAATCCTGCTCCAGAACATTATAGTGATCAATAAATATTTTTTGCGCTTCAGGAGAAAAATGCAGACAATAACGTTCATCCTTACTGGATTTTTCAATACTGCCTCTGGCCAGTTCCATTAATCGTTCATGAAATGCCGTTAATGATCCTCCCGGGGTCACAGCTCCGTTAATAAAGCGTTTCCCCTGCGTGGTGGCAGGTTTACTGATTAGACAACGGGCAAGAAAACCACTGTCCCTGGCAACAGAACCTTTTCGCTCCATATATCGGTCAAAAAGACCGGGTTGTACCATGAGGGATAATGTCATTCTAGCATTTTCAATCATCTGTTCGGGTTCATTCTTTCTGTCCACCGACAATACGGAGCCATCCCACATTTTGTTAATAAAAGGCAGCTCAGACAGGGTATACCCATCAAATATTATACCGGCTTCATCAGACATGATACCCACTGAACGCCACTGACCACAAAGCTGATCTTTAATTGCTGCTGTCGTGGCATCATTAAAAATGAATTTATATCTTACAGGTTTTTCCCCTCTGTTTTTCTGAAGCGCTTCCAGTTGTCTGAGCGTTTCTGACTCATCCGCGCCTTTGCGGAGTTCTTTATTCAGTTTTGACAACAATGCTTTTTTCTGCGCCTTTAAAAGCTCTTCCTTATTTTTCCATATCGTCAGTTCATTTTTGTGTCTGGAATATAACAGCATCTCCTGCTGGTACAGGGGCTCCATTAATAATTTGTCCACTGCGGTTTTTCGTTCTCCGGACTCAGCAAGCGTCAGTAAGAAAAGAGAAACCGGCCCCCGCAGTGTATTCAGTCTGCAGACATCAATCAGATTCTGGCAGACAAGTGAAACAGCGCCCAGGGCAGATGCTGCCACAAGCCCCAGGGGAGCCTGCGTGATTTGCTGAGCTTCAATAACGGCATCACGAATGAGTGGAGGCAGCGAGCTCAGGGGAAACTCATCAGGATACTGAAAGTATGGCATAATGACCTCACAACACACAGAACATAAAGTACCGCAACTATTGCTACTAATAGCAAAAATAGCAGCAGAATCAATACAGGATAAAAATTTCTGTCGATTTTCAGATTAAATAATAACCATTCGGTATTTTGTCGCTAAAGAATGTTAGAATGAATCTGTGCGTCTACGGGCGCTCTCCGGAACACACATGTTGATTAATTTTCACACAACAACGTACCAGCAAAAAGCATCATCCAGGGTATTGCAGGTACGGGTTTCCTGCCGGGAATAAACATAAACAGTTTCCCCGGAGTAACGCTTTCAGAAAACTGCCCTCCTGAAGAAGAATAAAATAAAGAAGATGACAGTTCCTGCACTGAATGCTGAGTACAATATTCTATGGACAGGATGACATTTTTATAAATAACAAAAACCATTTAATACTGATACATCAATAAAATACTTCCTCCCTGCTGACACAGATAAAATGCAACATTTTTTCTTCAAATACTTCTGTATAATCGCCAGCCAATGATGAGAATGGATTAAAATAACACTTCTTCGACAAACACAAAAACCAGCCTTCATTTTCACATCATCATCCAGTTTTAATTAAACCCTGACGAGCGACAGTATTTCAGTTCAGGAATTAAAAGCCAGCTATTACTCAGTAAAAACACCACCAACTAATAATATCTCAGCAGATATTTCCTGACCAGGATGACACATTTATTAAAGATTTTTAACAGGACACTTCACATTACTGAACGCTATTCCGACAGTATCACTACACAAATAAAAAAGGGAACTGGATAAATATTCATGCCGGAAGAATGGTGTAACAAAAGCATTTAATCATTACGTGCGTATTCCTCTCTATTCGATCACGGTTTGGCCAAACCGTGATCGATTCAGATGCCATTTTGCAAGTACGCATGACCCGGAAGGGAAACACTTAACAACATGGTATCAACAGATATCATTACGTGCGCACTCTTATAAAAATACACAGCAGAAGCAAGATAACTCTAAACGTAAATTTAATATCTCCCACTGACTGCCCCGACAATATACTGAAAAATACTCACCTCAGTAAACATAAACACACCTGATAATCAGGCTGCAAGATGAATATTTTTCTCCTTTACGGAGTAATCAGCCTGCTGTTTAACAATAACCGCGTATTTTCATGGAAGGATATCACCCAATAACGGATAACTCCTGCCCTCCTTCATGTTAATACGCAACATCCCCATCGATTCCAAACAATTTCAGACAGATATTATCTCCGTGAATCCCCCGCCACCTTTCCGGTGTGCGGGGTTTTGTCTTTTTTCACCGGGAATACATGTATGAATCCGTCTGATGCCATTGAGGCAATTGAAAAACCACTTTCTTCCCTGCCTTACTCGCTTTCCCGTCACATCCTGGAACATCTGCGCAAACTCACCAGTCACGAACCCGTGATTGGCATTATGGGTAAAAGCGGGGCCGGTAAATCCTCACTCTGTAATGCGCTGTTTCAGGGGGAGGTCACCCCGGTCAGTGATGTTCACGCCGGCACCCGGGAAGTGCGGCGCTTCCGTCTGAGTGGTCACGGTCACAGCATGGTTATCACTGACCTGCCCGGGGTGGGCGAGAGCCGGGACAGGGATGCAGAGTATGAAGCCCTGTACCGTGACATTCTGCCTGAACTGGACCTGGTGCTGTGGCTGATTAAAGCCGATGACCGGGCCCTGTCTGTGGATGAGTATTTCTGGCGACACATCCTGCAGTGCGGACATCAGCAGGTGCTGTTTGTGGTGACACAGGCCGACAAAACGGAGCCCTGCCATGAATGGGATATGGCCGGCATTCAGCCCTCTCCCGCACAGGCACAGAACATTCGCGAAAAAACGGAGGCGGTATTCCGTCTGTTCCGGCCTGTACATCCGGTTGTGGCCGTATCGGCCCGCACCGGCTGGGAACTGGATACGCTGGTCAGTGCGCTCATGACAGCGCTTCCCGACCATGCCGCCAGTCCCCTGATGACCCGCCTGCAGGACGAGCTGCGCACGGAATCTGTCCGCGCTCAGGCCCGTGAGCAGTTTACCGGTGCGGTGGACCGGATATTTGACACAGCGGAGAGCGTCTGTGTTGCCTCTGTTGCACGCACGGTTCTGCGTGCCGTCCGTGACACAGTGGTCTCTGTTGCCCGCGCGGTATGGAACTGGATCTTCTTCTGAACCTGTTGTGGATGATGTCCTCCTTGCCTCTGAGTCTGCTCACAAAAGCGCTGTTTTCGTTACTGTCTCTCTTGTCCGTGCAATAGCTTGATAATAGAATAAAACGATCGATACCTATTTTATCGATCGTTAATATCGATCGTTATGCTAATAATAACTCCTGTTAGCAACGTGCACAGATACACACAGACATGAGATTCAGGGAACAACAGAGCCACACGTCAGAAACTTCCGTCAGCCGGACCTCCGGCACTGTAACCCTTTACCTGCCGGTATCCACATCTGTGGATACCGGCTTTTTTATTCACCCTCACTCTGATTAAGGAAATGCTGATGAAACGACATCTGAATACCTGCTACAGGCTGGTATGGAATCACATTACGGGCGCTTTCGTGGTTGCCTCCGAACTGGCCCGCGCACGGGGTAAACGTGGCGGTGTGGCGGTTGCACTGTCTCTTGCCGCGGTCACGTCACTCCCGGTGCTGGCTGCTGACATCGTTGTGCACCCGGGTGAAACAGTGAATGGCGGAACACTGGTAAACCATGACAACCAGTTTGTATCCGGAACAGCTGATGGCGTGACTGTCAGTACCGGGCTTGAGCTGGGGCCGGACAGTGACGAAAACACCGGCGGGCAATGGATAAAAGCGGGTGGCACAGGCAGAAACACCACTGTCACCGCAAATGGTCGTCAGATTGTGCAGGCAGGAGGAACTGCCAGTGATACGGTTATTCGTGATGGCGGAGGGCAGAGCCTTAACGGACTGGCGGTGAACACCACGCTGGATAACAGAGGTGAGCAGTGGGTACACGGGGGAGGGAAAGCTGCCGGTACAATTATTAACCAGGATGGTTACCAGACCATAAAACATGGCGGACTGGCAACCGGAACCATCGTCAACACCGGTGCAGAAGGTGGTCCGGAGTCTGAAAATGTGTCCAGCGGTCAGATGGTCGGAGGGACGGCTGAATCCACCACCATCAACAAAAATGGCCGGCAGGTTATCTGGTCTTCGGGGATGGCACGGGACACCCTCATTTACGCCGGTGGTGACCAGACGGTACACGGAGAGGCACATAACACCCGGCTGGAGGGGGGTAACCAGTATGTACACAACGGTGGCACGGCAACAGAGACGCTGATAAACCGTGATGGCTGGCAGGTGATTAAGGAAGGAGGAACTGCCGCGCATACCACCATCAACCAGAAAGGAAAGCTGCAGGTGAATGCCGGCGGTAAAGCGTCTGATGTCACCCAGAACACGGGCGGTGCACTGGTTACCAGTACAGCTGCAACCGTCACCGGCACAAACCGCCTGGGAGCATTCTCCGTTGTGGCGGGTAAGGCTGATAATGTCGTACTGGAAAATGGCGGACGTCTGGATGTGCTGAGCGGACACACAGCCACTAATACCCGCGTGGATGATGGCGGAACGCTGGATGTCCGCAATGGTGGTACCGCTACCACCGTATCCATGGGGAATGGCGGGGTACTGCTGGCCGATTCCGGGGCCGCTGTCAGTGGTACCCGGAGCGACGGAACGGCATTCCGTATCGGAGGCGGTCAGGCGGATGCCCTGATGCTGGAAAAAGGCAGTTCCTTCACACTGAACGCCGGTGATACGGCCACGGATACCACGGTAAATGGCGGACTGTTCACCGCCAGGGGCGGCACACTGGCGGGCACCACCACGCTGAATAACGGCGCCATACTTACCCTTTCCGGGAAGACGGTGAACAACGATACCCTGACCATCCGTGAAGGCGATGCACTCCTGCAGGGAGGCTCTCTCACCGGTAACGGCAGCGTGGAAAAATCAGGAAGTGGCACACTCACTGTCAGCAACACCACACTCACCCAGAAAGCCGTCAACCTGAATGAAGGCACGCTGACGCTGAACGACAGTACCGTCACCACGGATGTCATTGCTCAGCGCGGTACAGCCCTGAAGCTGACCGGCAGCACTGTGCTGAACGGTGCCATTGACCCCACGAATGTCACTCTCGCCTCCGGTGCCACCTGGAATATCCCTGATAACGCCACGGTGCAGTCGGTGGTGGATGACCTCAGCCATGCCGGACAGATTCATTTCACCTCCACCCGCACAGGGAAGTTCGTACCGGCAACCCTGAAAGTGAAAAACCTGAACGGGCAGAATGGCACCATCAGCCTGCGTGTACGCCCGGATATGGCACAGAACAATGCTGACAGACTGGTCATTGACGGTGGCAGGGCAACCGGAAAAACCATCCTGAACCTGGTGAACGCCGGCAACAGTGCGTCGGGGCTGGCGACCAGCGGTAAGGGTATTCAGGTGGTGGAAGCCATTAACGGTGCCACCACGGAGGAAGGGGCCTTTGTCCAGGGGAATAAGCTGCAGGCCGGTGCCTTTAACTACTCCCTCAACCGGGACAGTGATGAGAGCTGGTATCTGCGCAGTGAAAATGCTTATCGTGCAGAAGTCCCCCTGTATGCCTCCATGCTGACACAGGCAATGGACTATGACCGGATTGTGGCAGGCTCCCGCAGCCATCAGACCGGTGTAAATGGTGAAAACAACAGCGTCCGTCTCAGCATTCAGGGCGGTCATCTCGGTCACGATAACAATGGCGGTATTGCCCGTGGGGCCACGCCGGAAAGCAGCGGCAGCTATGGATTCGTCCGTCTGGAGGGTGACCTGATGAGAACAGAGGTTGCCGGTATGTCTGTGACCGCGGGGGTATATGGTGCTGCTGGCCATTCTTCCGTTGATGTTAAGGATGATGACAGCTCCCGTGCCGGCACGGTCCGGGATGATGCCGGCAGCCTGGGCGGATACCTGAATCTGATACACAACGCCTCCGGACTGTGGGCTGACATTGTGGCCCTGGGAACCCGCCACAGCATGAAAGCGTCAACGGACAATAACGACTTCCGCGCCCGGGGTTGGGGCTGGCTGGGTTCACTGGAAACCGGTCTGCCCTTCAGTATCACTGACAACCTGATGCTGGAGCCACAACTGCAGTATACCTGGCAGGGACTTTCCCTGGATGACGGTAAGGACAACGCCGGTTATGTGAAGTTCGGGCATGGCAGTGCACAACATGTGCGTGCCGGTTTCCGTCTGGGCAGCCACAACGATATGACCTTTGGCGAAGGCACCTCATCCCGTGCCCCCCTGCGTGACAGTGCAAAACACAGTGTGAGTGAATTACCGGTGAACTGGTGGGTACAGCCTTCTGTTATCCGCACCTTCAACTCCCGGGGAGATATGCGTGTGGGGACTTCCACTGCAGGCAGCGGGATGACGTTCTCTCCCTCACAGAATGGCACATCACTGGACCTGCAGGCCGGACTGGAAGCCCGTGTCCGGGAAAATATCACCCTGGGCGTTCAGGCCGGTTATGCCCACAGCGTCAGCGGCAGCAGCGCTGAAGGGTATAACGGTCAGGCCACACTGAATGTGACCTTCTGACAGAACCATCGCCTCTCTGTGGTCCCGGTCATCATGACCGGGACCCGGACCGGCGCAACGGATCTTCAACGCCACATTCGCTGGCATTAACGTGTCGTTACGGGGAAGTCATCTTCACAGGGATCTTCGGTCAGTTAGTATTACCGACATCCATTCACCAACTTACCGGAGATAATCGATGTCAAAACCCCGATGGACCATTGAACAGAAAAGGCAGCACGTTGCTGCCTGGCGCGCCAGTGGTCTTACACGTCAGCAATACTGTGAACTCAACGATATTCCCTTCACATCACTTCGCGAATGGCCGCAGGATGTCGCAAAAGCTGAACGCCGGGCAAATGAACCGACCGTTCTTCCCATTCATATTGCGCCACCACTGCATGCTGATGTACCACAGCCCGTCACGAATGAGCCAGTCACGCTCTTCCTTCCCGGTGGAGTACGGATGTGCTGTCAGCCGTCACAACTTACCGATGTCTTCAGGGCACTCAAATATGCTCAGTCCTGATAATGTCTTCATCGCAATTAAACCTGTTGACATGCGCCGGGGCATCGACTCACTGACGCAGTATATACATCGACATGGCATGAGGGAGCCGCCTTCGTCTTTGTTAACAAAGCCCGTTCGCGTATCAAAGTTCTCCGGTGGGATAAACACGGGGTGTGGTTGTGTACCCGCCGTCTGCACAAAGGCAGCTTCCGCTGGCCACGTGCAAATGACGCTGCCTGGCACCTCACTCCCGACGAGTTTAACTGGCTGATTGCCGGTGTTGACTGGCAGCAGGTTAAGGGACATGACCTGACGAAATGGGTCTGGCAGAATGAACCTGAACTGCGCCCTGAAAACACGCAAAATACACTGCTAACTCAGTGAAAAATAATGAATATCCGTATCTGGAGTGGTATACTCCCCTGTATGGATATCTCCGCTCTCAACACCACGAATGACATCGAAAAACTGCGTGCTATGGCACTTGCCATGGTACAAGAAGTCATGTCGGAGAATGCCGAAAAAGAGCGGGAATTACTGGAGAAAAGCCGGCGCATCCAGCTTCTGGAAGAAATGCTGAAACTGGTTCGTCAACAGCGCTTCGGAAAAAAATGTGAAACGCTGGCTGGTATGCAACGCTCCCTGTTCGAAGAGGATGTTGATGCCGATATCGCCGCGCTTACCGCACATCTGGATAAACTGCTCCCGCAATCCCCTGAAGAAGACGAAAAAGCGTCCCGTTCACGCCCGATACGCAAACCCTTACCGGTTCATCTTCCACGGGTGGAAAAAATTATCCAGCCGGACACTGACCATTGCCCTGAATGTGACGAGCCGCTGCACTATATCCGCGATGCGGTGAGTGAAAAGCTGGAGTATATTCCCGCTCACTTTGTGGTGAACCGTTATGTCCGTCCACAATACAGTTGTCCCTGTTGCCAGAAGGTGTTCAGCGGTGAAATGCCGGCACATATCCTCCCGAAAAGTGCCGTTGAGCCATCAGTCATCGCACAGGTGATCATCAATAAATACGGTGACCACCTGCCTCTGTATCGCCAGCAACAGGTCTTTGCCCGTTCAGATGTCGGGCTGCCCGTCAGTTCGATGGCTGACATGGTTGGCGCGGCGGGTGCCGCATTATCTCCCCTGGCGGCGTTACTCCATCGCGAGTTGATAAACCGTCCGGTGGTGCATGCAGATGAGACTACCCTGAAGATCCTGAACACGAAGAAAGGCGGTAAATCCTGCTCCGGTTATCTGTGGGCATACATCAGTGGAGAAAGGACGGGACCGTCAGTTGTGTGCTTCGACTGCCGGACCGGACGTAGCCATGAGTATCCTGAAAACTGGCTTCAGGGCTGGGGCGGGACGCTGGTTGTCGACGGACATAAAGCTTACCGGACTCTGGCAAACAAAGTGCCGGAGATCACGCTGGCCGGATGCTGGGCCCATGCCCGCAGGGGCTTCGCCGACCTGTATAAAATCAGTAAAGATCCACGGGCTGCCATAGCCGTGAAGAAAATCGCGGGGTTGTACCGTCTTGAGAAGAAGATCAGTAGCCGCCCCGTGGAAAAAATCCGCCAGTGGCGACAGCGTTATGCCCGTCCGATACTGGAAGAACTGTGGTCATGGCTTGAAGAGCAGGAACCGCAATGTTCTCCGGGAAGGGCATTACACAAAGCCATTGCCTATGCGCTGTCTCATCGCGTGGAACTGAGCCGCTTCCTGGAAGATGGTGCGGTGCCGCTGGATAATAATGTGTGTGAACGGGCCATCAAAAACGTGGTTCTGGGCAGAAAATCGTGGCTGTTCGCCGGTTCGCAGATGGCGGGAGAACGCGCCGCGCAAATAATGAGCTTGCTGGAAACCGCGAAACGCAACGGTCTGGAGCCGCATGCCTGGTTGACAGACGTCCTGATGCGTCTGCCGGAGTGGCCGGAGGAGCGACTGGCAGAGTTGCTGCCTCTTGAGGGATTTACCTTCTCCGGGTGAGTGATACCTGCCGTCAGGTGTTCGTGCACCGGGCCATAACTTGCAGTCGGGAGTTGAACTCCTGACGGCAGGTTATGAGCCAGACCAGCAACCACGCGGGCTGACAGCGAATAAGAACCTGAATCAGCCCGGAGTCATTCCCGGGTCAGTACATCATCACCTGCTATTAATCCCCGAGTCAGTACTTCGCGGCCTGACGCGATCACCCTACTCAGTACTTCAGAGCCCGCCTCCGGTACCTGCCTGGCGATCGCCCCTGTGCAACAAAATAAATCAACCGTTATCAAACCACGATCGTTCGTATGCGCCGCCGATGACGCGCGCCTGAAAAACGCGTCAATATGAGTTCCCCGGAAGCTTACGCATTAACAATAACATGATATTCATCACGGAGTGACTATGTTACAGATAGTCGGCGCGCTGATCCTGCTGATCGCAGGATTTGCCATTCTTCGCCTTTTGTTCAGAGCATTAATCAGCACGGCGTCTGCGCTGGCAGGGCTCATATTGCTGTGTCTGTTCGGCCCGGCCTTACTGGCTGGCTATATCACCGAACGCATAACCCGGTTGTTCCATATTCGCTGGCTGGCAGGCGTATTTCTGACGATTGCCGGAATGATCATCAGCTTCATGTGGGGACTTGATGGTAAACATATCGCGCTGGTGCAAAATGGCATCTGAATCGATCGCAGTTTGGCATTCGAATCGATCATGATTTGGCATCCATCTCCGATCACAGTTTGGCATCACAATCGATCACGATTTGGCATGCTTCCGATCATTGATTGGCATCCTGCCAGTCACTCCGGGAATTAACTCTTTTCACCACAGTCTCCATTGCCGTGTTTAAACCAGTGGAGACGTCAATGTCCAGAAAGAGAAAATCCAGGAGCACTATGGAAACCTGTTTTAAGATCCTTCAGCTCAAGTTCGACAAGAAGCTGACTAACCGTTGTATCGGACTGACGTTACACATCAGCGCCTCAACCGTTTTTGAGGTTCTTGCCCGCTTCAAAGCCTCTTCTCTGTCATGGCCATTACCTGCTGATATATCCCATGACACGCTGGAGAAACTCATTTTTCCGCCCAAAGACACCTTTGCATCAGAGCTTGTAATGCCTGACATGTTGTACTTCGATACGGAAATGAGAAAACCAGGTGTGACGCGGCAACTGTTGTGGATGGAATACAAGGCACAGGCGGGTGACAAAGCGATGGGATACTCGCACTTCTGCCGTTGCTACCGGGAGTGGAAAAAACGCGACGTCTCTCCATGCGCCAGGAGCATCGTGCCGGTGAAAAGCTTTTTATCGACTTCTGTGGTCCTACGGTTTCTGTTATTAATCCGGACACCGGTGAGATACGCCGCGTGGCAATCTTCGTGGCCGTAATGGGGGCGTCCAACTATACCTACGTTGAAGCGTGCGAAGGTCAGGACATGATGTCATGGTTAAATGCCCACAGCCGTTGCCTGACCTTCCTGGGCGGCGTACCGAAGCTGCTCATCCCCGATAACCTCAGAAGCGCAGTGAAAAAGGCCGATCGATATGAGCCTGTCATCAACGACAGTTATCAGGCACTGGCTGAGCACTATGGCACGGTTATCATCCCGGCCCGACCACGCAAACCTAAAGATAAACCAAAAGCAGAAAACGGCGTCCTCATCGTCGAACGATGGCTTCTTGCCCGCATCCGTAATGAAACCTTCCACACGCTCAGGGCGCTGAATGCGCGCCTTAGGGAGTTACTGACAGACATGAATAACCGGCCAATGAAGGGGTACGGCAATCAAACCCGTGCAGAACGCTTCCGCATACTGGATGCGCCAGCACTCTCTCCGCTGCCTCTGGCACCTTATGAATACACGGAATACAAAGCTGTGAAGGTTGGCCCTGACTACCACGTTGAATATGCCCGTCACTGGTACTCCGTTCCACACGAACTGGTCGGTCAGCGTCTGTCACTGAAGGCGGGGCAGTCGGTGGTACAGCTCTGGCACAAGGGGCAGTGTGTGGCGCAACATCCGCGCAGCACACATGAATATAAACACACAACCAATCCGCTTCACATGCCAGAGCGCCACCGGCAGCACGGGACATGGACACCGGAACGCCTGATCGAGCAGGGAAAACGTACGGGCCCGTCCACAGGCCGGGTGGTTGAATCCATGCTGAAGGCAAAACCCCATCCGGAACTGGCTTATCGTGCAGTTCTGGGGCTGCTGGCACTTCAGAAAAAATACGGCCCGGAACGGCTGGAAAAGGCCTGTTACATTGCCCTGCACTATAACGCCCCTGACAGACGCTTTATCGACAATCTGCTGCGTCACCATCGGGAGAACCTGGAGCTTCCATTATCCCGCCAGGGCGAACAACATCCGGCATATGCTTCAGAGCATGAAAACCTGCGTGGTCCGGGCTACTACCACTGACAGAAGGAACAACAGTATGAGTGATAATCTGTTAAACAAACTGACCCAACTGAAACTCCCGGCGATGGCCGGGAGCCTGATACGGCAGCGGGAAACGCCTCAGACCTACGACGAACTGTCGTTCGAGGAAAGGCTGACGCTGCTGGTTGATGACGAGTTTCTGAGCAGGGAAAACAGCCGTGTGGCACGGTTGAGAAAAAATGCCGGCCTGAAATATCAGGCAACACCGGAAGGGCTGCGCTATCCGGCCTCAAGAGGTCTGCGGGCTGAACAGATGAGGGAACTGCTGAACGGCCACTACATAACCCACAGGAAAAACCTGCTGATAACCGGTCCGACAGGATGTGGCAAGAGCTGGATAGCCAATGCGCTGGGCGAACAGGCATGTCGACAGAAACACAGCGTCCGGTACTGTAGAACCGGGCGATTACTGGAACAACTGGCTCAGGGACGTGTTGATGGCAGCTGGCTGAAATATCTGAAACAGTTGCAAAAAATACAGGTTCTAATCCTGGACGATCTGGGGCTGGAACAGTTAAGTAACGCCCAGTGTAATGACCTTCTGGAGCTCATAGAGGATCGTTACGGACAAAGCAGCACGATAGTGGTAAGCCAGTTCCCGGTAGATAAATGGCATGGTCTGATGGAGAACCCAACAACAGCAGATGCCATCCTGGACAGACTGGTACATAACTCACACCGGGTGGTCCTTCAGGGAGAGTCACTGAGGAAAAATCCCCCGGTAGTGGAAAGCAGCGAAAAAACGCGTTAAAAAGCGGTAGAAAAAGTTAAGTTCCCGGTTGATCGAATGGATGCGAATCGCTGATCGGACTTCGATGCCAATCCGTGATCGAATAGAGCGGAATACGCAGCGGAGGCTCACACCTTTGACTCTGTGAAATTTATTCTGACCACCGCTCTCGCCGGTGGTCTGCTGGCTGTTCCCCTGCAGATCAAAAACATTCAGCAGAACGGGATCACACCAGAAGATATCAGCAAGGAAATTAACGGGTATTACTGCTGTTTTTATACTGCCTTTTGCCTTATGGCGTGTTCTGCATGCGCACCATTGATCGCGTTACAATACGATATTTCACCGTCACTGATGTGGTGGGGCGGGTTGTTGTACTGGCTGGCTGCATTAGTGACGCTGCTATGGGCGGCCAGCCAGATCCAGGCGCTGAAAAAACTGACCTGTGCCATCAGCCAGACACTGGAAGAACAACCGGTGCTCAACAGTAAATCGTGGCTGACCAGTTTGCAAAACGATTACAGCCTTCCTGACTCACTGACGGAGCGCATCTGGCTGACGCTCATTTCTCAACGGATTTCCCGGGGAGAGCTGAGGGAATTTGAACTGGCAGACGGAAACTGGTTACTGAACAATGCCTGGTATGAAAGAAACATGGCAGGGTTTAACGAACAGTTGAAAGAGAACCTGTCATTCACACCTGATGAACTGAAAACGCTCTTCCGGAACCGCCTGAATTTATCACCGGAAGCGAATGACGATTTTCTCGATCGTTGCCTGGACGGCGGTGACTGGTATCCCTTTTCAGAAGGTCGCCGTTTTGTATCATTCCATCACGTGGATGAGCTTCGTATCTGTGCCTCCTGCGGGCTGACAGAAGTACATCATGCCCCGGAAAATCATAAGCCGGATCCGGAATGGTACTGCTCCTCTCTTTGTCGCGAAACAGAAACACTGTGTCAGGAAATTTATGAACGCCCTTACAACAGCTTTATTTCCGATGCAACGGCGAATGGTCTGATTCTCATGAAACTGCCGGAAACCTGGAGTACAAATGAGAAAATGTTTGCTTCCGGAGGGCAGGGACATGGGTTTGCCGCTGAACGGGGAAACCATATTGTCGACAGAGTCCGTCTGAAAAACGCACGGATCCTCGGTGATAATAATGCCAGAAATGGAGCAGACAGACTGGTCAGCGGAACAGAAATCCAGACGAAATATTGTTCAACTGCAGCCCGTAGCGTCGGTGCGGCATTCGACGGACAAAACGGACAGTATCGTTACATGGGAAATAATGGCCCCATGCAACTGGAAGTCCCCCGTGATCAGTATGCCGGCGCTGTTGAAACCATGAGGAATAAGATCCGCGAAGGTAAAGTACCCGGTGTAACCGATCCCGCAGAAGCGTCCCGGCTGATTCGTCGGGGACATCTGACTTATACTCAGGCCCGTAATATCACCCGGTTCGGGACCATCGAATCGGTCACTTATGATATTGCCGAGGGTTCGGTTGTCAGTCTGGCGGCCGGAGGGATCAGTTTTGCCCTGACGGCATCGGTCTTCTGGCTCAGCACCGGCGATCGCGATGCTGCCCTGCAGACAGCTGCTGTCCAGGCAGGAAAAACCTTCACCCGCACACTGGCTGTCTACGTCACAACCCAGCAACTCCACCGGCTCAGTGTTGTTCAGGGTATGCTGAAGCACATTGATTTTTCGACTGCCAGCCCGACTGTCCGACTGGCTCTTCAGAAGGGGAACGGTGCAGGAAATATCAGTGCCCTGAACAAAGTAATGAAGGGTACGCTGGTGACATCTCTGGCACTGGTAGCTGTCACAACCGGCCCTGACATGATCAAAATGTTGCGGGGACGGATCTCCGGTGCGCAGTTCATCAGGAATCTTGCCGTGGCATCTTCCGGTGTGGCAGGTGGAGCTGTCGGGTCAGTGGCGGGCGGGATACTGTTCAGTCCACTGGGACCATTTGGTGCACTGACAGGGCGTGTGGTTGGCGGTGTTCTGGGGGGAATGATTGCCTCCGCTGTATCAGGAAAAATTGCCGGAGCGCTGGTTGAAGAAGATCGCGTCAAAATTCTGGCAATGATTCAGGAGCAGGTGACATGGCTTGCCGGCAGTTTCCTGCTGACCGGACATGAGATTGAAAATCTGAACGAGAATCTGGCCCGTGTTATCGATCAGAATGCTCTGGAGATCATTTTCGCCGCCGGTATACAACAACGGGCCGCGACCAATATGTTAATCAAACCACTGGTGGTCAGTATCATCAGGCAACGCCCCGTCATGGAATATGATGCATCCCATCTCGGCAATATGGTTAACCGACTGGAAGAAGCATTACCCCCGGAGTTACCGGCATAACGGCTATTCTGCGCCTTTTACGCTTTATCACCTGATTTGTCAGTGTCATCGTCATGACTCAGAGAGGTAAATACCATGATTCACCTGTTCAAAACCTGCATGATTACCGCCTTCATTCTGGGGTTAACGTGGTCTGCCCCACTCCGGGCACAGGATCAACGTTACATCAGTATACGCAATACAGATACAATATGGCTCCCGGGAAATATTTGTGCTTACCAGTTCCGGCTGGATAATGGCGGAAACGATGAAGGATTTGGCCCCCTCACCATCACTCTGCAACTCAAAGACAAATATGGTCAGACGCTGGTGACCAGAAAAATGGAAACGGAAGCTTTTGGTGACAGTAATGCCACGCGAACCACAGACGCATTTCTGGAAACGGAGTGCGTGGAAAATGTCGCCACAACCGAAATCATTAAAGCAACTGAAGAAAGTAACGGCCATCGTGTCAGTCTGCCGTTATCGGTTTTCAATCCCCAGGACTACCATCCACTGCTGATTACCGTTTCCGGAAAAAACGTTAACTGATCCCTGAAGTCAGTTTCATGCTTCAGCCTCTGTCACAACGCGTGGCAGAGGCTTTTTATTTATCAGGAGAAAACAGATATGCCGGGTTACACAGAGTATGTCCTGGCTGAAGGATCTTTCTCATACGGGCAGGCGGTTGCTGTCATAACCGCTTACCGCAATGTGTTTATCCAGGATGACCCGGGAATGCATTTCCGTCGGGTTATCCGCAACGCGGAAGGTCAGCGACGCTGGCGCTGCCGGAATTCTGAACCCGATGCCGGAAAGGTGCTTAATACGCGGCTCGCCAGTGACGGTCTTCTCAGACAATAAACGTCATTCATTTCACCCATCAGGCCGCGTCTTCTCCGGGAGACGTGGCTTTTTCATTTATTACACCAGTAAATCTTAACCACCGATAAGGAGCAAATTATGCGACTAGCCAGTCGTTTTGGTTATGCGAACCAGATACGCCGTGACCGTCCGCTGACACACGAAGAACTGATGCACTATGTGCCGGGGATTTTCGGGGAAGATAAACACACGTCCCGAAGCCAGAACTATACGTACATCCCCACCATCACCGTACTGGAAAGCCTGCAGCGGGAAGGCTTTCAGCCATTCTTCGCCTGCCAGACCCGTGTGCGCGACCCGGGCCGCCGGGGATACACAAAACACATGCTGCGTCTGCGGCGGGCCGGAGAGATAAACGGAGAACATGTCCCTGAAATTATTCTGCTCAACTCTCATGACGGTACCTCCAGCTACCAGATGCTGCCGGGTTACTTCAGGTTCGTCTGCCAGAACGGATGCGTCTGTGGTCAGTCTCTGGGGGAAGTGCGTGTTCCGCACCGGGGAAATGTGGTGGACAGAGTCATTGAAGGGGCTTACGAGGTGGTGGGCGTGTTTGACCGGATTGAGGAAAAGCGTGATGCCATGCAGTCGCTGATTCTGCCGCCACCGGCACGCCAGGCGCTGGCACAGGCGGCACTGACTTACCGTTATGGTGACGAACATCAGCCCGTCACCACCGCCGACATTCTGACGCCACGACGCCGGGAGGATTACGGTAAGGACCTGTGGAGTGCTTATCAGACCATTCAGGAGAATATGCTGAAAGGCGGAATTTCAGGTCGCAGCGCTAAAGGAAAACGTATCCATACCCGTGCCATTCACAGCATTGACACTGACATTAAGCTCAACCGCGCATTGTGGGTGATGGCGGAAACCCTGCTGGAGAGCCTGCGCTGATTCAGCCATTACCCTGAAAACCACGCATTTATTTGTCCTTTAAGGGTAAGCGACTCGTCAGAACCGTATTGATATTTACTGAGAGCTCAGATCAACTTTC
>ERZ791753.749-NODE-749-length-25996-cov-8.258278_pt1 | contig 25996 bp, 27 predicted proteins | sample MGYA00509951_ERZ791753 | MGnify/ENA primary metagenome ERZ791753 (study PRJEB30046, sample SAMN00792026) | human gut metagenome | study: EMG produced TPA metagenomics assembly of the A metagenome-wide association study of gut microbiota in type 2... | reverse complement strand
GCGAAGACCCGGATACGCTGGTGCGTAAAGAGGGCAAAGCGGCGTTCGAGGCGCGGATGGAGCAGGCTCAGCCGCTCTCCACGTTCTTGTTTAACAGCCTGCTGCCGCAGGTCGACCTCAGCACGCCGGACGGGCGCGCGCAGCTGAGCACGCTGGCGCTGCCGCTGATAACCCAGGTGCCGGGCGAAACCCTGCGCATCTATTTGCGTCAGGAGCTGGGCAACAAGCTGGGCATTTTAGATGACGCCCAGCTTGAACGTTTAATGCCAAAACAGGCGGAAAATGGCGCCCCGCGCCCCGCACCACAGCTAAAACGCACGACCATGCGTATACTGATAGGACTGCTGGTGCAAAACCCGGATCTGGCGCCGTTAGTCCCACCGCTGGAGGGGCTGGACTCGCGCAAAATGCCGGGGCTGAGCCTGTTCGGCGAGCTGGTGAAGAGCTGTCTGGCGCAGCCTGGTCTGACTACCGGGCAACTTTTAGAGCAATATCGCGGCACAAAAGAGGCCGCAACCCTTGAAAAACTGTCGATGTGGGACGATATAGCAGATAAAGATATCGCTGAACAAACCTTCACCGACTCGCTCAACCATATGTTTGATTCACTGCTGGAACTGCGACAGGAAGAGTTGATTGCTCGCGATCGCACACACGGTTTAAGCAGTGAGGAACGCCGGGAGCTCTGGACCATCAGCCAGGAGCTGGCGAAGAAATAAATGACAGACTCAGTCATTCACGTTGCATTGATGCAGCAGCAGAACGCAGAGCAACGTGAAGGACACCGTATTTAACGGCTTAAGTGCCGAGTATCGATCGGGAAGCCCCCGACAGCCGCGCAGAGGCGCAGCGGCAATAATATAAGTACGCCCTCGCTTTAAATGTCGACAGCCCGCCTGCCGACACCAATCAAACGAATTAAGTGTGGATACCGTCTTATGGAGCAAAACCCGCAGTCACAGCTGAAGCTTCTTGTCCAACGTGGTAAGGAGCAAGGCTATCTGACCTATGCCGAGGTCAATGACCATCTGCCGGAAGATATCGTCGATTCCGATCAGATCGAAGACATCATCCAAATGATCAACGACATGGGCATTCAGGTGATGGAAGAAGCACCGGATGCCGATGATCTGATGCTTGCCGAAAACACCGCGGATGAAGATGCTGCCGAAGCCGCCGCGCAGGTGCTCTCCAGCGTGGAATCCGAAATCGGGCGTACGACCGACCCGGTGCGCATGTACATGCGTGAAATGGGTACCGTAGAGCTGCTGACCCGTGAAGGCGAAATCGACATCGCCAAACGCATTGAAGACGGCATCAACCAGGTGCAGTGCTCCGTTGCCGAATACCCGGAAGCGATCACCTACCTGCTTGAGCAGTACGACCGCGTGGAAGCGGAAGAAGCCCGTCTGTCCGATCTGATCACCGGTTTCGTCGATCCGAACGCCGAAGAAGATATGGCGCCGACCGCCACCCACGTTGGCTCCGAGCTGTCTCAGGAAGAGATGGATGACGACGAAGACGAAGACGAAGATGAAGACGCCGACGACAACAGCGATGACGACAACAGCATCGACCCTGAGCTGGCCCGTGAGAAGTTCGCCGAGCTGCGTACCCAGTACGAGCTGACGCGCGACACTATCAAAGCCAAAGGTCGTAGCCATGCCGCCGCCCAGGAAGAGATCCTGAAGCTGTCTGAAGTCTTCAAGCAGTTCCGCCTGGTGCCGAAGCAGTTCGATTACCTGGTCAACAGCATGCGTAGCATGATGGATCGCGTTCGTACTCAGGAACGTATCATCATGAAGCTGTGCGTTGAGCAGTGCAAAATGCCGAAGAAAAACTTCATCACCCTGTTCACCGGCAACGAAACCAGCGAAACCTGGTTCAACGCCGCGGTGGCGATGAACAAGCCGTGGTCCGAGAAGCTGCTGGAAGTGAAAGAAGACGTGCAGCGCGGCCTGCAGAAGCTGCAGCAGATCGAAGAAGAGACCGGCCTGACCATCGAGCAGGTGAAGGATATCAACCGTCGCATGTCCATCGGTGAAGCGAAAGCCCGCCGTGCGAAGAAAGAGATGGTGGAAGCGAACCTGCGTCTGGTTATCTCTATCGCCAAGAAATACACCAACCGCGGTCTGCAGTTCCTCGACCTGATTCAGGAAGGCAACATCGGTCTGATGAAAGCGGTGGATAAGTTCGAATACCGTCGCGGCTACAAGTTCTCGACCTACGCTACCTGGTGGATCCGTCAGGCGATCACCCGCTCCATCGCGGATCAGGCGCGCACCATCCGTATTCCGGTGCATATGATTGAGACCATTAACAAGCTCAACCGTATCTCCCGTCAGATGCTGCAGGAGATGGGCCGTGAACCGACCCCGGAAGAGCTGGCTGAGCGCATGCTGATGCCGGAAGACAAAATCCGTAAAGTGCTGAAGATCGCCAAAGAGCCTATCTCCATGGAAACGCCGATCGGCGACGATGAAGATTCGCATCTGGGGGATTTCATCGAGGATACCACCCTCGAGCTGCCGCTGGATTCCGCGACCACCGAGAGCCTGCGTGCGGCAACGCACGACGTGCTGGCCGGCCTTACCGCTCGTGAAGCGAAAGTCCTGCGTATGCGTTTCGGTATCGACATGAACACCGACCACACGCTGGAAGAAGTGGGTAAACAGTTCGACGTTACTCGCGAACGTATCCGTCAGATCGAAGCGAAGGCGCTGCGTAAACTGCGCCACCCGAGCCGTTCTGAAGTGCTACGTAGCTTCCTCGACGATTAATCGTCGCGGGACAGCGTCCACAGCCGGTTAAAAAGCTCCCTGCAGGGAGCTTTTTTATGGCGTTTCGCTGGCCGCTCGGGGAAAGCCGCCGCTCTCCGCTACTGACCGCGGGTCGCCAGGGCATCATCCAGTTCACGATAGGCCGCCACCAGCTTATCGAGCGTAGCCCGGTTTAAACCGCTGGGATTGGGCAGCACCCACACCTGGGTCGTGCCAATGGTCATCGCCTGTTTCCCCCACTTCGCCCCGCGCTGGTTAAAGGCCAGCTCGAAGGCCTGCTTGCCGAGCACCGCCAGCGCCTGCGGCTGATACTCCTCAATCTTCTTCACCAGCTCACGGCCGCCGCTGCGCAGCTCCTGCAGGGCGACCTCGCTGGCCTGCACCGTCGGACGCTCAACCAGCATGGTGATGCCGCAGCGCGTATCCAGCAGCTGCAGCTCCTCTTCCGGCCTGAGCTGCCGATCGGTAAAGCCGGCCTGATGGATGACCTTCCAGAAGCGGTTGCCAGGATGGGCAAAATGAAAGCCGGTATGGGCGGAAGACTTCCCCGGGTTGATACCGCAAAAGACGACGCGCAGGCCCGGCGCAAGGATATCGCTAATCATGTTTTCTCCGGCTGTATGGCTAAAACATGATTATAAAGGATTGAAAATGCATTGTTTATAAAAACAGCAGCTGCGCGCTTTACGCTGGATTGCAACCGTCAGTTACTTTATAATCCCTCGCCACGGCCCCTTAGCTCAGTGGTTAGAGCAGGCGACTCATAATCGCTTGGTCGTTGGTTCAAACCCAACAGGGGCCACCAAATTTTAGCTTTAAAATCATATAGTAAGCCACTTCTCGCGAGGTGGCTTTTTCATATCAGAAACGCCATTGGCAGCAAAATGGCAGCAGGTTTTTCACGTACTCATACTTTTTAAGGACAGACTCGTATGAAAAAACCTCTTTTGGCCTTGCTACTTGTCGCATCTCAAAGCGCCTTCGCAGACAAAATCCCAGACTCTATTGAGAATCTCATTGCTGTTTACGATACAAGATCGCACAGCCTGGACAATGGCGAGCTAACCATTAAATACAGCAAACCAAAATTATTGATAGATGCCGCTGAATCACTTTTCAGCGGCATTTGCAATGATTACTTTATGAACAAATGGAAGCCAGAGACGATTAAAAAAATCACTCTGTTAAATGTTTCCCATGACCAAGGTTTTAGGATTAATGGCGGTGGAGTTGAATGTAAAAAAACTGGCTCCATGGAAAACGAAAAGGCACGCGCTTACAGAACCAGTTTGATTGAACCTCTGCAATAAACTTTTGTTACGTTAAAAGTTCATATGCCCCTGCCCGGCGGCAGTGGGGTGCGGCGGGGCATTATCAATAACTCCAGGTGTCATAATGTATCGCACTACGGTTTCATGAGTGATGAAGGTGGTTCCGCAATTAATGTTCTGGCACTGACAGTAACGCTCTTTTGTCTGATCCGTTACCCGAAAGCTACTCCGCGTATGCGCCGCGTGGCCGCACTTTGGACAATTCATCATTACATTTATCTCCCGCCCTGCACATTTCAATCACATAATGATACACATAACTTCCATTTTGTGAACCTCATCAGCTCATTTCTAAATCATCAATCTTCACTTCCAGTTCGATGCTGGTCGTAAATCCGCTATCCGGGTTGACCGTGTGCGTTAACGTTGTGATGGTCCATTCCGCATCATCAATGGGCTGTTTAAAACCGCTGACCTTAACTGGCATTTCTGTATACAGATCCGCGCGGCCTTCTGCCAGCTGGAGAGAAAATGTCGCCACACCGCGCTGCAGCCGCTCCCAGTTCATTTTTGCTGCCCGTTCTGCATTACTGCGGTTCGCATAGGTACGGTTCAGAACCAGCACATTCTCATCCGTTCCGACCAGGTAATCCCCCTGCTTTGCTTCCGGATCTTTGGGTTTTGTCGTCCTCCGGCGGCGCTTCACCTTTGCAGTTTCTTTCTTTTCCGGTTCCCGGGTATGCAGCCAGTGAGCGATAACACCCGTATATGCTCCCCTGTCAGCCAGGCTAAACCGGTGACTGTCTCCGTCCTTACGGGTAATAGTGATGACCGGCAACGGTTTACCACTTGCTGTTTTCCCCTGCCCCTGCCGGATAAACAGCAGATTACCGTCCTTGACTGAGGCAATCGCGCCATACTGCCGCGCCAGCTTCATTAAAAAGCTGGCGTCGCTTTCGTTGGTCTGGTCCAGGTGATCCAGCGCCATCGCAGCAACATCATTTCCTATAGCAACTTTAAGGTTGTGCCGTGCGGCAATGTCTTTCACCACATCGCCCACCGTCGTTTTGTGCCAGGACTTCTCACGCCGGACATTCAGCGTTTCCCTGAAATCAGCACTACGGGCACGGATTGTCAGCCTGTCCGGGCTGCCGCTATGCTCTATTTCGTCAACGGTAAACTTACCTTTTGAGTACAGCGGCTCGCCTTTCCATCCCAGCGCCAGAGAAATCACTGCGCCACGACGCGGCATAATTACCAGGCCGTCGGCGTCGTCCAGCTCCAGATCAAGCTGGTCAGCTTCAAATCCGCGGTTGTCGGTCAGTGTCATACCCAGCAGACGTTTATCCAGCGTCTGCGTGGCATCTTTGCCTTCAATCACGATCCGAAAGGCCGGGGTCTTGCTTCCGAGGTTGAGTAAATCAGCCATCTCGCTCACTGCAGCAACCCTCCTACCGTGGATCTGATGTTCCCTACTGCGGCGGCGGCAGAATCCTGCAGACTGCTAAGCTGATCACTCAGACTGCCGAACATTTCAGACAGGGACTCATCCACCCGTTTAAGCCCCAACGAAAACTCTATTTTCCTGGCTTCTCCACTGGCGAAAAATTCCGTTTTCGTCTGGTTAAGGCTCTCAATCACATACATGCCGTAGATAGTCCCACCACCCTCGATCAGCGGCCACGCCTTCCCCTGCTCTGCCATCAGCTCCAGCGCCAGCAACGACAACCGGCCGCCGGTCACTTCCGGCATGAGGACGCCGGAGAGCGTCAGCTGATCGTTATCTGGCCCCAAAAATTGCGTTGTCGGACGGCGATTAACGCGGTTGTTGGTCACATGGCGCCAGTTCCGCTGATACTGCAGTTGCTGATAGGGAACCGTGCGCAGCTGAAACACAAACAAGCCCAGGACCATCATCATGAATCGTACCCCCCTTGATCACTGAAATTGCTGCGGGCCTTCGCCTTCATGCGTCGCTCGCGCGCATCAAGCTGCCGTGCAACTTCCTGCGCAATATCCTGCGCGCTCTGACCGGGCAGAGCCTGGATAATAATTTGCGCATGGGTTTCAAACTGGAATACAGGCTGGCTGCCTGCTGGCTTATCAGTTACAGGACGGTATGAAGCTGCCGGCAGACTCATGGGATGAAGCGGTGCGGCCTCTGCTGGCATTGCTCCCCCCATCATTCCGGCGACTACGGACGCCAGCGCGGCCGTTCTCCTGCGGCTGGTCACATAGGCCGGACCGTTAATCAGCTCCGGGCCATTCTCGCCAGCAATACCCACCTGCCCACGTGGAATATAACCACCGCTGTCATACATCCCCGCGAAAAATCCTGGGGTCTTTTTCTGCGGTGAGGCGCCCTGCGAATTATCGCCGCCGGTCATCCAGTCCGGCAGGTAGCTTTTGACCGATGCCAGCTTGCTCTTAAGCGTTTCCCATTTCTCATTGATACCGCTCAGGATGCCGTCAATGATCGCCCCGCCCACCGCTTTAAATTTTGCGGGCAGCGCGGCAACATCACTCAGAATTTCATCCCATTTGCTGCTTATGGTCTGCTTAATCACAGCCCAGGCTACTGACACCCCTGACGTGATGGCATCCCACAGTGCTTTAAACTTCGGCCCCAGCGTTTCCCAGTTCTGCCAGATATAGATGGCTCCCATCGCAATCAGGCCAACTATCGCCAGAATGGGGTTAGCCATCATCAACCGGCCTAACCAGATGACCGCCTGGCCTGCGCCGCCAATTACTCTTGTGACCAGACCAAACGCAGAAGCAAATTTAAGCTGGAGAATGCCAGCACTTACCCGCACTACCGCCATAGGTCCCAAAATGGATGCAAGGGCCAGTGACACCACACCCGCTGCGGTAGCTACCACGGCAAATACGGCCGCAATTTTAAATAGCGCCGCCGTCAGTTGCGGATGACGCTTCACAAAACCATCCAGCGCGGACGCCAGATTACCCAGCCAGTCCGCAATATTTTTCAACACCGGCGCGACGGTTTCACCGATGCTCGCCATGGCGTTGGTAAAGGAGCCGCCAGCGGCTTCCCATTTGTTGCCTAGGGTATTAAGCGATGCATCGACGCGCTCGCGCAGGGTTGCCTGGTTCTCCAGCTTCGCTACTGTTTCACGATAACCATCAATACCTTTTTGGATCATGATATCCAACGCCTGCAGCGTTTCTGAATCATTGCCAAACAGGTCTTTTTTTGTTGCCATCTGCTTCTCGGGAGTAAGTTTGCTCAGCTTACTTAGCTGGACATACATATTTTCCAGCCCACCAAATCCTCCCTTACCATCAGAAAAATTAAACTTAATGCCGGTCCCTTTTAGATCATCATTAACAGCTTTAATTTTCTTTGCATCCAGGGCAGCCTGGAATATTTTCCGATACGCATTCCCAGCAGACTCCCCGGCCATACTTGCCTGGTCAGCCATAACCAGCAGTGGGGCAAAGGTTTTAGCTGCATCTATCCCTTTTTTATTTAGGATACTCATCGCGCTACTAATTTTTGAAAAACCCTGCAGCATATTCCCGGGGTCTACCCCCGCATAAAAACCACGCTGGATAAGATCCATCAGGCTCATCATGTCTTTTTCGGTGGTCTGTGTGGCGTCCTGCAATTTTGCGGCAAACTCTGCTGCCTCCGTCGGCGCCATCTGCAGCTGCACACCAAGGTAAGCCGCCGACTCACCCAGCCCGCCCAGGATGACCTGCGCAGACATCCCCTGACGGCGTAGCATCGTCATCATGTTCTGAAAATCTGCCGTGGTACCGGGCAACCGGTCCCCCAGGGCAATCGCCAGCTTGTTCAGCTTCAGGAACTCAGGCGCCACCTTTCCGCCCGGTCCCATCATTGAGCCTGCCAGCTGGTTAGCGGCGTTCTCTGATTCCGAGTAGGCGCGAATGGGCGCCAGCAAGGTCGCACCCGTTGTCACCCCGGCCGCCATCATCCCGGCGCCGTTCCCCGCCAGGCTGTTACGCACGTCGCGCATCTTGTCAGCTTTGGTCCTGATCGCATTCAACTTACGCTGGCGCTCGCCAACCTCGCGCAATCGCCGTTCCTGCTCTGCCAGCTGCTGGTTATAGCGATCCGTTTCTCGGGTAATTCTGGCCGTTTCACGGGCGCCACCGCCTGCAGAGATGCCGAGGCGGTACAGCTCCGCCCTGGCTGCAGCCATCTGCCGCGTCTCCTGCCCCTGCTTTTGTTCCAGGCGTGATACGGCGCGCCATTGCGCCTCAAGCGCCTGCGTCTGTTTTTTCGTGGGGGATTCGAGCGCTGCCAGCTCGCGCGTCATCATCTGCGCACGCAGCCGCGCCTGGTCCAGCTCGTTGCTGGTCCGGTTCAGGCTCTGTGAGAGTTGATCAAAAGATTTTAACTGGCTCCCCGCGTCGTTAAGCCGTTTAAGCTGATCACGGGTCTGCCGGATGCCGGAGGCCAGCTCCTTCGAGCCAGCCAGCGCATTTTTTAAAGGGCGGGTGAGTTTATCAACCGCATTCAGAACCACCTGCAGGCGCAGGTTTTTATCACTCATCGCTGGCCCCGCTACGCATTATCGCTCTGTGCCGCCACTCCAGCACTTCCGTCAGCGGCATAACGTCAGTGACGGACGGCGGCCAGTGAAAGATCGTGGCGATATCCGCCACCAGGTCATCTACCGTCAGGCTGTCGGCAAATCGGCAAGTGCCGACTTCGGCAACAAAAAAAGGACCACCTCGACTGACATCGCGGCCAGGTCTGCCGGGTCGAGGTCCGCCATTTCCTGCGGGGTCAGCGTTGGTGTGGAGATGCGTGGGATCACGGTCATCATAGAGGCCACGTCCATCTCCATCACCGCCTGCAGTCGCGTACCGCGCAGTGCGCCGGATTGCGGCTTACGCAGCACAATTTCCGTAATCGTGGTATCACCGCGCTTAATCGGGCTATCCAGTTTCACCGTTGCTTCTGTTTTCTCGCTCATGCTCTTTTCCTGTTATGGGTTGGCTGGCGCGACATCGCACGCCAGTAAAAAATTACAGACCGATGGCGTTACGGTGTTCTTCCATCAGGTCAACACCATCAACAATTTCAATCATGTTGATCGCATCGACCTCATAGAGCACTTCACCGTTAATGGTTAGCTTCGCGTAACAGTTAACGCTGCTGACTTTGGTGGTATTGCTCTCGCCGGTTTTCCACTCGCCGGAATCCACCTCTTTGTGGCGCCCACGTACAACCAGCTCAACGGCCTGCACTTCGCCGGTGTCGTCGCGCTGAATAGACCCGGTAAAGCGCAGCTGCACGCCGTCCACCGTGGCTTTGCCCATCTGTTTAAACAGAAGCGCCTCCGTACCGCCGATGGTCATTTCCGTATCCAGCGCGCCATCATCCAGCCCCAGATCGATACCGACTGAACCGGGCATACCGCCGCCGCGGTAGTTTTCTAGCTTGCGGGTGAATTTCGGCAGGGTGACGGATTCAGCAATGCCCATCCAGTTGTTACCGGCGTTAAAAATATTCAGGTGTTTTAACTTGCGTGGTAAGGCCATGGGTCCCCCTTATGCGCTTACTCGGGTGGTGAAATCCACCAGGTAACGGTCAGTGATGCGCTGGCGCAGCATCAGGTTTTCCAGTGGAGGCACTGGCGTATAGTCGTAGTCGATCCAGAGTTTCCCGGCTTTCAGCGTGTCTTTGTCATTCACACTGTCATCAATCCAGCAATCTCCGCCGATGAGGTAGCCCTGATTTACCAGGCTGCGCATTTTGGCGCGGATACCTTCGATAATGTCGCGAGCCAGTGAAGGGTTAAGCGGCATGTCCACGGCCCACATATGCGCCTCCGCCATGGTGTCTGCCAGCACCTGCGCGGTACGGGTGTAGTTTTCAAACTGGAATAACGGGTCATCGCTGAGGCAGCGGGAACCCCAGAAGCGGAAACCATCCTTGCGGATCAAGGTGGTGACGTCGTTCTGGTTCAGCAGTCCGGCATCGGTTGCCGGGTCCTGCAGATCCCAGAACACATCCGCAGACAAGCCGGTTACGCCGTTGACGCCCACGTTAGACAGGGTTTTGTGCCAGCCGGTCTGCTCGTCGATTTTGGCACGCAGACCCAGCGCGCGGGCAGTGGCGTAAGCAGTCGCATCTGCCTGCAGCACCGTGTCAAAGTTGATGAAATCAGGCCAGATCAGCATCCCTTCTCGCTGACTGAAATTTTCGCGGTAGGCAATCGCTTCTCCCACGGTTTTACAACCGTAGGCAGACAGATACGCAAAACCGCGCAGGCTCTGCGCCACGCTTAACAGCTCAGTGGAAACAGCCTGCGTGTCATGGCCCGGCACGCCCAGAATGCGCGGCTTCACGCCCAGCTGCGACTGCGCCGAAAGCAGCGCTTTGATGCCCGTTTTCTTACCGTCAGCGGTTACACCGCCGATAATATTGGAGGTGGTTTCCGCTTCGGTTTCGCCCTGGGCAACACGCACCACTACGGTGACGGGTTTTGCCTGGTCTGCGATGGCATCCAGTGAGCGGGCCAGCGTGCCGGACTCGCCCGCTTTGCCGCTGGCGGTCAGTACATCGGTAAGCAGAACCGGCTTATTGAGCGGGAACACGGAGGCATCGGCATCATCGCCGGTGCATACCATGCCTACAATCGCCGTGCTCACCGTCGTGATAGAGCGGGTGCCGTCGTTAACTTCAACAACACGCACGCCATGGTGATAGTCTTGCGCCATGAATGAATCTCCTGTTTAGGGGTTCACCCATGGTAGGGAAATCATTCACCGCAAGCCGTTGATGGCCGTTGTACCGTCAATGGCACAACCGCAGACAGAAAAAAGCCCCATTCCGGGGCTGATTGGGTCAGTGATTTGACTGGCAATTCAGGCAACGCGGCTCCAGCACATCAGCAGCGTGTGAGCTTCAACCACGCTGATTGATTTCCCTTCACCGAGGTTATCGGTTTTGCCGGTGGTCGTGTGTTTGTGGGCTGGCAAGTCCACAATATGGCTATGATCGGCCACCTCATCCGTATAATTTCGTGTGCGGCGGCTGTCGTTATCCGAACCGACTATGTAATTATCATCCCAGACATCACCCGGGGCGAGCATTCCGCCTTTGTGTTTATGCCGTCCCGCCTCCCTGGTGATCAGTTCCTGCCCGGGGAGTTCACTGGTTTCGCCACTGACGTTAACCTGCACAGCGGGCAGGTTAACCTGCTGGAGGGTGACGGTATCGCTGCCGCCGATCTGCCCGACGTCCGAACCATCAGCCTTGCCGACGCGGATCGTTTTGTTTTCGCCGGTGTACACCCATTGGGACCACGGCCAGCGTTCATTGGGATTGAGGTTCTGGTTAAAAAATCGCGTCGTCCCCACGGGGTTATCGTCTTCCCAGAAATCACGCTTTGCCGCTGTGATCGCGGCCGCAATGGTCTGCTGAATATCCGTATTCAGCGAGCCAGCCACCCCATCGGTGTAATCTTTTGCTTCGTTTTTGGCGCGGGCAACCTCTTCCACCGTTGCCATAATAACGGACGGGTCGGCCTTCAGCTCCACGCTGGCAGTATTGCTGACGGCTATCCACAAATTGACCGCCTGGAAGCGGCCCGCCCCTTCAGCCAGTAAAGGCTTGTACGATTCCGGCATGTTTGCCACCGCAAGACAATTGCCATCATCATCGTATAGCGCCGCTTCCCTGAGCCAGAATCCGCCCACCTGCGGAGGGATCAGCAGTTCCGCGCGTATGACGTTATTTGCCTGGTCTGCAATCACTACGCGATTTAGCCGGGAGCGGTAAATTTCATTAATCAGCCCGCTCTGCTCCCATGAGGGAGTGGGTAATGTTCCACCGCCGTCACCCACAGCCATCACAGCGAACCCGACAGATTCGCCGGACAGTGCCGCTGCCGCCAGTTTTTCCACCCCCGCCGCTGTCAGTATGGCGCTGTATGTTTTGCTCATATATTTTCCTGGCTAAAGACTGTAGGCGCTCGCGGCATAACCGGCAGCCATGGCGATTTCTTCCGCCGTCAGCAGACGTTCCCAGATAACCATTTCGGCAAACTGCGGTCCGCTATTGTCTGAACCGCCAGAATCTTTACCGAAACGCAGGCGTCGCTGCTCATCCATTGACCCGCCGCGCGTCACCACTCCTGATGCTTTTACGGCTGCCGTGCCTGCGCCAATAAGCTGCAGCGTCACCGCAGCCGCACCATCGGCGGGAATAGTCAGAACGGCCGCATAGCGACGTGCTGAAATCGCCACGCCGCCAGCCGCCGGATCGTTGGAGATTCTCAGTGTGCTACCCGCAGCGCCGGACATTTTTGTAATTGACCACCCGTTACTTGCACGGAGAAACCTCAGTCCACCGGCGGTGAGAATTGAGTGGGACGCTCCACCATGTACCTCGTACCACACCGCCAGCAGACTGACATCACCGAATTTTCGGTTAATGTCCGTCAGTGCCGCCAGTGCCCCCGGCGTGGCACAGTCGACCATACGGACACCGGACTGATCGACAATCACCGGCTGATTGGTTGTGTCACCTGCAAGGATGTTATCCGGCATCAGAGGGCTGGGATACGTGGATACCGCATCACCGGCGACACTGGCCGCAAAATCCAGCGCTGGCCGCCAGCGGTCGGTATAACCGGTCACGCCGATAGCGGGAGCATAGGGGGCATAGTTTTTAATGGACGGGTCAGGACTGGTCAGGCTGCCTGGTACAATTTCAAGGGTCATATCAAACACTCCGGTAAATAGCGGCAAGGCTGGTGTAATGTGCATTGGTGGCACGCGGACAGGTCAGCGGGTTTTGCATACGGTCAGACATGCGGATATAGCTCAGGAATTCTCCAGGCTGGGAAGAACCATACACCGGCCAGTTGAACGCCCCGGCAGGCAACGCCCCGGTGATGTCGTCCTGCTGGCTGTCAAAAATCGCCAGGCGGTGCAACAGCGTGTCGATATAGTCCTGGCGAGGTTCGGCAAACATGTAGGCAATCGCCGGAGCATAGGACAACTCGCCAACAGGCTCCCTCCAGTCCATACTCCACACCGAACCATCCGGGTTGTAAGCCAGCGCCCGCATGGTGTCGGCCATATGCCAGAGGGCTGCCGATGGCACCGGCTTCCCGGCCAGCAGGAAGGTACGCAGCATCCACTCACTTCCTGACAGTGAAGCCATCGTGTACCAGCGGGACACGTCCTGGCCGTCAGCGACGCCGTGGTTTTCAACGAGACGGGTCGGGTTAACGTTTGTCCCGTTCATGACGTCGCAGGGTGCCAGGCCGTTAATGGTCATCGTCTCGGAAAGGTCGTTTCTGTCACCCAGCGCCGCAATCTGCATTGTAATCATCCGCTCGGCCCAGCGCTCGGCATTGGCATTATCTGGGGCTATAGTCAGCGCGCGGGCGAGAATGCCGAGGTTCCATGCCAGTTCTTCTGATTTGGAATCGCCTGTCGGGTAGTTATCTGTCACCTGCCCCCGGATATCCGGGCGCGTCCAGCGGTACTTGGGTGTGTACTTCACAAAGCGGTTAGCCTCATGTACCACCATTGCGGCGACTTTTATTTTCTGACTTTCCGCCAGGTGTGCGCCCATCAGGTCGCAGTGGCTGGCCACATTACGCGCCAGCTCTGCCGCCTGTGAGCCAAAGGTCACTGCCACATCTTCAGAGGCTTCGCTCCACGGCGGCGGCGGGCCTCCCCACCAACCACCGTTTGCCAGATGCGCACTCACCACCAAATCCAGCCCCTGCACAATCCAGGAAACCGCTGTGTCATAACTGACGCCAATAAACGTTTCGTCCCAGGTGGCGTAACCAGCATCACACCAGCTTATCCAGTGAACTACTGCGGCCAGCATCAGCGGGTATTGCTCTATGCTGTCCATCGTCGAGCCAGTGACTGGAAGCCCGGTTCCGCCAGCCAGGGGAACCCACGTCGGCACCCACGTTGATAGCATGTATTTACAGGCACGCTCGGCGAGTGGCTCGACTGCCGCGCGTACTGATGCGGGGAGCGGCGTGAGGACCATTTCAGGACGTTGATTCACCGATTGCCGGGCGCGACGATTGAGCGGCGGAAGGTAGCTAAGGCGGCCTGACTGATCGACCTCCAGCAAAACAACCCCATCTTTGACAATCGCGTGACCTGCCTGGATATCGGCCGGATCAAGGTCATAGACTGCGACGCCTTTGGCTGCGTATGCTGCAACGTTTTCATCAGCAGGAAGCCCGTCCAGCCCCTGAAGGGTACCTGGGAGGATTTCCCCGCTTTCCATGACTTTGCCCCAGGCGTAAGTCACTCCATCGCGGTATTCATCAGTAGGTTTAACGACACCGTCTTTTGACGGAATGTATTCACCGGTTTTTTCAAGCGTGCCTGCGTTATTAATATATTCATCAGCAATGGCTGAATTGTCGGCGCTGCGAATATAAACGCGCGCACCGGGTAAAATATTTCCGACAGACAAATCCTCTTCAGCAAGAGAGAGTGAATCAAACGTGCGAATGTTATTCGTGATGGAACCCCTCCCCAGCAACCCGGTGACCTCTTCAGCTACACCAGAATTATTGAGGTAGTAACGAAAACTGAGGATATCCGCGCCGCTCTGAGCCACGCGAAACATTTTCCCGGCAGGCGTACCGGTGAGGCCGGCGATCGTTCCGTCCGGGTCTGCCTCTGTTTTAATAAACGTATACTCGCGGTAATCTGACATGCTCTCGATAAGCATTTTCAGAAACTGCGTACGGTCTGCCAGTTGCTTTGCCTGAAGATTGGCAACGCCACCGGTTCCCCCTTCAACCTTATCCCCGCGGGCGATTTGATAGATAAAATCAGCCCAGGTAATTTCTTCTGAAATATTCATATTACTTTCCTGAAAAAGTCACACTACCAAAGAAATAGTGCTGTGCGTCGTAGTGAATGCTGTCATCAGGCTGATATCCCGGCGGATAAACGTTGATAATATCCCCCTCAAACAGAGCAAGCCCGGTACTGACAGGCCCGCGCGTACTGGCTGACAGGGTCAAGCTAGAAATATGTCTGCTTACTGGCTTTGCATCGCCAATAATCCGCTCAAGTTCTGCGACCATTGGCTCAGTAATGCCAATTTCATTGAGATCAACCTCAAGCCTGAATGTCCCGGCAGGGTCGGCAAATTTCCACCACTCCTCAAGGGTCATTGAATAACCCAGCCCTTCGATCACCCGCTTAACCGCCGCCACCGTCCCCTTGCGCTGATGTATCCAGAACGCATCGCTGACAGCCTGCCGCTTTGCGGTTTCTGTCCAGTTTTCCTCCCAGCGGTCAACGGAGAAAGCCCAGGCCAGATACGGCAGAAACTTTGCCGGGCATTTCCACGGGTTCCACAGATCACGCAGCGGCACGTTTAAATCACTAATGCCAGAACAGGCCTGCGCCAGCCTGCGCTCCAGCGCGGACGACCCCGGCGGTAACAGGCTGCTAGTCATCAGAGCCACCAATTACCGCTTTAAAATCGGTGCAATATGACGCCTGCGTTTTATCTAACACCATGTCCGCCAGGGGCTTCATCAGCTCAACGCGCTGGACGCCCTGAACATGCAGAGCGGCATAGATCGCAGACAACCGCACGTCACGCCCCAGGCGACGCTGCTCGTTGATATATGCCGTACCCTGCGCTTTCGCGGCCGCCAGGATGGGTTCCTTTGCCGGGCCGGGATAGACATAAAGAACCGCATCAATTTCATAGAGGACAATCTCAGCAGATCGGACACTCACCCGATCCGCAACCGGCCGTACAGCCTCATCATTAAGGGCCTCACCGACGACCTGCAGTAAGTCTTCCGGCGCAGTACCATCGCCGTCACGGGCCAGAATAGTCACCACGACTTCCGCCGGTGACGGGCTGAACGCCGACGCGTCCGCCACCCGACCATCCGAGCTAAGCGCGTGATATTCATAAGCACCGACTGGACCGGCAACGCTCATCCCCTCAAAGGCTGCCGGGATGCGCTGGCGATAATCCGCGTCAGATTCCATAACTGCCTCCGTGGGCGGCGTTGTGGTGTCATCTGCAGCTGTAATCACCCGGCGCTGTACGTTGTTATTCGCGCCTAAATTGTCCAGGTCATCCCCGCCGGAATAGGCCACCATCACGGCTTTCGCCGCCTCGTTAATCCGCTGGCGCAGCAGCAGCTCCCGGTACACATTTTCCTGCAGCATTTTCACCACCGGCTCAGACTCAAGCGTTAAGGTGCGGGCCACGGCCTCCTGTTCTTCTGCCGGAAATAACGCGACAAATTCAGCCTTGCGCTCAGACAGCAGGGTTTCAAAATCCGGCACATCCACAATTTGCGGCGGCGGCAGCTGGGAAAGATCAATAACGGCCATTGTCTGCTCCTGTCGATACGGAAAGGGACACGGGCACGCCGTCATTACGCTGGCCTGCCAGCTCAATAACCATTGCGCCATCCATGCTGCTGCTGTTAACCGTGATGGTGTCCAGCTGCAGCCGCGGCTCCCAGCGCCGCAGCGCCACATACACAGCAGCCATGATCTGCAGGCGCAGCGCCGGGTTTTGCGGCTGGTCAATGAGCGCTGAAAGCAGGGAACCATACTCCCGGCGCGCAAGCCGGCTACCTTGCGGGGTCAGCAAAATGTCACGCACCGACTGACGCAAGTGGTCAGTTTCCGTAATGGCTCTGCCGGTATCGCGGCTCATCCCGATATAGAGCGTCAAAATGGGCCTCCCGTCGTTCCGCCACTGTCGCCAGGGTGTTTATGCTTATCAGCAACGACGCCGTTTGACGTCATCGCGCCGCCGCCGTGGGTCACATCGCCGTTCAGGATCACATTGCTGTTAATACGGGTGGTGTCAGCCTCGATCACAAACTCACCGGTTTTGCAGGAGACAACCTGCGAAGACTCAATCAGCACGCTTTTCACGCCGCGAATAATCCAGCGCCCGGTGGCGGGGTCGTATTCGAACCAGCCGCCATCCTCGTATGCGGTCACGTCCGCACTTTCAGAGTCTGACGGCGGCGGGCAGGCGTTGGAGTAGATGGCCGGAAGCGCAAAGGCTGTCTCCAGATTGCCGCCCAGGCTGAACAGCACCACCTGCTCCCCTGGAGACGGGCACCACCAGGTGCGGGATTTACCTGCACGGTAGGTCAGCCAGTTAATCCAGTTGGTTTCGAGGTCGCCTGTTTTCACCCGGCACAGCCAGCCGTCCCGGTCCACTTCGGTCACAATGCCGGTGCGGATCAGATTGGTGATAAGGCGCATGATTTCGGTTAATTGCGTATTCATGAAGGCAAGATTGCCACGCGCGGAGGGAGTGCGGCAGCGTGGCGGGTTGTGTCATCCCTGACACAAAATCACCGGGACAACCAGCGCAATAAGACGTCTCGCGTAATATCTTCTGTTTCATCATTGATGCCGAGCAACCGGCGCTCTGCATATTTGACTTCCGGCCCTTTACGGCTGACCCGATCACGCAAGCCATAGTGATGCACGCGGGCTATGCGCTGCACCCGGCTCTCAAACTCGACGCTTGCCGCGTCCTGGCTGGCGACGGCTTTCAGGTATTTTGTGGTGCGGAGTTTTGCAAACATCTGCCGACGGATGCGGCCCTGTTTCGTTCTGGCCGTCACGCGACGCGGCTCGTAAGCCGTCCCGTCGGGGTTGCGCTGCATCCTGATATTTTTCTGCTGGCTGCGGCGCAGCTGCTGCGCCAGCTCCCGCATCATGCGCTTACGTGCGGCAGGCTCCAGACCCGCCAAGAGCGCATCTAACCAGGCGTCAACTTCCTGCAGCTCAGCCACGGCTCACCGCCCACATTTCGTCCGGTTCGTCCGGTTCCGGCACCGCTTCGACGCTGGACACGTCACCGTCAGCGCTGACTATCACACGCTCTGTCAGTTGCAGGTTCAGGCTGATATCACAGATATCATTGCGCAAAATATCGACTTCAAAGGAAAGCAACTTTTCCCGCAGTTCCGGGTTATGAATGGCATCCGGCTGATTTTCCCTTAACCAGGCCACCACCGGCGCCATCAATAACCCCTGATCGCCGCTGAAATCCACAATCACCACATTCAGGGTGTAACGATACTCCCATGAAAGTGACGCAGCCCCGGTTGCCACCACCGATCCGTTATCAACGAACAAATGCAGCTTATCCGGGTTATCGCGGACATATGGCACCGCGCTATTCAGGGCGCGGCGTAAAGATTGAGGCTTGTTCACTGTTTCGCTCCTGACAGGAAATTATCGTGTCCACTTTGTCAGCGCAGACCGCCCAGGCCGCCTCTGCTTCATCCAGCGCGGTCAGCAGATCACCGTTAGTGCGTGCCGCCGACTTTTCCAGGCGGCACTGCGTCACCCTGGGACAACCATTCACGGTAAGCAGCACCTCCGGCGAGGGCTGGACGTTCGCGCATCCTGATAATGTCAGCAGGCAGAAGAGTGTCAGCCCAGCGGCGTAAATCCTCATTTTCACGTTTTAACTCCTCAATTCTGCGCTGACGGCTTCGCAGCAGCGCGTTTGTACTTTCTGCCGCCGCGTAAAGCCTTGCCTGTTCCCGGTTATTGGTTTCGGACAGGATGGACAGGGCGATCAGCTGGCTGTTCGTTTTTGCCAGTTTTTCGCCTGTCGTTTTCAGATCCCGCCCTTGCTGCTCGATGGTCTGGCTGGCCTCCTTCATCCGCCATGACTGCCAGCCAAGCGCCAGCACTACCAGCGCCAGAATTACCGCCAGCGCCTTCGTCATACCGTCACCGGCTCCGCATCAATAATCTGCGCACGCAGAACCTTAAGCGCGACCAGCGTCAGCAGATAAAATACCAGGGTGACAACGTGGCCCGTAAAGGTGAGAAAAATCACAAGCAGTGAACACCTTGCCCATCTGATCACCTGGTTTCCTGGTGTACTGAAAAATCGCGTCAGCGCCTGCTTTGCCTCTCCCCGATGAGTGCCGCCCGCATACCACCCAGCCATGCAAAGTAGCACCGCTCCCCAGCTCAGCAGGCAGGCTACCCAGGTCAAGGCTGTAACCAGTGCCGGAACAATACTGTTTGGAACAAAGAGACTAAAAATTATCAGCGCCGTGTACAGCACCGAAAATAACCCACCGATCAGTTTCTTTTTCATTTCGTTACGCTCCTTTTAAGCACCAGGACAGCTCCCGCGCGCGGCGGTTGTCCAGCCCCGGATTAAATACGCCTTTGACGTATACCCAGCGCGGCAACTGATAGCAGGCCTCGCGCCAGCGCTTCTGATTGATAAACTTCACCATGGTTGAACCACAGGCATTGCCGGTTCCCACGTTGAAGGCCAGCGATACCAGCGCGTCATAGACGTTCTGCGGTACGCTCACCAGGACACAGCGATCCAGCGCCTTCTCCACCCTTAAAACGTTGGTGATGAAACTTCCGGCGGCCTGCCGTTCCGTGATGGTCTTCCCCGGCACCACGCCGGACGTATTGCCAATGCCATCGGTCCACACCCCCGCATCACACTGATACGGCTGCAGGCGGCAGCCCTCGTAATCGGCTATCAGCTTCAACCCTTCCACTGAGGTATGAAGTTGCTGAAAGCCCGGCAGGGTGGCGGCAATCGCCAGCACCGCCCCTACCAGGCAGCGTTTAACGGTTGAAGGATTCATATTCCCCCTGTGTAATTTTTCCGCCGCGCAGCAGCTGGTAGGTTTTGTGTTTGTAGTACCAGTTGATGGCCAGCATCAGCACGCCAATTAACACACCGCCTACTGTCGACACATCCTTAAGCGATAAATCTCCCATCCATGCCAGCAGTACAGCGATGCAGTACGTGATGAAGGCGCTGATCCGTTCAAGCGTCATATTTCAGTCCCATAACTGGACGGTCTGCACCGTGGAAGTGGTGGCAATATCCGGCAGATCCACCTGCAGCCCGTGTGGTAAGAACGGGCCGTGCTCAGCCAGCCCCGGATTTGCCTGCAGTACCTGCTCCGTGACGCCGTGCGTGCGTCCGTAATGACGCCAGCAAAGCGCGTCCACCGTGTCACCCTGGTACGCACGCACCTTCATCAGATCAGCTCCACCGTACAGTGAGGCGCATCCTGCACCCGGCTAATTGCCCAGCGCGCATCACGCCACAGGTCGCCGCTGGCCTCCGCCAGCTCATCCCCCCTTTTCACACCGGAGGCCGTGGCGTCGTAGTCCTGGTAACGCTCATTCACCTGCGCACGTGCCCAGCAATAAACGGCGTTGTGGTAGTGGTGAATGCGTTCGCTTTTACCGTCCAGCAATTCCGCCGGTACATCGGCCAGCGTCATAAATCCCAGCGCCTGCTGGCGCTTGCGGAAGTCGTACAGCTCCGCATTGACCTCTGACATCGCAGACCGGATGAGTTGTCCGAGACGGGGTGACGTCACCGTGCCATCCGTCCGCATCACGCTGCGAAACTCTGATAAATCAACATCGGGCCAGAACGGCGTATTTTTGATAATTTCCGCCTGTTCCGGCGCCTGCTCAGGCGCAACAAACTTCATGCGGGCTTTCTCCTGAAATAGTGGGCGGTGGACGGGGTTTTGATGTGGCAAAAGCCTTTCGCCACCCCGTGCCGCCCGTGCGCGGGGCACGTTCCGTTAACGGCTGTCATTGCGCAATCTGCGCTCCAGCTGCTGTTTTTCTTTTTTGACGCCACAGCGTGGATCAAGCTGCAGCGCATGATTGATGTGATTCATGGCGGAGGCCGGGCTGGTTTCGGTCAGTACAGCGCCAATCGCTTTATGCAGGCGTGCCCGTGACTGGTCTGGCATATCCTGGCCGTCTGTCAGCTCCAGTGTCTGCAGTAACAATCCGGCATCGAAAGATTCACCTGCCAGCAGGGCGGCCTGCGCAGCGTCTGCCATTTCCTCTGCCAGCACTGTCTGGACGTTACGGTTTCCGATGGGCATCACCCATCCGTGCCGCAGCGCATGACGCCCTGCATCGAGCGCACCGGCATAATCACCGGCATCGATACGCCAGAGCATTACAAACATCACCACGTCATCCTGCCGGGCACCATCAGCAGCCAGCACCCCCTCCACCCAGGCGGAATAACGGGGCAGCAGTTCCACTTTGATTTGGGCTTTCTTCACGGTGGACTGGATACCTTTCAGGCGGCGGCGATCCTCCGCCAGCTGCATCAGCATCAGGTCATACCCTGTCGCGTGGCGAACATTGCCGCCCTGCCGGGCGGCCTGTTCAGCCTGGACGCGCAGGCGGTGCTGCCGTGCGGGACTCAGGCTCATGCGTTATGCCCCCTCGCCTTCCGGTACAGCTGGCGCGCTGAAATCCCCCATCTGGATGTTTTCGACCAGCGCCGCGCAGCGGTAATCCTCAACCACATACGCTTCATTGACGGACTCGAAATTCTCGACCCGGTCACGTTTCGGGTTATCGATAACAGAACGACGGCGGGTATCTTCCTGCCAGTAAATGGACAGGTTATCCAGGCGGGTGATCAGCAGTGCATTCGCAGGGAAATACGGCGCGCGTACAGCCTGCAGGCCACCCATGCGTTTCTGGCTGATGATCAGATCAGCGGCCAGCTTCTCCGTGTTCTCCTGGTCTTTGTTAACCAGCGGGAAATACTTGTCAGACAGCAGCTCACGGCCACAGACCACCACCAGATCATCATCATCCTGATACACCGGGTCGATCAGCTCGTTGACCGCATCCATCACCACGGCATCCAGGTTGGCATAATCGCCACCCTTACCAACCTTCACGGCGCCTTTGGTGGTCACGCCGTCTTTGGTTTCGCTGCCCATGACATGATCCGGCGCATCTTCGCGGATTTTTTGCAGCCAGCCCTTATTTACGTCCTGCAGCATCGGGTTGGCGTCGCGGTCAGAGGTTTTGGCACGCTTCACGCCGTTGAACCCGATCATGATGCGGTCCAGAGCCTGGCGCTTCACGATGGCGTTACGGATCCGTACCTGGAAATCCTGGAATTTTGCCCACAGGTCCAGCTTTGCGTAGGTCAGCACCGTATCAAAGTTGGTCTGCTCGCATTTGTATTCCACGTCCGCCATCACTGTCGGGTCAGTTGGTTCGCGCTCTTTGGTGGTGGTATCCGTGGTACCGGCAATCGTGCTACCGACACCCAGACCCAGCAGCTGGCCTGACTGCTCATCCACCGGGGTGATGTTAATCAGTGTCAGAAAGGCAGCGGACTGCTGGATCTGGTCTTCCAGCGTCTGCTGTACCGACGGCTCAACGGTGAATTTGCTGGAAAGTTCTTCCACTTCCACGTTGTTCAGGCGTGCCAGCTGCTGCAGGTAGGCGTTAAAGGCAAAACGGGTTTTCTTTTTCATTGGTTCTTATGCTCCATCAGCAATTGGTCAGTGTGCCTGCCGGTGCGTTTCCGCCCGGCGCGCGCTGGCGATAATCTTTGCGGCTGTCTTCCTGGCTCAGCCGCTGCTCCAGTTCAGCAAAAGCGGTCTGCTGTTCCTGCAGGGAGGCTTCCAGCTCAGCAATGCGCGCATCCTGCGCAGACAGGGAGTTATCAGTACGTTCGCTCAGGTTTTGCTGTTCAGTAGCAATCAGCTCCACCGCGCGATGCACGTCAGAAAAACGCGCTTCATCGTTCTGTTCTTTTTTGGTGAACATCGCGGCAACGCGGGAAAACAGGGAGGGTTTATCGTCCTGGACTTCTTCCCACTCGATCAGCGTTTCTTCTGCGGCGGTAAAGAGGTTTTCAGGGTTTTGCTTGCGGCCTGCCAGGGGGTTACTTCTGGCGCTGGCGCTAAACTGCAGCATTTCAGTACCGAGGCTTGCGGGATCATCCGTCGCCGCCAGGCCAATCAGGTAGGCTTTGCCGGTATCGGCAAAACTGGTATTGACCTCCATCGAGGTAAACAGCTTTTGCAGATTACGGGTATATGCCACCAGGTCCTCTGACGGGGTGATCCACGCATACAGGGCCATTTTCCCTTTCAGCGGGCCGTCTGCAATCTCCTCTGCCTCCAGCTTATCCACGGTCCCGAAACGGCGGAATGGGCTGTCAGGGGTGTAACCCTTGATGTGCTCCAGATTAATCAACGCGGTATACACCTGCGGGTCATAGCTCGCCGCCATCTGTTCCAGCCAGGCACGCTCAATATTGCGCCCGTCTGTCGTTGCCCCTTCCACACCGATGCGGAAGCGCTTTGCTTTTACAGCCATGTGACCGACTCCATCAAATAACTCTGTGAGGCCTTATGGTTGCTGCGATGGAGGGGGTGAAACAACGCGCGGACCTTGTGCGGTAAACCATACAAAGGCCAGCCGGGGAAAGGCGCCAGGCAAGGCCGTATGTTTGTGCCATGGAAACGATGACCCCCGCAGACCTCGATCCCCGCAGGCAGGCATTACTGCTGTATTTTCAGGGATACCGCGTAGCCCGCATTGCTGAAATGCTGGGCGAAAAAGTTGCAACCGTTCACAGCTGGAAAAAGCGCGACAAGTGGGGCGAATATGGCCCACTCGATCAGATGCAGCTCACCACTGCCGCCCGCTATTGCCAGCTCATCATGAAGGAGCACAAGGAAGGGAAAGACTTTAAAGAAATAGACCTGCTGGCGCGCCAGTCCGAGCGCCACGCCCGCATCGGTAAATTTAACAACGGCGGTAATGAGGCGGACCTTAACCCCAACGTGCAAAACCGCAACCGCGGCCCCCGCAGGACACCAGAAAAGAACCTGTTTACTGACGAACAGATAGAAAAGCTGGAAGAAATTTTCCGCAACGGAATGTTTGAATATCAGCGCCACTGGTGGGAAGCAGGAATTAAGCACCGCATCCGCAACGTGCTTAAATCGCGCCAGATCGGCGCTACGTATTATTTCGCGCGTGAAGCGCTGATGGACGCCCTGATGACAGGGCGAAACCAGATTTTCCTGTCAGCCAGTAAAGCCCAGGCGCATGTTTTTAAGCAGTACATCATCGAGTTTGCCAAAGAAGTCGACGTGGAATTAAAAGGCGATCCCATGGTGCTGCCAAACGGCGCCACGCTGTATTTTCTCGGGACCAACGCCCGCACCGCACAGAGCTACCACGGCAACCTGTATCTTGATGAGTATTTCTGGATCCCGAAATTTCAGGAGCTACGTAAAGTCGCCTCCGGCATGGCGCTGCACAAGAAATGGCGCCAGACCTATTTCTCCACGCCTTCCAGCCTGACGCACAGCGCTTACCCGTTCTGGTCCGGCGCCCTGTTCAATCGCGGGCGGGCAAAAGCTGATCGCGTTGATATCGACCTGACCCACTCAGCCCTTGCTGCCGGTTTGCTTTGCGCTGATGGTCAGTTCAGACAGATCGTGACGGTGGAGGACGCCGTGCGCGGTGGCTGCAACCTGTTCGACCTCGACCAGCTGCGCCTGGAGTACAGCCCCGACGAGTACCAGAACCTGCTGATGTGTGAGTTCATCGACGATCTCGCCTCCGTTTTCCCACTGGCTGACCTGCAGGCCTGCATGGTGGACAGCTGGGAAGTCTGGGAAGACTTTCAGGCGCTGGCCCTGCGTCCGTTCGGCTGGCGCGAAGTCTGGATCGGCTATGACCCGGCGAAAGGTACCCAGAACGGTGACAGCGCTGGCTGCGTAGTCATTGCCCCGCCGGCGGTGCCCGGCGGTAAGTTCCGCATCCTTGAGCGTCACCAGTGGCGCGGAATGGACTTTCGCGCCCAGGCAGAGGCCATCCGCAAACTGACTCAGCAGTATAACGTGACCTACATCGGCATTGACTCCACCGGCGTTGGTCACGGTGTTTATGAAAACGTAAAAGGCTTTTTCCCTGCCGTGCGGGAGTTTGTCTATAACCCCAACGTCAAAAACGCCCTGGTGCTCAAGGCATACGACATTATCAGCCACCGCCGTCTGGAGTTTGACGCCGGGCATACCGACATTGCGCAGTCATTTATGGCTATCCGCCGCGCCACCACCGCCAGCGGCAACCGCCCGACCTATGAAGCCAGCCGCAGCGAAGAAGCCAGCCACGCCGATCTGGCCTGGGCAACGATGCACGCACTGTTTAACGAACCGCTGCAGGGCGAGTCCGCCAATACCAGCAATATTGTGGAGATTTTTTGATGGGAAAGAGTAAGAAGAACCGCGCTGCGTCGACGAAACAGATCCAGCATAAAAGCCAGACTTCAGCCGAAGCATTCAGCTTCGGTGATCCCGTTCCTGTTCTGGACCGCCGCGAACTGCTGGACTATGTGGAATGCGTACAGATGGATCGTTGGTACGAGCCGCCTGTGAGTTTCGACGGACTGGCGCGAACCTTCCGCGCCGCCGTGCATCACAGCTCACCGATTGCAGTGAAGTGCAACATTCTGACCAGCACCTACATCCCTCACCCGCTGCTCAGCCAGCAGGCTTTTTCGCGTTTTGTACAGGACTATCTGGTTTTTGGTAACGCCTACCTGGAGAAACGCACGAACCGCTTCGGTGAAGTTATCGCCCTTGAGCCTGCACTGGCAAAATACACCCGACGCGGGTTAGACCTTGATACCTACTGGTTTGTGCAATACGGCATGACTACGCAGCCGTATCAGTTCACGAAAGGCAACATTTTTCATCTGATGGAACCGGACATCAACCAGGAGATCTACGGCCTGCCTGGTTATCTTTCTGCCATTCCGTCAGCTCTGCTCAACGAGTCCGCCACGCTGTTCCGCCGCAAGTATTACATTAACGGCAGTCATGCAGGCTTCATCATGTACATGACCGATGCAGCGCAGAACCAGGAGGATGTGAACAACCTCCGCAATGCGATGAAAAGCGCCAAAGGTCCTGGTAACTTCCGTAACCTGTTTATGTACTCGCCTAACGGTAAAAAGGACGGGCTTCAGATTATCCCGTTGTCAGAAGTGGCGGCGAAGGATGAGTTCCTGAATATCAAGAACGTGAGCCGGGACGACATGATGGCGGCGCATCGTGTGCCGCCACAAATGATGGG
>ERZ791753.730-NODE-730-length-26509-cov-2.702691_pt1 | contig 26509 bp, 19 predicted proteins | sample MGYA00509951_ERZ791753 | MGnify/ENA primary metagenome ERZ791753 (study PRJEB30046, sample SAMN00792026) | human gut metagenome | study: EMG produced TPA metagenomics assembly of the A metagenome-wide association study of gut microbiota in type 2... | reverse complement strand
CCCAAAGTGAAATTTATTTTGCCGGTGGATGTTTCTGGGGAACAGAACATTTCATGAAGCAAATCGATGGCGTTACGAATACCCGAGTAGGTTACGCGAACGGGAAGATGAGTATCAAAAACCCGACTTACGAACAAGTGTGTAACGATAATACCGGATTCGCCGAGACAGTGGAAGTTAGCTACGATCCGCGACAAGCCGATTTGAAGTTATTGATCGAACTATTCTTCAAGACGATAGATCCGACAAGTATCAACCGGCAAGGCAACGATATCGGATCACAGTATCGTACCGGCATCTATTATACGAATACGGACGATCTACCGATCATCAAAGAGACCGTGGAGGCATTGGCCAAGAATTATTCCAAGCCCATCGTCGTAGAGATTCAGCCATTAAGTAATTTCTATCCGGCAGAAGACTATCATCAGGATTATTTAGACAAACACCCGGACGGTTATTGCCACATAAGCCCGGATCTATTCGATTTCGCCCGAAAGGCTAATAAGGGGAAAGCCTCGAACAAGCCTGTATCGCAAAAGAAATTCCAGAAACCGGATGATCAGACATTGCGCTCTAAACTCACCGCCGAGCAATATGCGGTAACACAGCAAAACGCTACGGAAAGAGCTTTCAAGAATGAATATTGGAATGAAAAGCGTGAAGGCATCTACGTAGATATCACGACCGGGGAACCTTTGTTCATCTCTACCGATAAGTTTGATTCGGGTTGCGGATGGCCTAGTTTCTCCAAGCCGATAGACAAGAGCTTGGTGATGGAAAAAACGGATCTCTCCCACGGGATGAAACGGATTGAGATACGCAGCAAAACAGGAGATGCACATCTAGGGCACGTTTTTAATGATGGCCCAGCCGACAAAGGTGGATTACGATACTGCATCAACAGCGCGTCATTAAGATTTATCCCTAAAGCAAAGATGGAAGAAGAGGGATATGCCGACTATCTCCCACTCCTATAAAAACAAATAAAAAAACATAGTTATGATTTGTTCAACTCATAACTATGTTTTGAAAATTTCATAACTATGATTTTTTAATAGTATCTTCGCCGTATAAAACAAGCGAAAGAAGCACTATGTATCACGAATTTACCCCCTGCGCAGCCTTAGTGCCCTTTATCGACAAGTTCTGGGTGTTCAAAGGCTTTACCGACATCGGGACACGTTTTAAGATCCTCGCGGACGGATGCACCGACTTTATCTTCTCAATCGGTAACATGACCGTCCCTACGGACGAGCATTCGATGATCATGCAACCTTATCGTTCCTATTTCGTTGGTCCTATGCGGGTTTATTCGGATCTGACTGCCACGACAAATACCCTGCACATGCTGGGGGTTCGTTTTCACCCCTGTGGGCTGGCAGCTTTCACGAATGAGCCTTTGGGACAGTTTGCCGATCTTCGCATCCAGTCTTCAGATATTAACCTTTTATTCGATAATGCCTTTGCCGAGATGCTTTGCGAACAGCCGGACGATTCCGTCCGTATCCGCATTATCGAAGGCTATCTTATACGCCTTCTCACCCAATCCATTCAAGTAGACAGGCAAATTATATACGCCACCTCATTTATAAAACAGTCTCGCGGACAGCTACCCGTACAAAACTTGATCGACAAGATTTGCATTTGCCAGCGGCATTTCCAACGTAAGTTCAAGGATACCACCGGATATACTCCCAAAGAATTCAGCCGGATCATAAAATTCCAATATGCCATAGAAGTACTGAGGAACGCTCCACACACGGACTTAAGCAGCATCGCCTTAGATTGCGGCTACTATGACCATTCCCACTTTATCAAAGAATTCAGGCGTTTAGCGGGAGACGTTCCCTCTTACTTCCTGACTTTACCAAATCCTACGGATGAACCGCTTACTTATATTTGATTAAAAATAAAATCGCAAGAATCTATCACATAAAAAGTCGTTTTTTTACAACCAGAAAGAATAGTCATTCCGTATGTTTGCACTATTGAACTTTTACAAATAAGAATCTTATGAATTACACTTTTGAACTAAAAGAACTACATGCTACACACATCGTGTATCTTCATCATCAAGGAGATATAAGCTTTATCCCAAGCTCTATCAGAAAGCTTATGCAATGGGCCGGGCCAAAAGGACTTATAACCGGTCCGGCAAATAAACTTATATCAGTTTACCAACACGAAGGAAAGGAGTTGAGTGTGGATATCGGTTTAACAGTGCCTCAAGAGGTAGAGGGAGAAAGTGAGATCTCAAAAGGATTATTATCCGGAGGACTTTACGCGATCGGGCATTTTGAGATAGGAACGGATGAAATACCCGCCGCATGGAGCTTGATGTACACGCTTACATCCAAACACCAATGCAAGCCTTGTGCGGGCAAATCATTCGAGATCTGTCAAAGCATCCCCCTCGATCAACATCCACAAGATAAATGTATGATCGATTTATGTATACCCGTCCAGATGATAGACCTCAAGCTAATCGAGGAAAAAGCAATTTCCATATTAACGGAATGTGATACCGCTATGCTCGCGTCTGTTACGGAAGAGGGTTATCCCCGTCCGGTTCCTATGGGAAAAATAAAAGCGGATGGTATTTCCCAAATATGGTTCTCTACAGGCACGTTCTCTGATAAGACGATACAATTCCAACTCAACCCGAAAGCCGGAGTTTGCTTTATGAAAGGAGGAGACAGTATCGTGTTAACAGGTAAGGTCGAGATCGTTTCCGATATGGAAATCAAGAAAGCCCTTTGGTCTGACTGGATGTTCGCCCATTTCCCTGGAGGAGTAATAGATCCGAGCTATTGTATATTGAAATTCACTTCCGAAGAAGCGACTTATTGGATCGATAATGAATTTGTAAAAGCAAGTATATAAGTTATCACATCATACTATCGCATCTAAAATATTAAAAATCTTGATTGCCGCTAATTATAGAAGACGGCAATCAAGATTAATTCATTTATTCACTTCAGAAACCTCTCTAGCTCTTATTATTCTACCGCCACATAAATCTGAGTCAATAAATCCTCCGGCTTCGTATTACGAGGATCATTCAAGTAGATCTCGCCGCTAGGCACTTCCCGTAAGGAAAGACCCATCTCGGGGAGATATTTGCCGTAAAGCGTATCATACACAGCCCCTAATTGCTGATAAGTTCCCTTATAAAGAGCGACCATAAAACGCCCTTCCAATACCTTTTTCGTACCAATCTCCCCTTTAGGGCAAACCGAAGGAGCGACTTCCATACAAATATCGGTACGCAGCTTATCCGGTGAGGTTACTTTCGGATCATCATGGTACAAGCAGATCGGTGAAAAACTCAATGGCTGGATGTTTTGCTCCTTGGCGAATTGGAGCAAGCGCATCCAAGTTCCCGGATAATCGATTTCTTTATACCCTCCGTTTAAACGAATGTAGGCAACTTGTTTGCCGGGCAAGTCTTTCACCTCGACCTTCAATTCCATATCGGGCATTATTCTATTCGGTTCCATAATTACATAATCTTTATTGTTTCTATATTCATTTGGAGAAATACCATAGAACTGGCGAAAAACCTTAGACAAAGAAGAGGGTACGTCATATCCTACTTTATAAGCGATCTCCTTGACAGGTATTTCCGTGTAACGCAAAAGCCGAGCGGCCGTCTCAACCCGCATCCTAACGATAAACGTACCAACCGGTTCCCCTAAGAACTCCGCAAAGATCCGATGAAAATGCCAACGAGAGAATCCGGATATCTCCGCCAGCTTATTTAGATCGATATCCTCGCCTAAGTGACTATTTATGTATTCAACCAATACATTGATACGTTGTTGATACTCTGTCTTTGTCGTTGTCTTTATTCGCATGATTCTTAGGATTTCAAGGCAAAAGTAGAAGAATTATCCCGAACACACTTTTCCGATATTGCTAAAATGAACTATAAAGTAAAGATATCGTTTATTTAGCCCAAATCCGTTATCTTTACCATCTAAATTAAAATAGGAAACAATAACATGTTGAAAATAACAGCGCCTAGATTGGTAAAAAACTTACGGGAGGATGTGGACTGGATGGATTGTATATCCAGACAAGAGGATGATTTTACAGAATGTTCTTTCAATGGATTATGCGTCGAGGACGTATCTAAACAGAACCTATCCGTTAATTCCTGCTTATTCACCAATTGTGGTTTCATTGCTTGCAATTATCGTAAATCTCAGTTTAGCGATGTGGTATTTAAGAACTGTGACCTATCAAATATAAATTTATCCGGATGTGGCTTTTACCGGGTAGAGTTCATTGGGTGTAAACTTACCGGAACGAATTTCTCCGAATCAATCTTTAATCATACTACCATCCGGGATTGCAAAGGAGATTATGTAATCTTCTCCATGAGCAAACTCCGGAACGTATCTTTTAATCAATGCTTTTTACGAGGAGGCGGATTGGACAATTGCCAATTCACGAACGTAGAATTCGAACATTGTAATTTAGTAGAGGCCGAGTTTCACCGGACCTCTTTGAAAGGGATCGATCTTACTTCCTCCGAGATCGCCGGTATACGTATTGGCTCGATTCCCGGAGGAGAGTTGAAAGGTGCTACCGTAACCTCCTTACAAGCACTGGACATCGCTAGAATGTTAGGTATTACGATCAAGGATTAAAACTCCGGATGGCGTTTTAACCACACAACCGCATAGGAACAGGTAGCCAAAGGGCGCAACCCCTGTTCCTTTGCGTATTTATAAGCTGTTTCAACAAGAGTCGCCGCAATCCCACGCCCTTCCAAGTTTTTTGGGACAAAGGTATGGATAATGTCCAAGGCATCTCCTCTTAAACGATATTCCACATAGGCTGTCAAGCCGTCTTCTACTACCTCGAAACGATGTTTCTCCGGATAGTGATTTACTATATATTCCATTATTTATTCTTTTAAAGATTCTATTTCCTTATTATTTGTATCAATCTCCTCCCGCTTATCTTTCTTTTTATCGAGACCGAAAAAGCGCTTTACCTTCGTGAAGAAACCTGCCACTTTCAAGGCCGCATCCTGTTCTTTTTTCGAGACTCCCACGGATTCCACCAAGGCTGGTCTTAGCATCTGCCATAGATAGTTAAACGTGGAATGATAGGGATCTCGCACAATTTCCATATCGACCTTACGTAATTTACTATCTTTCCGCTCAGGATGGGCCGGATTATTATCCCGTAAGACCAAGTTCGCCAATCTCGACAAGAAACCTTTTTGTGTGGTCTCTCCGTCTTTCTCTTTCAATAGGGCCACTTTCAGTTTCCGATACGGGAAGTCTAACCGTATCCGGCCTTTCCGGCTTGAGGCATCCATATGAAAGACCACATCCCGTGCCCAACCGCTCACTACTTCCGCCGGCGCCAGAGGTTTTACGATCTCATTCAAGGAAAGCAGGTCTAGGCTATCCAAACGGGCATCCAATAGAAAGCGGTCGTATAATGAATCTACCGGGAGTTGCCATGTAGCCGTAAAATGCCCCGATCCCATCAGGTTCCCGTCCGCATGCAATCTGATGAATTGCTCCGGATAGGAAACGATATTGGTCAAACCTGAAAATTGGCCATTCATATCGGTAAAATAAAGCTTACCGGGCTTATCGCCTTTAACGGGTAATTCCTCATAAACCACGGAGAAATTGGCAACGGAAGCGGTATCTATCTTGAAACGGACCGGAGCCTTTTGTAAACCTTCATAAATCATCGGGACGATATGAGGCTCCACCGGGATCTTCCGGTTCTTTAAGTTTTGTAGTAAGACATCGTTTATCCAGAGTCCCCCCACACGTAATTCCTTGGTTGAGAAATATCCGGGAATATCCACGTCGTTCAATCTTACGTTCCCAACCTTCACGTCAAACCAATCTTGATGCTTAGGCTGTTTATAAGCGAATTCCATTTTGGAATAAGGCGAGACTAAATGTACGTGATCCAACCTCAAACCTGACTTTCTCAAATCCAGATCCCCGATCTTCAACCGGTAGAAGCCGTTATCCAACGGTATATCAATATCCTTCGTCTGTAGCTGAAGATCACCTAATTGAAACGTCTTCTTCTTCAAATCCACAAACACATTCTCCAAAGCCAATTGGATATCCTTTTGGCTCTCAGTCCGCAATATTGTCGTATCCGATCCCCAAGACATAGAAAAATCACCATCGGATAAATCAAATCGGTCAAACCCGATCTGATAGATGCTATTCTTGGGAATCCGGATTCCCGCTAAAGAAATCAATGGGGTTGAAAAACGTATCGAGTCCTTTTTAGCGGCCAGGGTCACATCCTGTAGACGGAAAGAGCCGTTTACGGTGGATAGCGAACCTTTTCTTATAGTCACACGCAGATCCTTTCCCGGTAAGTAGTTATCGAAATCCCGGAAACTAAGACCAAAATGATCATACTTGAAAAACAATTGCCCACTCCGGTTCGTTTGCTCATCCACCAAGAAATTCGTGGCAAAGAAATTGAGGCCGTTGAGTCGGTACCGAGTCGTATCATTTATCTCACGATCCTCCAATGTCACATTTGCGTTCCGAATCTGGATTTTACGGATGGAAAGATACCGAAGGAAAGGATTTAACAAACTTTCCACATCCACACGGCTATTTACAGATGCGCTTTTTCCTTTATCCGGAGATTCAACAGAAGGCGTTTTATAATAAACCAAGCGAGGCGACCGAATCATCAGTAAATCCGCACTAATACCTTTGTCGTACGCCAACCCGTCTATCCGGATCGTATCGATACTTCCCGACAAATAATCATTACGGGAGCGGACCGACAACGGACGTAGTCGCATGCTATCTATATGAAACGAGCCTAAGGCCGTATTCATCGCCAAACGCTTGATATCGAACCGATGATTACGAGCCCTCATGATCCCTTGTATATCATTCGCCTCAAACGCAATGGAACGAAAATAATTCAGTTCCTCGCCCGGAGCTACCAAGGAGTCGATCAGAAGACCTTCCGCATGGAAATTAAACTCAGGGATCGAGAAGTCCTCTATCTGCCCTTTCAAGGCTAAGGAATAGTGAAGTGCGGTTCGCTCTATTCGTATTTGATCCACGGATATACTATGTAGTACTGGAGAGATCACATCATATAACGATAAGGCTTGCACCAAAGAATCCGCATCGGCATTCGCCTGCTTCTTCTCCCGAGTTAAGTCATACACCTTAATATCCGAAGATTGTATCTCAAAATTACGGGCGGACAAATAGTTCAAGGCTTCTTCCCGTCTAAAGTGAATCCCTTGTATCTCTACGGTTTGCACTTTCCCTTCCAGATAATTCGTAGGTTTCCGATTGGTCTCCCCCCACAATAATTCTTGCGGAAGCAATTGGATTTTTTGGATATAGATAATGGAATCTTGGGTACTGAGGCATATACTATCCGTCTCCAACCTAAAATCATTATTTACCAACAAGGTTTGCGGCTGGTTCGTGACAAAATCGAAGTTATCGCAATACAACAGCTTCCCGCTCCGTGAAGAGGTAGAATCCAACATAAAACCATACGCATGGAAACTTACGTTATTCAACGTATAGATAATCGGCGAGACTTGGTTTTCCACATTATAAGAAATACTGGCATTTTCCAAGTTCAAGGTCTTTACGCTCAGGGCATCTATGTATGGAGAGATCACCTCGTACAAGGTCTTCGATTCGGCATGCTCTACCGTATCTGCCGCCAGTCCGGAAACTAACGGGTTTGATCCGGAAGAGCCGTATACACGAACCTCCGGTGAGCGGATCTCAAAGGTATTGAAATGGAGTTGCCGGTAATTCCATCGCCATACCAAATTAATTCCCTTAAAATCTATCACCTCAATCCGGGTACTTACATAGGTATCGGGCAAGCTATCCAAGGCGGCCCAATGTTCAAAGACCTTAGAGTCCGGCTCCAATGAAATACCCTCTAGCCTTAGCTCTCCCTTGAAGAAGCTAATAGAAAGCTTATCGAAAGAAAGGCGATAAAAACCATCCGTAGCATTCGCCGTACGCTCTATCAGTTCTCTTTTCAGGTACCGCTCCAAACGACCTGTCAGGAAAAGATTCAAAACTAGGAACAATACAGCCAGCGATAAAACAGTGATCACCGTATGTTTCAATATCTTCCTTATCCTAGAACTCATCCTTTCCTTGATTTTTGCGATATAAACTTCTTTTTATAAAAACAAAATAGACCCGTTTATGTTGCCTTTCATCTAATAAAAAAGCCCCGGAGTCTATTAACCCCGAGGCTTACGATCTATCGATTGTTACTTCATTTTACAAAAGGAGCCTTGATCAAATAGTCGGCGCAATCCTTCACACCCGCAAATTGAGTACGTCCGTCCGGCATCTGCTCCAACTCTACGAAATAGTCTTTGATTCCGTTCGCATACATTTGCTTGAATATCATCTCAAAGTTCATCATACCACTTTGGCCGAATACGGCACGATCCTTGATATGTAATACCTTGATACGATCCGGATGTTTCTGCATATACTCGACAGGATCGTTTTGTCCCATGACAGTCCAATAAACATCCATCTCGAAGTAAACCTTGCTCGGGTCCGTATCTTTCAGCATCAAGTCATAAATCTGGTCTCCGACTTTCATGAAAGCGGCGAAAGGATTTCCTTTCACCTTCTCCTGTTGCTCTTTCGTCGCAACACGATTGAACTCCATATTATGATTATGATAGCCAAAACCAGTGGCGATACCCTCCGCCTTGATAACATCCGAGGCCTGATTGAAAATATCGCAAACAAGTTTAGCCTCATCGTGCGTAGTAATCGTCGGCATCATCGGCTGGATCAAATATTTACAGCCTAGTTTCGCATGATCGGCAGCCGTAGCTTTCCAATACTCCATGATCTTTGGGGTAACCTCCTTCGAGTATTTGAAAATCATAGCCTTAAAAGGGTCAGAGATAGATGCGTCGACTGGATTCACGTGCGAGCTAATGATCTTCAAGCCTGCGTCTTCCGCCATTTTCTTGAAGTCCATCATAGGAACACCTCCGATAGCGCCTTTACCATAACCCGCCAACTCCAGCTTGGAGTATCCCATATCCTTCACCTTCCGAAGATTAGCGGCCACGTCGCCTTTATATAATTCTTGGGATAAAGAATAGATCTGCAAGCCAATCTCTTTGCTGGCATGGACCTCATCCACAACTCCCAACGCAGCGTTCTCCGCATTTACGGAACCGGCTTTACCAGCCAGCAATCCACCAGCGGCAAAGAGAGAGATATTTTTTAAGAAATCCCGTCTGTTACTCATAACATCATTCTATTTAAATAGGCTTATTTACAGAAATAAGGCAATGAATACGGGTTGCGATATTGATACCAGTACAAACGGTGGGAAGCCGCCTCCTTATCATTACCGAAGCTTAATGTAGCCGGGTTCCATTTAACCGGACGGCCTAGCTCACGGGCAATATTCTGTAAACAGCAAAGCGTATTCGTACTGCAACCTACCTCAACCGGAGCGATCGGGTTCTCACGTGAACGAACGCAGTCGATGAAGTTCTGCATATGCGGAGCGCTAGTCTCATAATTGCCAGCATCGTTACCCTTCTTTTTACTGTCTTTCAGCTTCTTCATATATTCCTCATACATCTTCTTACGCTCTTCCGGAGTCATCATTCTCGGGCGCTTCTCGATCAAGTTCTTCAGGTCGGAGGGGATCTTAGACTGATCAGAGCAGTTGATGTAGCCACGAGCTACCTCGATCCAACCGTTATCTCCGACAAACTTAATACCCTGCGCATCCGGATTATCCTCCAAATAAGGTTGTTCAGTCATTACGATACCATTCGCATAGCGCATAGTTGAATATTGTGTGCCATTGTATCCCTTGGGCGTAAACTCAACCGGACCAGAACCATCCATACCGATAGCAGCTTGGGCGATATCAAACATATGAGCACCCCAGTCAGCAGTATAGCCATTACCGGTCTCTTGATACCAACGCCATGCACCCCATAGTTTCTCGTTCTCTTCCGGATCCAGAGAAATAGGAGGACATAAATCGGGATGATAATGGATCTTCGGATCGTTCAACGGACCCATCCACTGATTGAAGTTCAAATTAGCGGGAACCGGCATTTCCGGCAAGCTCAGCGGCGTAGGAGGCTCACCTACACGTGCATATATTTTCTCTATATGACCGATGGCTCCATTCTGAACCATATCGATCGCAGCTTGGAACTCTTTGCTGGAACGTTGCTGGCTACCTACTTGAAGCACACGTTTGTTATTACGTACAGCCTTCACCATAGCCAAGCCTTCGGAGATCGTATAAGCCAACGGTTTCTGGCAATATACGTCTTTTCCGGATTGACAAGAATGGATGGTAGCCAAAGCATGCCAATGGTCCGGGGTAGCGACCTCGATAGCGTCGATATCCTTACGCTCCAGCAAATCCTCGTAAAACTCATATTGATCACAACGTTGGTTCATTCCCTTTGAAGCTTGCCATTCAGCGACACGTCTTCTGAAACGCTCTGTTTTCATCGTGTCCACGTCACAACATGCGGCAACCTGTACGCCCGGACATGCGGCAAATCCTTTAAAGTCTGATAATGCTTGCTGACCTAGGCCGATAAAACCTAAAACGACTCGATCGCTCGGAGCGATACGAACGCCATTCATGGCCCAACTGGGAAGAATTGTTAAACTAGCCAATCCTAGTGCGGAAAGACCCAAAAACTCTCTACGGCTTACGCCCTTCTTAGTGTTTTCTTTCATGGTAATTTTGTTAATAATATAAGATAAAATGTAACTTGGTCTGAGAATTATCGCCCCAAAGTTATAAAAAATAATTTATTTCCATAATAATCTTTTAATAAAAAAGGCTATCCTTGTCCGGGATAGCCTTATTTTGATTCATATCAATTCCTAAAACGCATATCCGAAGCCTACGTTCAGATAGATCGGATACATCCCGAAGGTAATCGTATCGAAATCCTTTTGGAAGATATCGTTCAATCCCCATGTCAAGTCAGCGTATACGATAAGGTGCTTAAACGCTTTCCATTCTGTACCGATCTGCGCTCCCCACTGAAACTTTCTTAAGTTATCCGAGAAATCATAGGAAGCACGGTTGTCACCAGAAAACTCCACCTTCGTACCGGTAGGATTGATCTCACGCAGATATCCGTCGTATACGTAGCCGGAGAAGTTCCGGTTTGTAGCGAACGAGACAAATGGTCCCGCCGAGAAACTCACCCGGTTATTCAATTGGTAAAGAGCCACGACCGGTATCGAGAAATAAGTGTTCTCCACTTTCGTCTGCACGCCGCCGGTCCAGTTTCCTTTCAGCTTCTCGCCACCGGAGCCAATGATCTCCATGCTGTAATTCTTAACCGTCGCTTTTGTCTCCATACCTTTATTCTCCAGACGGAGACCGATCATCATACCCCATTCCTTGCTCTCGCCGAACCATTTCTTGATATCGCCCTCTATGGAGACACAAAGCGTAGGGCGATAACTATCTATCGCACGAATCTCACGAGGCAATGGCACCGGAGCGGTTCCGCCGATATTGATACCGGCCTTTACCGTATATTCCAATCCCCTTAGGGAAGACCAGATTATTCCTTGGTTTCTTTCCTGTTGCGCCTTCAACGTAATGACACCCGACAAGCACAGTATACCTATTAATACTATATATCTTTTCATATCCTCTGTTTTTTTAGTTCTCACCGGACTGGATTATCTCAACCTCATCGATCCAAAGCGTGCTACCTTCCGCTCCCTCGAAGACATCACCTTTCAAACTCGAAGAGAAGACTATGGATAACTGATAACCACCTTTCGCCAGCTTATCCTTATCGATCACCTTACCGGGCTTAGCCACGAACGGGATATAGAAACGCATCCACTCATCCGTCTCTTTCTGATCGCTGATCCGGGCAACGGATATCAGGTTCGGGCTTGTCAGCCCGTTGAAACCATCCAAATATTTCACATTCTCATCCGTCTCATAGAAGATGGCGTAGATATCACATTGGTCTTTCTTACCTTTTACCTCCTCGCCATTCACTTTATACGACTCACCCGCTTTATATTTATAATAACCACTCAAGTAAGTCGGCACATGATCGAAAGGACGTCCCAATCTCGTGCCTTTCCTTGCGTCCGGAATAGCGTTCAGCAAATCAAACGTACCGATGAAAAGGTTTCCGGCGGCGATAGGCATACCGAATCCGCTACCGAAACTACCCGTGCTGCGGGTCACCAACTTAGCGCATTTACCGACATATCCGTTATCGTCTTGCATGGTTGGGAAGTCTAAAGGCTCCAATTTATTATTGGTCAAGGCAAATCCGGCATTCCCGCTCGCCCAAGTCACGGAATCTCCATTCGATGTAAAGTCATAGAATATCTGGTAACGTCCATTCTTCGGCTCCATCGTTATATGCTCGAAATGATATTCCGTGCTTACGCCGGAGACGATACAACGCACCGTATAAGTCTTTGTCCAGTGACCATCCTCGGAAGTTACCGTATAGGTTCTCGGCGTCGTAAAATCAAAAGCGGAACCACTAGCCGGAGTGATAGTAGCGCCGGGAGTCAAGGTGAATACCGGGGCTAGGTTTGTAATATCGGCGTCACTTTTCACGGTCAGTGTCACGGATTCGTTGTCGATCTCCGGCTCGGCTTTCAATATATCGCCATCCACCGTACACGACAAGATATCCGCTTCCGCATTGGGCGCCTCCTCCCGGATACATGAAACAGAGATCATCACCATAAAAAAACAGAAAAGCAAATTTCGCAAAGTCATACTCTATACATTATATTATATACAACACATCGCCCTTTTAGGGTGAACATAATGCACAAAGTTAAACTATATTCTCCAATATCGCATCCCTATATCTTTTAATAACTTTTTTTACAAAGACGCAATGGTACATATCCTTACAATACCAACCTTACCGGACAGATATACTTCAAGTACCACAGGATATATACTTCAAGTGCCATAGGATATATACTTCATCGACTAAGTAAGTAGTTAAAAAGCTATTATCATTTGCGATTGTAAAGGATTTCGCTTAATATTGCAAATACTTTAAATCAATAGTAATACCATGACAACTCGAAGAGATTTTCTCCGGCAGACCGCTTTGCTCGGTGCCGGACTTACCATCAGTCCTTTTTTCATTAAAGCCGGGAGCGCTGGTGTGGGCGCAAACGATAAGATAGGCGTCGGGCTTATCGGATGTAACGGCATGGGATTCGAAGACCTGAAAGCGTTCCTTCGTAATCCGGAAGTAGAGTGTATCGCCTTGTCGGATATTGACGAGAACGTATTGAATAATCGGGCGGCAGAGACCGAGAAGATCACCGGGAAGAAAGTAAAGCATTTATATAAAGACTGGCGTAAATTGATAGACAATAAGGATATCGATCTCGTAATCGTAGGTACTCCCGATCATTGGCACTGCCTGCAAATGGTATCCGCTTGCCAAGCCGGGAAGGATGTGTATTGTGAGAAACCGCTGGGAAATAGTATCGAGGAATGTAACATCATGGTACGGGCGGCGCAGAAATACAACCGGGTCGTGCAGGTAGGCCAATGGCAACGTAGCGATCCGCATTGGCAGGACGCCATGCAATTCGTACATAGCGGACAGCTGGGTAAGATACGCACCGTACGTGTATTCTCTTATCAAGGTTGGTGCCCCTCTATCCCCGTCAAGCCGGACGAGGCGGTGCCCGCCGGAGTGGACTATGATATGTGGCTGGGGCCGGCCCCGAAACGTCCGTTCAATCGGAACCGTTTTCATTTCACATTCCGTTGGTTCTGGGATTATGCGGGAGGTTTGATGACGGACTGGGGCGTACATTTACTGGATTACGCATTGTATGGCATGAACGTCACCGCACCGGAGTCTATCATGGCTTCCGGAGGTAAATTTGGTTATCCGGATGACGCTTGCGAGACCCCGGACTTATTGCAAACCATTTATACATTCAAGGACTTCACCGTTATGTGGGATCATGCGATCGGCATTGACGACGGGGCCTACGGACGGAATCATGGCCTAGGATTCGTTGGCGAGAACGGTACCTTGGTGATCGATCGTGGCGGCTGGGAGGTTATTCCGGAAAAGGTAAACGGACAGGCCCGCATGGAGGCTGTTCCCTTGAAGAAGTCATACGGAGAGGGTGGCTTGAATTTGCATGCGAAGAATCATCTGGAATGTATCAAGAGTCGGAATCGTAATTGCAACGCAAGTGTAGAGATCGGGGCGCATATCGCCAAGTTCTCCCAATTAGGGAATATAGCCTATCGCACGGGTAAGAAATTATCGTGGGATGGAAAGAGTTTCCATGATACGGAGGCGGATAAACTATTGTGCAAGGAATACAGGGCACCGTGGGAATTACCGAAAATATAAGGATCTAGTTGTAGGGACGGGGCACGCCCCGTCTCTACAACTGGGTATTTATTGATGTTCGGGGCGTAACAGGTCGTTCACCGTCTTCACGGGGTTGAATGTCTCGATAGGAACTTCTACGAATACCGTGTTCCAGTCGCTCATGGCACCGTTCCACAAGCCCGGCAATTCCAGCGCTTTCAATTCGCGGCCATCCTTGCTCTTATAAGAGATGAAGCCCGTATTCTTATCCACGTAATCCGGCAAGTTGTATTTCTCTCCCTTGTGATTCTTAACGGCGCAAACCAAATCCACGGGATTAAAGTGAGTACCCTTCTCAAACATCGCCTTCTTAGCCGGATCGCTCATATCGATCTGGGAGCTTTCAAGCACCTGCAAGGAAACCGTACCGTCCGGATTCACCGCAAGGAACGGACCGCCACCCGGCTCGCCCACATTCTTCACCATACCGCATACACGCAACGGGCGAAGCAGTTTGCTCTTGATATACAGGATTAACTCGGCGTCTTCCAGTAATTTCGTATCCGGGTTCTTGATACATAGGTCGTCTTGCAAGAAATGAATCATCTCCTCTACCTCGGCATGGGTATATTTGCCGGTCTCGATCTGTTCCAGATATCTGAAGGCTTTCTCCTGCAATGTTACCAAGACACCGGCGATCACCTTCTTGTAGATAACCGTAGAGCATTTGAAGCTATCCGGAACCACGTTATCTATATTCTTGATAAATACCACGTCGGCATCCACATCGTTCAAATTCTCGATCAAGGCTCCATGCCCACCCGGACGGAACAATAACTTATCATTCTTATCGCGGAACGGCGTGTTATCCATAGCGGCCGCTACCGTATCAGTACTCGGTTTCTGGATACTGAAAGAGACATCGTATTTCACAGAAAACTTCTCCTCGTACTCGCCAGATTTATCGGCAACCAATTGCTCGAATAAAGCCTGATGCTCCGGAGATACCGTGAATGGATATTCACCTCGCCGGCGTTATTCTTGGCGTACATGGCGCCTTCGGCCAAATGTTCTTCCATCGCCGTACGAACCGTATCGGCATATTTATGGAAAAGCAACAAGCCTTTCGGTAGCTGTCCGTAATTCAAGCCTTTCGGCTCCAATAAATTGGATACCACCTCCTTGTACTCGCCCAAGGCTACCAACGCAGGAATATCTTTCCCTGTATTCTCCACGCACTTCTTGTCCAAAGCCTTATAGAAAGCGAATTTCTCGATCTCGCTAAAGAATTTCTTCTCGAAAGCGTTCATCGGTTCCTTATAATCCGCAGAAAGGAACTCGTACAGATTCTTAAACATACGGCTAGCAGCGCCGGAGGCAGGTACGAATTTTACGATTTTCTTGTTTTTAGCCAGATAAGCGTCCCAAGCATCCATATAAGAAGCCTGTTCCTCTTTAGATATTACCATAATACCTTTTTCTACCGAAGCGGAGGCCGCTATCTCAAGGAAAGGGAAACCTTTTACGAAGCAAGCGAGTTGCTCTTCAATCTGTTTTTCGCTGATTCCTTTGGCTTTCAGCTGTTCTAAATCGTTTGCGTTTAACATAGTATAGTATTTAATGTGAATAATCTCATCAGTAACACCACAGGGCACTTATGCGCTATGTGTATCGCAAATGTATAAAATAACCGCAAGATACATGTTGAAATTCCATAGAAAAAAGTATTTTTACAGCATGTTTTGCGGTTTGTCCTCAACCGGGCAATAAAAATGATATAACTATGGATACAATTGGATTCTTTACGTCTGAGGAAAAGAAGCTGTTCTTCTCCAAATACAGGCTCCTGTTACGAAACCTTTACTCTTTCCTCGAGAGGGAAGATATCCGAAAGATGAAGGAGCTGATGAAGCGGGTTGTCGCCCTCGATTGCTACGGCAGGGATAAGAATGGTATCAACGGTTTATTGCGAAATATTGACACGGCCTTGATCGCCACCTTGGAGATTGGCTTGAAACGCACCTCGGTCATCGCCCTCCTATTATACCGCCCGGTATTGAAGAAAGCGATCACGATAGAGGAAGTGGAGCAGAAATTCGGAGCGGACGTGACCTTGATCATCCGTCGCCTCTTGAAGACCTCCGACCTGTATGCCCGGAACACCGCCGTCAACTCGGAGAATTTCCATCATTTGCTTTTCTCGTTTGCCGAGGACGTACGTGTGATCTTGCTTATGATCGCCGACCGCCTCTGCCTCATGCGTATGGGAAAACAGATGCAAGAGGATGATCGTATCCGGCTGGCTACCGAGGCCTCTTATTTGTACGCTCCCCTCGCCCACCGGTTGGGCTTATATACGATCAAGAGCGAGCTGGAAGACCTTTCCCTGAAATACACGGACAGGAAACAGTATGACTTCATCAAACGGAAACTGAATGAGACGAAACGTTCCCGTGACGCTTATATCGCCGAGTTCATCGCCCCGATCAAGCGGAAGCTGGCAGCGGCAGGATTCAAGTTCGATATCAAGGGGCGTACCAAATCCATACATTCCATTAATAACAAGCTGAAAAAGCAGCAGGTGGAATTCGAGGGTATCTACGATCTTTTCGCTATCCGGATCGTATTGGATACGCCGCTGGAGAAGGAACGCTCGGAATGCTGGCAAGTCTACTCCATCGTCACCGATATGTACCAGCCCAACCCGAAGCGTATGAAGGACTGGATCTCTATCCCGAAGAGCAACGGTTACGAGAGCTTGCACATCACGGTGATGGGCCCGCAAAATAAATGGGTAGAGGTGCAGATCCGTACGAGGCGGATGGATGAGATCGCCGAGCGAGGCCTAGCGGCGCATTGGAAATACAAGGGCGTGAAAGCGGAGAGCGGGCTAGACGAGTTCTTGAATACCGTACGTGCCGCCTTGGAGGCCAAGGAGAATAATCCGCTCGACTTGATGCAGGATTTCAAGATGGATCTATATAAGGATGAGATCTACGTCTTCACGCCTACCGGCGAGCTTATCAAGCTGGCCAAGGGAGCGACGGTCCTCGATTTCGCCTTTGCCATCCACACGAAGCTGGGAAGCAAATGCGTGTCGGCGAAAGTGAACGGGAAGAACGTTCCGATCAAATACACCTTGAACAACGGCGATAGCGTATCCGTCATCACGTCACCCGCCCAAAGCCCGAAGCGGGATTGGCTGAACTTCGTCGTCACCTCGAAGGCCCGTGTGAAGATCAAGCAGGCCTTGAAGGAGGAGACCGTGAAGGCCGTGGAATTCGCCAAGGAAATGTTGCAGCGCCGCTTCAAGAACCGGAAGATCGACATGGACGAGCCGACCATGATGCGCTATATCAAGAAGAAAGGATTCAAGACCGTCACGGACTTCTATATCGAGATCGCCGAAGAACGCCTCGATCCCAACCAAGTAATCGACGAATATCTGGAGGCTTTCCGCAAGGAGACGGAGACGAACGAGCGTACCGAGGTGCGTAGCGCCGAGGAATTCGTGACGATGACTCCGGTGGAGGAGATATCGACGAACAAGGATGTCTTGGTGATCGACAAGAACCTGACGGGTATCGAATATAAACTCGCCAAATGCTGCAACCCGATTTATGGCGACGAGGTTTTCGGTTTCGTCTCCACGCAAGGTATCAAGATACACCGCATGGATTGCCCGAACGCCCAAGAGATGTTCAGCCGCTTCGGTTACCGGATCATCCGCGCGAAATGGAGTGGCAAGGGAGACAATGGCTATACGGTTACGCTGCGGGTGATCGGACGGGACGATATAGCGATCGTCACCAACATCACCTCCGTGATCGGAAAAGAATCGAACGTCACGCTTCGCTCCTTAAACATCAACTCGGTAGACGGATTATTCCAAGGTAACTTTACCGTATTGGTAAGAGATACGACCGCATTAAACTTGCTGACGAAAAAGATCAAGGCGGTAAACGGCGTGAAAGCGGTAGAGCGATTAAATTCTTAGACAGTGTACTGTGCACGAAGTACCGTAGTACTCTGTACGAAGTACTACAGTCCCCTCTAGGAAGTACCGCAGTACTTCGTACAGGGGACTGTGCCAACTGTAAGACTGGGCCTTGGACTATCCCGGATCACAGAATCGGCGTCAGCCCCATCTTCTCCGCACGTTGTATTAGGAACTGCCGGGCCGCCTCATACTCGTTCGGGATCACGCCGTCGAGGATGGCGTTCTTGATCGCCTCTTTCAGCACGCCGACAGGCTTGGAGGGAGCCAAGCCAAACGTCTCCATGATCTCCTCGCCGGATACCGGAGGCTGGAAGTTACGGACACGGTCTTTTTCCTCTATATCGGCCAGCTTCTCGCGCACCTTACGGAAGTTGTTCAAGAAACGGCGAACCTTCTCCGGGTTCTTGCTCGTGATATCGGCCTCACAGAGTTTCATCAAATCGTCGATATCATCTCCCGCGTCGAACAGCAGACGGCGGATCGCCGAATCCGTCACCTCATCGTCCGACAAGGCGATCGGACGCATATGCAGGCTTACCATCTTCTGCACGTACTTCATCTTCTCGTTCATCGGGAGTTTCATCTTCCTGAAAATACCGGGGATCATCCGCTCACCGATAAAATTATGATTATGGAACGTCCATCCCAAGCGAGGGTCGAAACGCTTCGTGGCAGGCTTGGCGATATCGTGGAAGAGGGCGCTCCAACGCAGCCATAGATTATCGGAAGTCTTGCTCAAACGATCCAGCACCATCAAGGTATGGGCGAAATTATCCTTATGCCCGATCCCCTCCTTGGTCTCCACGCCTTTCAAGGCGCAAAGCTCGGGGAAAATCAATGGCAACAGTCCGCATTTATCCAGCAAGTCGAAACCGATAGAGGGCTTTGGCGAGAGGACGATCTTGTTCAACTCGTCCACGATACGCTCCTTGGAGATGATGGAGATACGCTCCCGGTTGCGGATGATGGCGTCGAAGGTATCGGGATCGATAAAGAAACCTAATTGAGTGGCGAAACGAACCGCGCGCATCATCCGGAGCGGATCATCGCTGAAAGTAACATCCGGGTCTAAAGGCGTACGGATCGTAAGCTCGTCCATATCCTCCAACCCGCCGAAGGGATCGACCAATTCTCCGTAACGCTCCTTATTCAGGCAAAGGGCTAAAGCGTTGATCGTGAAATCGCGGCGGTTCTGGTCATCCTCCAAAGTGCCATCTTCCACGACTGGCTTACGGCTGTCATGGCTGTAGGATTCTTTCCTCGCCCCCACGAATTCCAGCTCCAGATCGCCGGCTTTCACCTGCGCCGTCCCGAAATTCTTGAAGACAGAAAGATAAGCGCCACGCCCGATCTTCTTGGCCACCCGTTTGGCCAACTCGATACCGCTGCCAACCGCTACCACGTCTATATCCTTGGATGGGCGGTTCAAGAAAATATCCCGCACATATCCGCCTATTACATATACCTCAACACCTAGCTCTTCCGCCGCCTCCGATATCAAATGGAAAGGCTTCGCAGATATATGATTTACTATCTCTTCCTCGTTTATATACATATTTATGTATTCCAAATCCAATAAAGAGCGCAAAGATAATCAAATTTCATGTACTTTTGCGGTATCAAATACATTGAACGAGAAAGATATGAAAAAGTTAGCGATCTGTATAACGCTCATTGCCGCCATTTTAACGGGCTGTAACGGAGACGAGAAAGCGGCTCAGGCCCGTTTGGACAAGGCCCGGGCCATGTACGAGAATAACGAGTTTTTCGGGGCGAAGAACGAGATAGACAGTATCCGGGCACTCTATCCCAAGGAAGTAAAGGTACTGAAGCAGGGATTAACGCTTATGCGCCAAGTAGAAGTAAAGGAGGCGGAGCGCAATATCGCTTTCTGCGACAGCTTACTCCCGATCAAGCTGGAGGAAGTAGAGGGATTGAAGAAAGGCTTCGCTTTCGAGAAGGATTCCGTTTACGAGGAAATCGGCAATTATATCTGGAAACAGCAGACGATCGAGCGCAACGTGCAACGTTGTTACGTACGTTGCGGCGTAAACGAGGAGGGCGAGATGTATCTGGCCAGCGTATATTACGGCGGACGCCCCATCGAGCATACGGGAATCAAGCTGAGCCTGAAAGACGGCCAATTCGCCGAGACCGCTTCCATCCCGTACGACGGCGGACTGAATTACCGCTTCAAGGATATGGGAAGCACCACGGAGGTAGTGACCTACAAGGGGGAGCACTGCGTCGATGCCGTCAAGTTCATCTACGATAACGAGAAAGAGCGGATCAAGGTGGAATACACGGGAGGCAAGCCTTACATTATATATATGGCGGACGCCGACAAGAAAGCGATCGTCAACACCTTCAACCTCGCCACCGTATTAAGCGATATCAAGAGCATGAACACCTTGAAAGAGAAATCAGAGAAGAAGATCGCTTATCTAAAGAATAAACTGGAGGAGTAGAATCCCTCCATACAAATGGCCTACCTATAAACAAAGCACCGGGACCCCTACCATACAGTAGGAATCCCGGTGTTAGTATACAAACTGATATCCACTATCAGTTATTCATCATTTAACGACTACCTTCTGAGCGGTCTCGCCATCAACGGAAACTACCACGATACCTTTCGATGCCGGCATCACGAAGTTATCTGAAGAAGCGATAGCGGAAGCGGTGGTCTGACCTAAGATGTTAGACAATGTAACCGTCTTGCCTGCCGCGTTCAAGACCGTAACGCTAGCCTCGCCAGCGATTACCGTAAAGCTGGCAACCTCTTCCAATTGTTCGTTGGAAACCGGAGTCGGAGCATTCTCGATCGTGAACGGAACGCCAACATTAGACATTACCACAACATTGTTTACCACACCTACATAAGGAGTCTTCAACTCGCCCGCGGCCACGGTGCGATTCAGCTCTTTCTGGTTCTCCAATAAGTAACCACCATCCTGAGTTGTCTTGAAGGCGAACAAAGCATTGTTATCCAAAGACGGAACGATATTCGCTTTATCGCTGAAGCCTACACGGTAGTAAGTAGCGCCATTGCTAACGAATGTCTCGTTAGAATCCCGCAAGGATACCATATAGTAGCGAGGAGAAACAGCTTTGGTAGTTGTCTCCGGCGTATAGATCGATGTCGTGATGAAATACAACGGTTTACCAGCGATCACGGTATCGGCTTCTTGAACCCACAAAGAGAAGTTGTCAGTCTCATAAGTTGACTTCAAGATATCTTGGCCTTCGTTCTTCACTTCGGCGAAGAAATTCAGCGGATTCATCGTCAAGAACTTGCCATTCGTACCGAAACGTTTGTGAGAATCGTCGATAGAAGCGTACTCCGGAGCCTCTACAGCGACAAAGTCGAAGTAGTTAACCTTATCAGAAAGGATCAGGTTCGCCGTATTCACGTTCATAAAGACATATTGAGTGGTCGCGCCTACCCTTGTAGCCATCTGGTATTTGCCACCGGTCGTAGCCGTATTGAATACGAATTCCAACGGAGCGGTATAATCAGATAATTTCAACGGTCCGCCATTCTCGCTGGCAACCAAATCATTACTGAAACGTTCTTTCAACATATAAGTCGCATGATACAAGGTATCACCTAAAGCACGGGCACCTAAACCATCCGTTACATTCTGTACGGAATCTTGGCTAACCACGATACGAAGAGCGGCTGCGTTCGCTGCGTCACCGGATTTAATCATCAATACGGAATCAGAAGTAAACGCATACAGATCGTCTACACCCGGAGTACCGGAGATCAAGTTCAATACATAACCATTATCGGCGAGTTCCTCCGCAGAGAAGTGACGAGTACCCAAGAATTTATCCTTTAAATCCACATTCGCTTGATATTCCACCGTAATAGAATCGGTGCTACCCCCAAATGTATAGGTATTGGCCATACCTTGAACGGCGAAGATCTCCTCGTTAGAAATAATAGTCGTATTCGTATTACGGTCTACAACCGAATACATTCCGTTGTTTTCCTTGATATACCATTGTCCCTTCGGTTGATAAATAGAAGGTTTAAAACCTGCCGCGGTTACCAACTTATCGGAAGCGGCACTCTTATCGTAAGCGACAGCGTATTGTCCGCCCTTATCGCCCTTGCTCGCGCTCTTCAAGAAGTATACGCCTGTGCCTGTAGCGATCGTAGAAGGAGTTCCCTTCGTTACGGTAATGACAGGAGCGGCTCCTTGAGCAGGTTGAGTAGAGCCGGACTGCAAGTCAGATACGGTCAAGGCTTTCGTCTCGATCACGCTGGCATATACGACACGTACATTCGGAACGGAGGTCATCGGACTTGCGTTCACGGTCGGAGCGGCAGCGGCATACATAGCCAAAGCGTCGTTCTTCAAGTTGATTGTGAAATAGAATTTCTGGAAATCAGCGTTACCCAGTGTATGCAAGCCACTAGCGTCATAGGTGGAGTCAGCCGTAAACTTAGCCCCATATACACCGGTAGCACCGGCTATCACATTCTTCAATGTATCGACACCTAAGTATTTTGCTTTACCATCACTAAATACTTGGTCACCTTGGATTTGCAAGGTCACATATTTAGCGTTCGCAATAGCGCCTGTAGCGGGAGCCGCCGTATTCTTCGCTATCAAGTTCTTACCCTCGAAGATATTTCCTTGATAATTTCCTCCAAACGTCAATTGAAAGACTTGGAAACCATCCCCCAGCTCACTTGCGCTCAAATACATAGCGTCGCTAGGAGCCTCTACGGTAAATTTCGTAGAAGAGGCAGAAGAACCTAAGCTCAAGTCTGTCCCAGCTACATCCAACGCCAAGATTTGATTGTTTCCGTAATAAGCCTGAATAGCGCTACCACCGGCAGCGTCAGAGAATGTCCACTGATTCACGCCCGATGTGATAACAGGCTTTGCCGTAGATGAAGCCGCAAACGACAAAACGGCCTGTGTCTTCTTGTTCTTGAATTGATACACAGGACCAGCAGGAGTCGTGCCCGCATTCGTGATTTGCCACAAGGCAGAATCAATAGCGGCTTTGGTAGCGTCTGACGCCAAAGTTTTAACAATTACCGAGTCGGCTTTCTCACCACTTAAAGACAAAACGGAAGAACCTGTCTTTAAATAATAATAGTTACCGGCTTTCCACTGAGCCTCCGGAACGGTCGTACTCGACTGAGCATTAGCCGAGAATACGCCCGCAACCATCAGGGCCGCAGCAATAAGAGTACATTTTTTGTCCATAATCAAATAGATTTTATTTATTAATCACAGTCTAAACAGGGGTTGTTTAGAAAAGGTTTTGAGGGGGTATGAGATTAACAATCGATTTAGCGTCTTATAACAAAAATCGTCCTATTCTCACGAACAGGACGACTATACTACTAAAAATGTAAACAGTGTATTTATATAGTAATATCATGAAACTATATATTTTGGAGAAAAACCGCTCCACCTTCACAGGCAAAACGGCTGGAAATCTAATCTACTCAATAAATATCTTCACAGGCTTACTCAAAATAAGCATGTTCTTTTACGACATGACCTCTGTCATCGAAATAAACCTTATATATCTTACCATTTCTGGAAAGTAATACTACCTTATACTTCACAAACGTGCTATTGTTTGACACCTCAACTGATTTCACCATACATCCCTCATAGGAAGTATTTACCGCATCACGCAATACTTGGGGCATATCAGTTACCTCGATCGGATAAAATTTATCCTGTGCCACTGTTTCCTTAGCGCTACCGGCCATCCCGGCTTGCGCTTCTACATCAGGGGCAATAAATAAGCCACATAAAGCGACAATAACCCCGTAAACAATCTTTTTCATACCTTAAAAACCTAAATACCTAAACCTTTTTTCTCTTACATCATAAATTCGCAGTATAAGGTGCAATCTCCGTGCCAAAACTCACCCTAAAAAACGACAAGAGAATAATAAATTGTAAATCCGACAATTAACCAAAAGCGAAGAATCAATCATTCGGTTGCCAAAGTGTGGAACAAACCGTGGAATGTGGAAAATTTCCCCACGAAAGTGTGGAATCTCTACACACTACTATAAAAAACGAGGCCCACCCTTAATCTATATAAGGATGAGCCTTAAATCATTCTACTTAAATATAATCAAATAAAAATACTAAAGTAATAAAATAAAGTTCCGTAATATCGTATACACTCTGTGTCTAATCTCTAATTTGCGATTCACAAAGATAAATCTTTTTGTTCAACCATCTATAAAATAACCGCACATCTAACGAAACTCAAAGATTTTTGAACAAAGAGATTCCTTTTAAGGACAAGTCATAGATTATCACGAACTTCAATCCTTCGCTTGGTGTACGGTAAGTTGCGGGAATGGGAAACCGATACCTACCTCATTGAAGGTCGCGTAGATATTCTTGTTAATATCGAAATACACGCCCCAATAGTCGGAACTGTTTACCCAAACACGTACCACCACGTTTACGCTGCTGTCCGCCAAGGCTGTCAAGGCGATAAACGGAGCGGCCGGCTCGGACAAGATGCGGGAATCCTTCGCTAATACAGACTCTATCACTTGCTTTACTTTCTCATAATCGCTGCCGTATTCCACGCCAAAAGTCCAGTCTACACGGCGAGTCGTCTGGTTACTGAAATTAGTCACAACGCCACTGCTCAAAGAGCCGTTCGGTATATAAATGACCTTATTATCAACCGTACCTAATACGGTATGGAACATCTGGACCTCTTTCACGGTACCGCCAACGCCCTGCGCCTCTATATAATCACCCACCTTATAAGGCTTGAAAAGAAGAATGATCAATCCACCGGCAAAGTTTGACAGGTTACCGCTCAATGCCATACCGACAGCGACACCGGCGGAAGCCAACAAGGCGGCAAACGACGTAGTTTGAACGCCTAACGCCCCTACGACTGAAATAATCAATAAAATGGTTAAACTGACATTCACCAAACTGCCGACAAAAGTCTTGACAGAAGGATCGATATCCCGTTTGCTCAATATCTTCCGAACCAGTTTATTAAGTAAGTTTATAACCAATCGTCCCACCAAGAAGACAATAAGGGCTTTAATAATCGTAAAACCCAATTGGGAGCCATGCTCAACCAAGGATCTGATAGCTTCCTCTAATTTAGAACTCGCATCTACAGCTGCTAATAATACCATATCTCTTCTATTTTAGTTAATTTATTAATTATATAACAATCTGATCTTCCAAAAATATTATGAAATGTAGCAAAGGTATAAAGTTTTTTTAATCTGGTAAAACCATGAAATAATTGCGTAGATTCGCGATCAATCAAATAATAGGTTAAATACGACAGCATGAAAATCCTTGCGATACTCGCCGCCCTTTTCCTTTCAATAGGCTATGGCTACGCTCAGACATACGAGAAGTTTGTCGAGAAAAGTTTTGACTTCCTGGACAAGAACGACTTAGTCTCCGCCGAAGAGAGCCTACGAGCCGCCATGCGCCTCGAACCGGGAAACCCCAACAACTACGCCTTGCTCATGAATCTCGGGACGATACAGCGCAGGCAAGGGAAACTGGAAGATGCCCTTCTCTCCTATACCGCCGCCCTAAGCCGCCATCCGAATAATGAGGCCATACTGGAAAATCGTGCCGGCTTATATACGGAAATGGGTGAGATCGAAAAAGCGACGAACGATTACAATGCCCTGTTAATCTTGAACCCCCATCATCAAGAGGCGTTATATTGCAGGGCAATGCTTCATTTGCAACATAAGAACTATCTTTTGGCCGAGCAGGATTTCGATAAGATACTGGAAGTAAACGAGAAATCCGTGAAAGGACGTCTGGGACACGCGATTCTCGAAAAGCTACGGGGGAATTACGATGAGAGCGAACGCATCTTTAATTACTTGATCAGCGAGATGCCCCGTGAATGGATCTTATACGAAGGCCGTGCCGATCTATACTTCATGATGGGCAAGAACGCCCGGGCTATGGCCGATATCAATCGTGTTTTCGTGGAAAGTACCCCGACAGCCGCTTTATATGTATTGCGAGGCAAAGTAAAACTCGCCCAATATGAGAAGGCATCGGCCGCCTTAGACTTCAAGAAAGCTGAGGATATGGGATATGATAAAACGACTA
>ERZ791753.723-NODE-723-length-26795-cov-4.675430_pt1 | contig 26795 bp, 24 predicted proteins | sample MGYA00509951_ERZ791753 | MGnify/ENA primary metagenome ERZ791753 (study PRJEB30046, sample SAMN00792026) | human gut metagenome | study: EMG produced TPA metagenomics assembly of the A metagenome-wide association study of gut microbiota in type 2... | reverse complement strand
ATAAAGCTACATTAGAAGGAATCAATGTTAAGATCGTTGAAGAATCTTATACTTCTAAATGTAGCTTCTTGGATAATGAGAAGATTTGTAAACATGAATCCTATAAAGGAAGAAGAATCAAACGAGGATTGTTTAAAACTTCTTCCGGTAAGATCATTAATGCTGATATCAATGGTGCTTTTAACATCATTAGAAAGTCAGAAAAAGAATCCTTTGATGTAACGATGTTGCCAGAAGGTAGAGGGTTTTGGTGGAACCCGGTACGGATTTACGTATAAATATATACCACTTCACACTTATGGTGTAAAGTGGTATATAATCACCTATTAACAAGATACGGCTGTGCCGTGATATAGTATATAAGGCTGCGCCTTAGCGCTGCGCTTATGATGGCTGCGCCATCAATGGGTTGCACCCATCAAACCTGCGGTTGACTGACGTCTAATAACAACTGGGCAAGGCCGCAATGGGCGCGATACGTGAAAGAAGCGGCGTGAAGCGCATACAGATTACGAGGCGAGCAATTGCCATTGTACGCATGACCGCCGAAACGAGCAGCCACTCTGGACTTTATACCAACAGATGAAGCCCAGTAGCAGTCGTCCCATGTATAAAAACATTCTCCTGAATTATAATTTCCTCCCTTTTTACCCTTCCATCCGGTATAAGGGATACGATGTAAAACATGACCATCTCCTAAATTTTGGGTAGTTGCTATCTTCTTATATTTGGATTCAAAATCAAAAACCTCACCATTATTTATAGTAGACCTTTTCTCATATGTCCATTTCTTTTGATCTGGCTCTATATAAATATCAATAGTATTACCTATTCGAGTAACATTAGGATCATTTAAACAAGTTCCTACCTGTTCGTATCCTCCTCCACAATACCTAAAGACATCTCCAGACAAATTCATGCCATCGTACAAAGACATCCTTAAAATAACTTCCAAATCAAATTCTGCCGGTTCGTCATTTTCGTTTAAGGCCGATATAGTGCCGGTCATTTCCTTAAACACAATAACATTCATATGACCTTCAACCATACTCTTGGCTCCCTGGACGTTCTTATACCAATATTTTCCTCCATAAAAATCGAACTCCAATCCTTCCTCTATTCCTGCCTCAAATGCAAAAGAAGCCGCCATCTGGCTTTCCATGCACTGTTCTTTAGGATATTCTGAATTTATGAGGTAAGAAAAATGAGTTTTTTTAGTAGGTTCATAATGTATAATAGAAGAATTTGTAGCCCATGATCCATACAACCATGTCTCTTCTCCTTTTTTACGATACTTTACACCTCCGTATTTGCGATAATTAACATCATTACCTACTCCGGAGTTACTTGATATCCCTGATCCAAAAGTATCTGGATTAGCTAAGTATTTAGTACCGTACAGCATTTCAAGGTATATGATATAAGCATTCAAGGTCAAAAAACCACCTTCAGAAAAAGGATAAGAAGATTCAGGATCTACGTTATTAGCCCTCGAATACTTAGCTATATTGATTTGATTTACATCATTGCTTCTCGGATAAGTTCTTCCATTTAAAAACATCGTGCAGGCGTTACCAACTCCGGCTCCGGATTTACAATTTGTTTCTCCTTCATACAAGAAAAAGAAAGATCTTGCCTTGGAGTCTACTGTACATACCGGTCCAGGAGATAAGGCTGTGGGCGGAAGCACAGGGCACGTCTGGCGCAGGTCAAGTCCGTCCAGCATAGGAACCGTGTCTGCGTCGTACACACCAGACCATATTTTCCCACTTTTTCCAACTACCTTGTCAGCTACATACAGGCTCTTGCTACATCCTAAGAATATGCTATAATTCTTTGAAGTAGTCTCCCAAGGTCTTAAAATCCTTACCTCTGATCCTGATACATTATAAAGTTTTTGACCAATACCATACTCTTCGTAAAAAGCCTTGGCGTCAAATGCTCCGGCATCACAATACTTATTTTTATGACCGTTATCCAAATACAGTTCCACATCGCATTCGGCTCTCATTTCCTCGGTTATGCCCACCGTAGGAGCAAAATCTCCGTTTTCAAATCTAAGGAGATTATTCTTACGAAGCTTTCCTACCGGACGCACTTTATCTCCGGTATTTTGAGTCATGTCTATAAGGTAAAAATCCCAAGAAGGGAGAAGGCTTTTGTCGCCAACTGATTCCGTGGCTTCTGGAGGAAGTTGGTCCTCAGCCCAAGCGGATGCCGATCCTGAAGCACCTTCTTTAAGAACGTTGAAAGTATTACCATCAGACAAAACAAAAGGCTCAGATTCCTCCCCTTTCTTCGATAAAAACTTTTCCCTTTTACCAACTTGATTAACGACGATGTTCTTCTTAGCCTTATTCCCTTCATCGGAAATAGTGTAATTCAAAGTCGTATCAAGACCTTCATTTATTTCAGAAAACACCGACACCAGTTTATCATTCTCACCTTCTGTCGGATTAAATTTTACGTTGCTCATTTTCAAAAATCAAATTTGCATTCATCAACAACAGGCTCGCATTTGGTATTTTCATTAACCCATTTCATGCCCTCTTCTTCCAGTATCTTCTTAGCCTTTTCATTGGCATCATCAACGCTAATGAAAGACGTTACGGTACCGGCGTATATCCTCCTGTATTTCTCAGGAGCCTTCCATCCTTCCTTACAACGTTTACTAAACCAACCATGTTGATCTTCGTTGTAATAAACGGTTTTACATACTCCAGATTCGTTAGCGGCAGCCTGCCCTTCTTGCTCAAGAATCTTCGCAGCTTCGTAGTTGGCTATTTCGGTACTGAACTTAGACCATACACGCCCGGCCTCTACCACGTGATGTGTGGGTTGTTCTTGTTTTTGACCATCAGGACAATCATTTTTAAAGAAATATCCTTCCTGTCTTGTGTTATAATATACCTCGCAACAGCCACCTACTTTATTAGCATACAACGGACCTTCTTTCTCCGCAAACTCTTCCGCTTTCCTATCTGCATCATCTTGGCTTATATCCGAACAAAATTCAGCTTCATGAACGATAAACGTTTCTTCAGAACCAAGATCTTCCGGACAGTCCGATTTCTTGAAAGCTTTTCTGTATTCTTTGTTGTAATACATCTTTTTCATGACAAGATCTTATTAAGTTCTTCTTTGAATTTCTGAATCTCGTCCGGACACAACCCACATTCCCCTTCACAGACGATTCTTCTCATACGATCTATTTTAAGAACCGTATCCATATCAGGCTTGATACCTACCTTATACTTATGATATTGTAGATACTGATCAGCCTTACATGCTATAAAACGATCAGCACACTCACATAAGTAAGATGAAGGGAAAAGAATTTGCTGTGTACTTCCGGTAGCTGCCATATCACCTTGACGTAAAATACCTGGCGTATTCTTTATTTATGTATTCGGAATAAGTAGCAAGATCATCCGGATCCGGGCACCCGTTCTTTAAATTAACAATCCAGCCTCTTACCAACTTTTGAATATCAGCATATCTTTTACTTACACCCCCTACAAACCTAAATTTTCGATGAAGGTCTATGATTTTCTTGTCCAATACAGCAAGTTCATCATATTTCTGAATACAAGCCGCATTAGAATCAGCTTTAGGTGTCGTATTCGACTGAGGCTTTATAGCCCGACTTTTATTAACAGAAGCAATGTTGCTTCTTCCGCATCCACATCCCATAATTTATTGATATTTAATTTATTATATTTTGCAACCACAATTTTCACAATTATTGAGAACGTAAATCAATTTAGATGCTTTTTCGTATAATTGTTTTACGTTTTCAAAATTCCCTAATCTCATATTAGCTTCAGCCGCAGCCAGCAGAAACTCTATTTCTTTTATTTTGTCAATAACGTCATCATCCTCATGATCGCATAACACAGTTGACCTGGCCCATATCTTATCTATGTTAAGACGGATCAGATCTGTTTTTAAATACTTTCTGTTAAATGAATAAGAGGAAGGACTGCCTTTTATGGTAATATCGTATATACCATCTTTTAGGTTTTCAAAATCATTTCCGCGACCTGGATTTATGCCAAGGGTCTTACTGTTGAATACATTCAGCTGATTCTTACCAAGATAATAAACATACTTATTCTCATCTTCAGGTGGTACAATCTCTATAATAGCCGGTCTGTCGGCCAATATCCCCCATTCCGACTGATCGGCTATGCGAAGCGTTTTAGGGTTGTTTGTACTTACAACCTCAAAATCAAGATGGATGTTGTTCATGCTCTCTTCCCACCCCATTCTGGTAAGGGAATCATCGTATCTGGCTGTTATATCAGCTCCCTCTACCTCAGTGCTATTAACACGTACCTCGGTACCATTTATCTTGACTCCTACTATTTGGGCTACCAACGACTTAGCCATACCAAACATAGGAACAATGATTTCCCCGTTATAATCAGTTCCTTCATTTGGATACTGTACTACTTCCGTCTTGTACAGGCCATCATTTCTTCTGGCTACTATTCTAATAACCATCTGATTTTCCACATCATAGTCGGTCATTACTATCCTGACATAGAAAATGTTATTTCTTATCTGTGGTAAAATATCGATATAGTTCATACCTTATCTTTTTCTACAAAGATAAGTAAATGAGGTGATAAAAGTTTAAACTATTGGACATTAAATAAAAGGTGAGGTGATTGTCACCATATCCGATAATAGATTCCAGCGCCTAAGTAGGGGGAGAAGCCCTCGCGCCCAACCCCATACCCTGCCATCAGTCCTATGCCCCAGCGCCGGCTCTTTTCGTATATTATTTCTTTTTTGTGGTAGATGATCATCGTATCCAAATTAGGTCTGTATCCGCTTATAACAGCCCGATAATCATCTGTGTTGTATGTTTTTCTTTGTATAGGAATATTGATATAAACAGTGTCTTTTATCGTATCTTTTTCAACTATAGCATCCATAGGGAAAGATATTTCTACCTCCCCTACGTCAACTATATACTGAGGAACAGGAACAGGTTGGATAATGGTATCTATTACCGTATCTATTTCTATATCGTGTATTATTTCTTGTTTCTTGCATGTTTTACCAAACAAAAAAGATATAAAACACAGTAGAAGAACTCCTAACACATACCTGGCTCTCATTTTTTGCAAACACATCTTTTACCCTCCTTATCTTCGTCTAAAAGCTCTTGTATATCACCGTTGTTAATACCTTCTTTAAGCTCTTCTCCGAATGGAACCTTCTGCCACCAACTTACTTTGCTAAAGAAATACTTAACACCTTTTACTATCATCAAATCAGGTGCAAGGTCGCCGAGGCGTTTGAATGCCATTCCACCGTATAATATTAAGGCGAATATCGTAATCCACTGAAGAAGCATGTCTATAAACTCTGGGGATTTATGCCCTCCCATAGACATAATAAGATCCATTCCGGATATGGTAAACAACCCGAAAGAGCAGGCCGCGAACTCAAGAAGGATTTTCAAAACTCCCATTTCGCTTATGCATGTCAATATCTTAAAAGGCCTCTTTCTCTTTCTTCGGATATAGCAGTGTTTGATACTTTTTATAGTAGCTAACAAAAGATTTATAGCTAATATAAACAATATAGAATATATAAGGTGGTGAATCTCCTGGAAATTCATCCACAATGCTGATAATCCGGAAATGAGAAAAGCCCAGAAACTTTCTATATTCATCCTTCCTACGAACCTATATGCCATATTAGAACTCTGTTACTTTCTTGCTACTGCCAAGAGAGTCATACACGTCAATATGAACCCAATTGGTACCTGATTCTAATCTGATAGGATAAGGAAGAAGATCTTGTTTTTCCTTTATTCTATTACGAGCCTGCTCTGCCGTCATGCCTTTTGCATCAAAATCTATAGCGGCTCCAAGAGCGTGAGCACTGACGTACAACGAGCCGGATACGGTCTTTGATTTAACGATGTCTGATATATTGGACCTAAATCCTCGTTCGTCAAACCTGCCACCGGACTTCCATGTATTAACCGTCATTGGAGTATTCAAAATATCTTTTCTTAATACCAGCATTGTATGCAACAATTCAGTTCTAAGATACCTCCAACAAAGATCTCCATCCCTTTTATATTCTTTGGGACCTACTAACTCAACAATACTAAAATACTGACCTAATTCTTTTATGACTTCATTCCTGCTCATATCTTAACCTTTTTTACAAAGATAATCAGAACCGTATTAAAACAAAGAATAACGACAATATGGTTTAAAAGAAAAGCCCCTCCGCGAACGAATCACAAAGGGGCGATCTTAACATAAACAACAAAATGTATGACCTTAAACGGCCTTCACGTATCCAGCCGGGACAAGATCAGCAAGATTTTCATAAGCCATCGGAATTTCAGAGTTCCTAATGCAAAGATACTTTATTTCTTTGTCTATATAGTACTTTCCGTTCTCTAAAATCATATTGTATTGCCAAGGAATAGGATCTTCTTCGGTGCCGGCATGTTTTTCCTGTACGACCATATACAGACTTTCAGCGCCACCACCTTGTCCGGGCACCCAATCTGCTTGCAGATTATGATCTTTGCGGACTTCAAACAAAGTCCAATCAATATCAGTAGGCAGATTCTTATGACGGATTCTCTGACCGGTTACGACAGCCGCACCCATCTTAATACCATTGTCTCCGTAAATACCATCCTTATCCCAAATAGGATACAATCCTTTTATTTTAAGAGCCAGGTCTTGATCTGTATGTTCCAGCATAGCCGGCGTATTGATCATGGCCCTCATATACATGGCCGTAGCCTTATCTGGATTATTGGCATCCAGGGTCCTGTTCTTTGCTACAATCTGAGCCTGTGTGCGAACCATCTTAGTAGGATACCCTTCGTCTACTTTCATGGCTTCCACTTCTTCTTTAGTAGCCTTAGAAGCGATATCCTCCTCAATAGCTTTTGTTCGGCTATTGCATTCAGATTCGTAAATGTGCATCTCGTTCATAACCGTATTCGCTACATCCAACTCATATTCTGAATCGGCTACGTTTACAGTATATAAACCACTGTCTTTTGCTACATCAATATCGGTCTTTACCTTAGAGCGCATAGCAGAATCATACCACACATCCTTACCATCTAAGCTGTAAGAACGAACAGCGTCAGAGTAAGCATACTCTCTTGCTTCTACCAGCTTCTTACTCTTAGCTCTTTCAAGAAGCTCTTCTTCTGACGGTCCTGGAGGTTCCGGATCTAACTTCATGGCGATAACCTCCTTCACACTTGCATCAGGATTCTCTTCGTGGAACGCAAGTTGATCCTCATCAAGGTAAACCCATTTGCCATCCAAAAAGTCCTGGTAAGAGTAACCTACTTCGTAGGATTCAGAATCTAATTCGAATCCTTCCCAGTAAAAGCCCTTTATGTTTTTATTTACATATGTCATATTCAATATGTTTATTAAATGTTTTCACCCACTCTGATAACCAACTTATCATTGATATACCAGATACTTAATTCAATAAAGCTATTGGCCGGTATCGTAACACTGTCACCTGACATGCTCTGGAACTGACCAGTAGTAGGAAGCGGCTGCGTAATGTCAGAACCGGTAGTGTTGTTGACACGAACCTGCCACTCTCGTCCTACATCCGATGATGATACGGACATAGATAAAGAAGTGGCAGCAGATACATTTGCTATAATATTATGACTACCTTTAGGAAGATTTTCCAATGTTGTAACAACAGAAGGAGTTCCTGCCATAAAATCCAGAAAAGAAATACTGGCTTTTGAAATAATAACATTAATACCACTATATGTAAAACTTTTATCCTCATTTAATACAATGAACACATTGGAGAAACTCAACCCGCTTCCATCATTAAAACAAGAAATAAGTTCAATATTGTAAGTATTTTGGTCTTTAGATATTACCATAGGCACAACTTCGCCATCAATCACTCCTACAACAATCTTATTCTCATAAGCCGAAACAACGCTATTATAGACATCATCACTTACGGTTCCTGAACTTGAACCAAACTGATCAAGATCTAAAAACGTCATTTCTACACCAGTACTCACCATGCCAAGTGCCTCAAGACTCTTCACACCTTCTTCGTCTGTAACCAAAATATATTCGTTATATACGTTTTTGGTTTCGGTAGAAGCAAGATCGTCTTTTACCAGGTACATAACGTTATCTTTCGCTGCATCTACTTCAGGAAGAGCAGATACAATCTGTTTCTTCCATCCGGCTGCCGAAACAGCATCATCTATGTATTGTTTTGTTACATGTTCTCCCCATGTCATATTACTGAGGAGAGTCTTGCCTCCATCCTGACTACCAGCAGGGGGAGCCGGGATAAGACCACCCTTCCCCTCGGCTTCAGCCGTAGCTACTTCAGCCTGGATTACTTTTTCCAGTCTGGAATCAACTTCCAGACCTTCAAACTTACTATTATAACCTACTTCAGCCATGTTTTATTTTTTGTTTATTTTATCTAACAACTTTCTAATCTGGTCAACGACGTTCATTACCGCCCCGACCTTATTCTTCACATCTTCTACCTTCTGATCAATTTTAGCATCAAGAGTCTTAATCCGATCTTCATTTTTACGATACACCCAATACAGTACAATACCGATAATGACAATCGTAAGGATATTAGCTAAAATGCATCCGATAATAATTTGAATCATGATGATTAGGAGGCGGATGACGCCGCCCCACGCTTTAATGATTTAACTTTCTACAAATATAGTAATTACCTTAACCAAAACAAGATCAGGTACGTTCGTCATTAACTTCAGATGACCAAGATGGTGAAGATAAGATAGATTCAAGCTCCGAAGAAGGGCTGTCATATACCGGGTACGGGTACTGAGGCTCTTCTTCTGCCATCATCTTAATAGGCTCAAAAACGGCATTATAATGTTCAATATGGAGAATAATTTCCGTACCTTCTAAGTTTGTAAGTGGATTGTCGATTCCTAATTCCTGTCTTTTACTTACCGGAATGGAATCATATACTTCTTTTGGAATTATAATGAACTTCATATTATTTTGATTTTATGGTTTGTAAATAGTTATATGCTTTGATACAATCCTCTTTGGAGAGAATTTTGTTGTTATAAATACCTAAGTCTTTAAAAGCCATTTGAGTAAAAGCGCTGTTCTGTATAAATCCACCAAAAGTTATCGTGTTTCTAATCAATCCCATATCACCTGTTTTCAGCACATGCTCTTCCCAGTTATTATCATATAATTTTCCATCAGAAGTTAATGCTTTGAATCCCCGGATATCTTGAATAGTATTACTTGTTATTGGGGTATTTATATAAACTAGCATATTTTCTTTTTCATTATATGCATATAGCTTAGAAGGAAATACAATACCCGCTCTTTTTGATTCATTATTAATAAATTTCCATTCTCCTACAACCGTAAATTTCTTATCCAACTCAAAAGATGAAGAAGCAACAATATCATCCACCCCATCAGTAACCAGATAGCCTTCGTATTCGGGGATTTGCTCTATGGTGACAACATGATCAGGATCAAAATCTTCTGCAAATTCTACAATCAATTGTCTAATTTGAGATGCGGGTTTATTTAACATGTGTATCCCATCTGTTGTTATATCTATGTATCCTGTTGTACCAATCCACCCCCATTTAAATTTTACACCATCCTTTAATCCTGTTACTTTGACTTTTATATCATAGCTTAAATCATTTTGTTTTGGTGCAATTATTAAATTGTGATCCCCTAATGCAAACTTTGAAAAAGACAAACTATATTTAGACGAATGCTGAACTGATGGATATAATTCAAATGGAGTTTTATACAACCCATACCCACTCCCTTCTGCAAACCCAAAATTAGACAGCACAAGATCATTACCATTGCCCGTAATGTTGGCAATAGTAGCACGATCTTCGTCCTCGTTGGTTTTGCCGGTGACTGTCCATGCTTGGTCGGGAAAGAGCCAGGGATAGGTTTTGACGAAGTAGTCTTTGATCTTGGTCAGTTCTTCTTCGGTGGCATCGTGGTCGAGAATAACTATTTCCCAGATAGCAGCATTAGAGTACCATTTACCATATTTACATACAAGCAAAGACGCAATACCCTCATTTAAATCTCCTTTATTTATTGACCTACCATTGTACTCTTTTGATGTTTGATATACATATGGTAAATTGTCAATATAATTTAAATTTCCAACAGCTCCGAAATTCCAATACTGAATAGTAGGGAAGTTGCCTTCCACTAAAAACGCCGCCAGCCTTGCTACATCTCCGTTTGAAATTAAATATGATTTTGGGTCAGGTGTTATGTATTTCCTCAACGCCACAACTGTATATCCCTTTTCCTTAGTCAGAATAGGGAAGTTATCACAGACACCGTAATCGTCTACTCCGTCAAAGACGAGTGCACCGGGGTAGAGGGGAAGTTGTTCGATGGTAATTGATCCCACTTTACCCCCAACATTAAGATAAACAGCTAAAAAATCATCTTCTTTTATTGCAGGAATTTCAGTGATGCCATTAGGATTTAACGGTACTTTTACTGTTGTAGCCGTTGATACAGAAGAAGCATAAAATGACAAAGACAGATCACCTTCATTGTATCCTTCACTTGATATTTTTATGGAATAAGATTTATTAAATTGGTAAATATTCTTTGGTATATAAATAGCGTTACTTATTCCTGTGGTTAAAATGGTTACTTTAATAGAATTGCTACTTTGCTCATCAATTCTTACTTTATCTACAGTAGCAATGTTTTTGAAATTATTAAAATTCTGAACATAACCACCTACTCCAGACATTCCACCCCAAAAGAAGTTCTTCATTTGCAAATCATGCCCATTACCTGTCTTATCAACCCATACAGGATTGGCAGCCATCTGCTCATTGGTAAGACCGGAAGCTGAATATCTGGCTACGATACCTTCTATATCCGGGAAGGAATCTACCTTGCATGGCAGGTCTAATATCATTTTAGCATACTCTTTAAAAGGTATGGAAGTAGGTACATCATACCCTTTGGATATAAGGGCTTGCCTTATATCCTCTTTGGTATTTATGATCCTCATTAACTTATCTGATATGGTTCCCATTACACTTCCTCCCCATTTATATAATCTAATACCGAACCTATGTCTCCGATGTCTGATTTTATTGACTCTCCTTGAGAATGTATTTCAATAAGTTTCTGATATAAGGTGTTATCCCCTATACGATTCTTATCTGTAGCTTGTTCTTCTATTTTGGATATCGTATCAGGATCTTCGTACTTAACACCATCAGGGCCATACCATTCGTCTGTTAAATTCGTGTATTTATGACGGACTGGAGTCGGTTTAGACTCCAGTGTTACTAAAAAATATTCGTTACAGCTCATGACAATAAGATTTAGTGGTTGCAACAATTACATCTACAAACTGTTCTCACGTAGCCAGAGGGAATAGCAGCCAGCGTCGTCCCTACGGCTATCGCCGGGTCAGTGCTTTCCATGACCGTAAGCGCCATCTTGTCCACGTCAAGGTCATTGTCGTAAACAATTTCTCCCTCAACGTAAATGCTCCCTGCATCAGAAACGTAGCAGTTTTTCACCTGTCTTATATGGCGCTGTGTAGCAGACGCAAAATCACACTCGATACTTAACCACCCTACCGGTATCTGATCGATATTGGATCCGATATTGTAATCAGGATCGGTTGTTTTAAGGACCATATGCCTCAATTCCCTTGTATTTCCGTATCCGTCCATTGTTATGTATGTCCGTATCTGAACCTTGCCCTTTTCCGTCTTATAACAGTTTTCTACTATTTCTGTATCGGATGTAGTAGCATCAGGGAAATCGCAAACAATACGCTGCCATCCTTCTTGTATTTTATTGAATGTGGCACCTCTTTGTATATCAGGATCGGTTGTTTCCATAACAATAAGATACTCGTCCCGGACTCCTATTATGCTATCTACCGACCTATATCCTCCAAGATGTATTTTACCACCAGGAGTTGTATAGCATTCATCTACAGACATAATATGTCTTTCCGTAAGATCAGGAAAATCGCATTCGGTTTTCGCCCATTCGTTAGGTATCTTATCTATTCTCGTCCACTGAGGATAAGCTTCATCCGTTGTCTTAACAATATAATAATACTGTTCCCTTACACCAAGAACAGCATCAATAGACTGATAACCTTTTATATTAACCTTACCACCATCCGTCTTATAACATTCATCCACTTCAACAATTTCCCGGTCCGTCATGTCAGGAAAATCACATACCATCCTCACCCAATCTTCGGGAATAGAATCCAGCACGGTCCCTACCTTAATATCAGGATCGGTTGACTGAAGGACGGTGTAAACCTCTTCCCTGGATCCAAGAATATTATCTATGGCTATCAAGCCTTCTACCTGAACTTTCCCTTTTTTAGTAGTGTAACATTCAAGAACGTAAGTTACGTCTCGTTCTGTCATGTCAGGAAAGTCACAAACCATTCGAACCCAATTCTCTGGAATTAGCTTAAAAACATGCCCGGCAGGGAAATCATCGTCAGTTGACTGAATAACGGTATAAATAGATTCCCTGATGTTTATCTTGTCATCTATGGCTTCTAATCCTTCTATTTCAACCTTACCATCAGGAGTTTTATAACATCTGTTGACGAACGTAATGTCACGTTCTGTCATATCAGGAAGATCGCAGTCGATCATAACCCATTCGTCCGGTATTTTAGTAAGAACCTTACCTACCGGATTATCCATGTCGGTACTGTCGGTAATTCTATGGGTTTCTTTAAGAACATCCATCTGATCATTAAGAAGATACCAACTCCATACTTCAACCTTTCCACCAGGTGTACGGTAACAGGTTTTGAAATCTTTGATAACTTTCTCAGCTATGTTAATCCACTCCCATTCGGTTGTAGCCGGAATACCAGAAACAGGATGCTTCTTGCCTTCTTCGTCAAGATACCAATAACAGCCATTTAAGGACACAACCACTTGGTAGATTTTGTCCCCTATTTTTATACCGGATTTGCTGTCATCTACCGGTTGGGAGGAACCCCATTTTCCAACTATGTTGGTTATTTTATCAATGCCCCTACCAAAGGCACCGGATAAAAAATCCACGCCATTCATATGAAACTAACTTATTTCAAATTGTTTTATTACAAAAAAGGGGGTGGAGGACCAGCCTCCTCCCCCTTGGGATATATAGAAAAAAGGAAAATCAAATCTTGCAGGGCTTGATATTTGCCGAAGCAGCTAACAAGTCCATAAGGTCTTGAATACCTTCGTGAGCGCCATACGGTACATGGAAGTGTACTGTAATGTGATCATCAATTACCCTACCGAAGCCGTTAGAGTAACGTGCCGGCTTCAGCGTTACTGAATAATCAGCATACGGAGCCAACAGGTCTAAGCGGGTTTCTTCGTTGGTAAACATCCGTTCCATAAGTTCTTGGTGAGTCTTACGGAAGTCGAAGAACATACGTTGTTCGCGTTCTTTATCCAGCAATTCAGCGCCAAGGTGAGTACGCGGAGCCCAGTGCTGTTTGTATTCGGTATGGATCGGGTTGAAGTACGTGCTGATAGCCTCGCGCTGTTCATCCGGATAACCACCATTTACAGCAATACGAACAGATCCTTCTTGGAATGTCAGACGGTCAATCAAACAGTCAGACGGAGAAATCATGTAGTCAATACCACGGAACAAAATACCGCATTTGCAGTTCTTAGGAAGCGGGTCTGCGATAATAGACTGATCTCCTGCTACAGCACCCAAACGTTTCCAATTACGTCCACGATAAGATTCGGGCGCTTTCGATACAAAGAAGTCTTTGAAAATTTTATCGCATTCGTCGCAAACCATGTTAGTAACTACAACTGTTTTAAACTTGTGCTGACATCCACCGGGTGTACCATAATCTTCGATTGTCAGATACGGGAATGCCGCCTGTAATTCTGCTTTTGCACTACCACCACATTCATCATCCGGCAACGTGATTTCATAAGCTTCTTTCGAAATCTTACAAGAACCACATGCTTCCCAGCTAACAGTAGTAACAGTAGGATTGCTACACATATCTGCTGTTTTAGCAACGAACGTTACTGTGGCTGTCGGATTAGTTTCTACAAATGCATCGATATCAGCCTTCGTCAGTTTCTTGCTTACGGCCACAGTGTACATACCTACTCCGCCATCTTGGGCTGCTGTTTTCTCGGCAGTGCTACTAACGGCATTCTTAATGCTTTCTACTACAGTAGACTGATCAACGCCATCATCCTCTAACGTTACGGCATAAATCAAACCGCCGTCTACCTTAGTATATCCTTCAGGACACTCTTCGCAGCCTTTCATTATAGAAGACAGCTTTTGAGTATAATCAGCAGGCTTACCACCTTCTTTCATCACCTGATATTTGGAAGTAGAAAGATGACGTCCAACTCTCTTGATATCCAAACCAGGATAAGCAGCCTTAAGCTGAGCCAGGGCATAAGCATCACCGGTATCACACATTTCCATACAATAGAAATTCATGTCGGTTTCCACCGGAGTTTTTTCCAACTCGTCACAAGAATGGATAGGATGGATTTCTACAAAATCACCTACCTTTCCACCACCTGCAATCGGCTGATTCTTGATACGTTCGATTGTTTTCAAGATAGCAGCCAAAATATCAACATCTTCGCAAGGATCACATTCTGAACACATATCCTCACGACCCGGACAGTTTTCGAAAATGATGTAATCATCGATATTCACCTCACCCATCGGATAACCACGAAGCTCAAACAAACGTCCTGTCAGCTTAATATGGATAGGAATACGATCGCCTTTTCTTGCTGTAATAGCTGTACTGTCGTCAATTCCGTTATAACCGAAAATAACTTCATCTACTTTAATTTCTTTGCTCTTCGGAGCAGAGGCATACACTTCTATAATTTCATCAATAGCAAACGTAGGTGTAGAGAATGATTTATCATCAGATACACGGTCGTTAACCATCTCATTACGTCCGATCCTGATCTGGAAACGTTGTTCGTCCTTACGATATCCTTTCAAGTCTTTCAACGCTTTCAAACCATCTTTAGTCTGCTCACCATCCAAATCATAGATAGCGATCTGACCTTCTTGAAGCAACAAAGAATCTACGTCCGCCAACTTAGCGTGCGGAGGACAGATAATGTGTCTGTCATACGGTTTATGGATAGCCATAGCCTTATAATATTTTAAAAATTAATATTCTGTTATCTGTCTCAAAAATAGTGATAGTCATATAAGCAACAAAAAGCATTATGAATTAATTAATTCTTAATGCTTTTTGATAATCTTTAATTTAGGATATGCCTTTCTTCTGCTACAAAGGAGATTGGACGTTGTTTGAATCTATTTGATAACGTCCGTATTCGCTTTCATTCAAAGCAAATTGCTTTTCAATCATGTTAAGGATAATACCAATTAATTTATCATCTAATTCAGGATCTATATCGGTTGAATTAGAACCATCGGATTTAATATATCCTTCGATGTCAACTTCCTTCGGATAGCGGTAATATGTAAGGTAAACGGTGTCTACATCAAAACCAGATTTATACACCCTTACCGAATCTTCGCCTATTGTATAGAATGTTTCCCTAAAATCAAAATCAGGTTTGTTAAAAAAGTCGGCAAGAAGCTCATGCGGGTTTTCGTTCTTAGCCTCCCACATGGTAAAATCAGTGACCGTGCATTCACCTTTGGTAAATACGCCTGATATGTTTGAAAAAGAAAAGAAATCAGAAGGCAATGAAAACAAAGTGCTTTCCGGATTATCTTTATCTCCTTTCTCGTCAAGTTCTTTTGAATACACAACCAACTTTTGGATATAACGTATATCCTCTTCATTTTTCTTATCAAGGATATAACGAACAAGGCGGTTTTGTTCGTCATTAAAAAGCTGAACAAAACGTGCCTTGTCAAGTTTTATACCACCGTTGGTCATGTTTTCTTCAGCCTTCTGTAAGGCTCGGAGATAACAATCAACAATCTTCATAAATTATTCTTTTTTGTCAGCGTATTGATCAATATCGAAACCTTTCTCATCTTCCTTTTTCTTCTTGTCAGACTTAGTGCCTTCTATTTTTTTATGCTTGTTCTTTAAAGCGTTATACGCTTCCAGGACACGTGACTTAGTTTCTAACATAGACTTATTGGAAGCAAGAGCCATAGATGCAGAGATGGCGTCGGCGCCCAGGAGCTCGCCATTCAGATACAGTCCGTCGGTGTTGACGGTGACAGCCAGGCCCTCAATCATTTCCTTGATCATACGATGGAATTTAATCACCTGCATCCCTTCGGAAGATTCGTCGTCAGATAAGAACCTTGAGCTTGCTTCTTTATACATGTCAACGTTCGTATTCTTGGCGTCAATCCAATTAGTGAATATGTATTGAACCATGCTCTGATCAAGCTCTACGCTGTATATGATGTCAAGATACAAAAGCAGATCATAGATGCTTTTCCTTTCAGCCTCAGATCCTTTCAGTTTGTTCATGAACTCGTATAAAATATCAGCCTTGTCAATCTGACGTTGTTTCCTGATATCTACGGCGGTAGTCTTGTCTTCTACACAATAATAAGATTCGACATACATCGGATTACCATCTTCCTCTTTAGGAGTAAGAGACTTGGACAAAATAGCTATATACAACTCAAATAAATCACGAACGTCATTAGTGTAGAACAAACGACCATCATACAAGTCAATTCTGTAAGAATCCCAGAAATCGAAATTCTTTTGGTCCAGGTCCTCATTGACAGTTTCTTCAAACGGATACCGAATATTCTTAATACGCATATCCATTTCATTCTTCTTGTCTTCAAGTGAGTAACCTTTATAACATGCTGAATTGATGAAGAAACCGGTATCATACACCCTAAGATCCTTATCCCATCCACAACAAGATACTGTCTTGTTCCCAGGGAAAGGAGTCTTGGAAATACCTCTTTCCTGATATCCGGAAGGAGCTTCTTCATCCATCTTACCTGTTATAACATAAATAGAGTCGGAATATATCTTCATTCCTCCTACGGTAGCCAGCAGTTTCTTAGACTCATGGCTTTCTTCAAAAATCTTTTTTCCCATTTTTATATATCCTTAAAAAACAAAATTTGCGGCCGGTTTTAAAGCCGACCGCAAGTTAATATTAAAAGTTATGATTACAAAGAGCTTGGTAACAATTCAATTGTTACGAACCGGCTGGTATCTTTTACCCAACAAGCCGATACAGAGTGGCACCAGAATTGTTCTGACATACGAGGATGGCTGGATACAATTTCTTGAGCAGATACTCTGGATGACCATCTACCTTGTTCGTAACCCCACCACATAGAACCGATATCAGGCTTAACGTAGAATACGTTGCTGTTGATATTACCAATACGAGCTTCGGCTGAAGCAGGGATGCCAGCGAATGCATTGGAATATTCAGGAGCGGTCAAATCTTCCATAATACATGAATATGATGTGATAGGAGTCATACCGTCTACCAACTGGCTTCTATCTACCATATCAACGTAATCCAAAGAAGGTTCGTGTTCTACAATGACCTTACCAATACCCGGAATAGTAACACCCTTGATCTTTACAGTTCCTAATTCAAGAGCATCGTTTGATCCTGTTACCGGATTATTGATAATACGTTCTGTACCCATAAGCGGAGCCAAGGCACCCAATTGAGAGAAGAACTCATCACGGAAGATTTCAACGATGTTCTTGTAAGCCATAGCACCTACCTTGAATTTCATTACACGATTTTCAATCGGCATATCGCTACGACCACGGAAAATATAGTCAGCAGCAGCCAGGAAGTGTTCGCGCTTGATACCGCCCGGACGTGCATATGAGATAACAAAACCACGGCGAAGTTGATGGTACAGGCCTTCGTTTTTCATCAAAACACCATTATGACCCTTGACTCTACCTCCACGCATGAACATAAGTTCGTATGCTTCCATCTTAGCCAACTCAGCCAAACAGAACAGAGATACTGTATTGGCTACACGTGCCGTACGCATATCAATGCTTCCGTCACCAAGACGAGAACCGATGATAGCATAACTTGCATCACCTCCTCTGATTTCAGAAAGCTGACGAACTTTCTGGTAAGCCTTGTCGATGAAATTCTGTGTACGTTCGTCCGCATAAGCCAAAGACTTAATACCTGCGTACATAGTCGTTTCACCTTCAACACCACGGTGTCCACCAAGCGTAAATTCACAAGTCATAGAACCGGCCTTAGAAGCACCTCCTACACCAGAGAACTGAGTAGAGAACTCACCAAGAACGTTTGTTACCTTCCAGTATTTAATACCGGCTCGAAGCATGTCTTTCGGGAAGTATTTAGCACGAGAACGGCCCCACAGCTTACACCAGTATCTCCAGTTTTCACCTTCTTGTTTCGGAGGGCGCTCTGTAGAGATAAGAGCCTGGCAACCGTTAATCACATCGTAAGTAATAACATCTCCTTGTTTAAATTGTGCATTCAACACAATTTCGAAGAAGCTTTCATCAATACCAGGTTTTGCATATTTCAAAGACGTGTCTTCTACTGTAACCACCTCATACGTTTCTGATACCGGAAGATCATAACGGAATGAACCATTGATACCATTTACGGTAATAGTAGCATCCTGTTTAATCATACCCATATACATAGGCAGAGGATAGTTTGTAATGTTAGAAAACAACTCAAGCATACCCAGATGGTTCTTATCCGGATCTTCGTAGTACCAATCTTCTAAAGAGCTAAGATCGTGTTCTACGATACTTTGCTTAACGACTTTAGCGTCGGTATATCCAATCACCGTGTCACCATTCATGGTGGCCGGGAAATTTTTTGTTAAAAGTACATTAGCCATGAACGAAAAAATGTTTTAATTTTTAATCTATACTGATTTCATCGAACTTCACACCTTGAACTTGATCACCTTTGTCATCTACCGGAGCTACCCTCTTGTCTTTATTTGTATGGCTGATGAGCTTATAAATTTTCTTTTTCTCATCAACTACAGCTTGATTCGACTTCTGTTTTATGAACTCTCCTGGGTTCATAAGAAACATAATCAAATCTGGCGCTTCTTCCGGATTCATCATCATCTCCCTTACCCTATTAAATGCTTTGGTAATTCCGGGATTCGATTCAGAAGGTTTTAGGGCGAAATCAAGAGCTTTAGATACCATAGTGTCATTTAGCTGATACTTTGCCTGGATAGAAGACTTAAGGTCTTTCTTATACCTTCTAAAATCTTCTGCATCCTTCGCCTTCTTTTCGGCAGCCTCTTTAGTACGTTGCTGGATAATATCATCCATTCTCTTATCAAGCTCAGCTTTATACTTTATAGCCTTTGCTTCAACATACTCTTCTCCTTTATTGATAATGCCTTTGAAAAACTCATCAGCTTCATCTTTAGGCAACCCAAGAAGATCAACATAATGGCGAACGATCTTTATCTGATCTGCTTTGTTTTCAATGTCAAGCTTTTCTATAGGAGCGACATTCGTATCATATTGCTTAAGAATATCAACGATATTCGCGCCGGCCTTATCAGCCTGGATAAGCTTCTTAGTAATATCAGAAACAGAAGTAACATCTATCTTATCCTTAACAATATCCTCTTTCTGGCTTTCAAGGACTGTAGATAGTATGTCACACAACGAATCTTCTTTACTAAAATCAAGATCATTGATAGTAATCTCTTCGCCGTTTTCACCGCTAAATACCACATCTTTCAAATCGGGAATGATTCCCCTTGAAGAAAGGGCATCCAATACTTTTCTGTAATTGACAACCGGAGTCTCTACCTGATCCTGATTAACATCAACTACATTCTCTTCTCCTTTTTTATCCTCTTTAGGATCAGGAGTAGGATCAACAACCGGCTCTTCTTTAATTTGAGAACCTTCTTCTACAGGCTTCTCATCTTTTTTAGCCGGTTCATTACCATTAATAGGCAGAATATCTTCTTCCCTATTATAAACATCATCAACCGGACCGATACTAAAAATATCGTCCAATTCTACTATTCCATTTTTTTCTAATTTTCCCATACTGCAAAAATATTTAAATACCTATATTTCAGACAAAAAACTTATAAGTGTTTAATCTTCACTAAAAATTAAATATCCCCAAATTTTATTAGAGATTTTCTAATGAAATTTGGGGATATTTAATCCTTAATTCTTATTGATTCCGGCTACATACCTTTTGGTGGCATCTTCCCTCGCTCGTTGAGCAAGCTCTTTGGATTTTAATTTTAACTCTTCCATTTTCATTCTCATTTCATTATCATGAAGTTTGGAATCGTTTTCAATTTTCTTATCCTCTATCCTTTCCTTGCTTTCTATATCAGCTTGCCTTACGGTCTGATCTGAAACAGAAGCCAGGAAGTTGAGGGAGGCGGCGTCGCTCTTGGCGTCTGCCGCCCTGCCTGCCGCCTGGATCTTCTCTTGGAGTATCCTGTATTGACCTTTCTTGTCTTCCAAAGCAAGTTCATGCTGACGTTGCTTATCCTTCTCAGCAGCTTCAGCTTGTATCTGTTGCTGGTTAAGCTGCATCTGATTCTGTTGTTGCTGCTGCATCTGACGCTCGTTGTATGCCCGAGTATTCCTTGCATTCTGTATAAGCTCTACCATAGAATCTGATGTGAAGATAGATGCAAGATCGTAAATATCGCCTCCGGCTGTATTTAGCTGCAACATGAAAGTTTTAAATTTCTCAAGCTCATCCCTTTTCTTGGAATTAGATAATGCCTGAACACCAAGATGCCTTAGACTAAGACCGTCGGTTCCTATAGATAAGAATGCTCTGGTAAGGTCACTTTTTGTGTACATTACAGAAATATCCTTTCCTTCTTCCTGACATTGTTGAGCAACAGCCAGATGAAGATCCAAAGCGCGTTTCTTGAAGTAACCGAAGTTATCAAAGTATATCTGTGTTTGTAACATAGATGCTGTAACGCCCTGCTGGACCCCGGTGGCGGTCTCATACCTGTTGGGACCGTTAATTACTTGAGGCGTGATACCAACCATTTCAAAACACTTCATCCTTGACCATTCAGCAAGCTCCATTCTTGTTTTAAGCTGCTCTGTCTGCGACAAATCATAAACGGCAAACTGGTTGAATGGAACACCGCCTTTCGTGTTTTGAGATGAGGTATCTAATGTCAAAGCACCTACAGACTTAGCTACATCAAGAAGATTAGCCCATATATCAGCCACATCTTCACCCAAATCCTTGTATTCACTTGGAACCAGATTTATATCCCCTAAGAAGAATTTACCGATCTCCTTTTCAAGAATATTGTTTATCTGATTTATGGAGAAATTATAAAATATTTGATATGGCTGAATCCTGTTAGCCATAGAAGTACCGATATATCCGGCAACGGGTAGAACAAAGTCATAGATGTTGCTATCCCCTTTTATCTGGTGATCGATAGGTTCTCCATCCAGATACAGGTTGTCCTGAGCGAGGGCACCTCCACTGATTTTAACCCCGTACCTTACCTGTGGAACGTAATCTACGAAATAGGTATTAATCTCCGGGTTCTCCATGCCCTTACTCATGGTCCTGGTAATTTTCTTAATACCATTTTCCTGTAAAAAGTCTTGAAGAAGCTCGTCGGTTACCATTTCAGTAGTTACTAATCCGGTTTCAGTTTGGTAGGTAATTACATACACCTGAGCCGGAGATACCCAATATGATTCAGTTACCTGATACAAATCACTACGAACATGCTCGTCGCTTAAACTCTGGGCACGGTTATAATAATTACCATGCTCTAAATTTGGCATGAATCTGGTTCTGTGATATTCGTTGCCATTACTATCGTATCCGGTATATGTGCCGGCTGGAATACCGTAATAATCCTCATAAGCTTTTATAGAAGCATAATCATTATATCCTTTCCAAGGTATTACCTTATTCTGATATAACATCCCTACGCTCGCCGATTTGGATAAACTTACATAGCTTCCATTATCACCATTGTTATAAGTACCATTGAAATTATCAGCACCTCCTATAAGCTTTTGCTTGTCTTTTGCCGTAAGAAGATGCCCCCACCTTACTATAATATCATTGGCAGTATAATAATGAACACGACCAATATAATCCCCATATTGAGGATACTTGCTATCTAATGTCTTAGAATAAAACGTATTCAACGGAGACCATCTTTCCGGCTTATAATAGTCGTATCCTACATGATAATTTCTAAAGCAACGACCGGTAAGAAGATAGTCGATGAAATTCCCAGTGTCTATCTCATCCATGTAAAAACGCCCCCTGTCCGCCTCAAGCGTATGAGAACCCCATATAACCTCGGCAGTCTTCCATTTTGTATTCATGAAGTTCTCTATCTCAGGAGGGGTCATAGATGCTTTCACCTCTTGTATCTGTTGAGCATAAGCCTGCTTTTCTTCTTCGCTGGCAAAATTATTATAATCCGGATCCAATCCCCTATTTAATAACTCTTGCCTAACCCTTCTGTCCAATTCCTCTCTAATGTAATTATAAAGAAGATTTTCCTTCGTGGCAGAATACTGATTCACTTCAGATTCGTCCAATCCAACTACATTATACTTGTCAGAAAGGTTGCCCAACCATCCTACAAAAGCGTTTACGATCGTACCTATTATATCATAATGACGTAAGAATGATGGAATGTTTACGTTGTCCCTTATAGACTGAACATCCTTAAGATAAGGAATTACATCTTTCAGCTCCATAAATGACAGCTTGCCTTCCATCATCCTGTAAAAATCTTTGAACTTTTGGTTCTCATCAAGCTGCTTCAAACCAATCAATTCAAGAGAATCCATAGTGGCTTTAAACCACTCCTTGGTTTTTCTCTTGGTAGGTATAGCCTGCACCGGCAAACCTGAAAATACTCCTCTGGCCGGAAAAGCCTGATCTCTGTTAAAATACTCCATGAGCTATATGTTTTTTCACAAAGATAGGTAAATTGTTCTACCTATCTCATTTTGTAAGGGTTATGTCTTCTTACCGTAAATCCTTTGACCTGTTCCATCTTTTTACGTTCTCTCTTCTTTTGATTCTCCTTCTGAGTCGTACTTTCAGGCATGTAACCCATATCATCATAATACTTAGCCAGAAGAAGAGCGTGGCCGAAGGCTATGATACGGTCGGTGTTGGTCCCGGGGCCGAAGGCTATGATCTCATCAAGAAGTTCTATATCAGGGATACGGTAAATGCCTTTCTGTGTTATTTCATTACCATCATCATCATACCCAACAACAACATCCTCCCAACAATATTGAATAACGGTATTGAAAAGCATACGCTGATTGGGAACCGTAGGAGCCAAACCGAGCTTATTGTTCTGACGGGCTCCGGCACGGATAATCTTACCGGCAAGACGTTCGCCATCTTCCAGTAACATAAGCTGCTTATTTCGTCTCGTAAGATAAAATTCATACATTCGGTCGGCATTCTCCATAAGACACTTAGCTCCATACGCCTCTTGAAGTATTTCACAATTCCTACAAAAATCATCGGAAGATGGAGGACGTGATGCGTATGATACTACTATGCAATAAGCAAATGGATCGTTGATTTTTACATATCTTTTAAGTACATAAAACGAACCAACAGAATCAGTATCAGCCTTGTCAGATTTATAGGGGTCAAGCGATGAGACATAAGTGTAATCAAAAACACCTCCTTCTTCTGGTGGATCCTCATATATAACAACAGGAGAATCTATGTTACCACCTTGAAACGGATAATCAGCAAGCTGCTTATCACTAAAATTATACCCCATTTTCATGCCGTCTATCTGATAAATATCCACTGTTTTACCAGGCCTACCTTCTTCAAGAAGACGGCTTTTGTGCTTCAACGCATCTTCTACAGGGAACCTATTTACGTTCGTATTAAGGAAACAATCATCTATAGACAAAGGGAATGCCATTCGTTCCTGGACGTATAAAGCTCTATCCTTTTTGACAAGTTCATCAAGACGAGATTTTATCTTCTTAGTATTATCATCAAATTTTGATACCTGAATATCTATTTTCTTAAGACCTGTAGCTTTCTCTATTCCAAGGTACTTATCTAAGGTTGTTGTTTCCTTATCATAAGCATGAGACATCTGAGCAGGAACAAAACAACCGGATTGACTAATACGCCAAGTTGGTTTTAAACAACGTTTATTAAGCAGATCATAATTCATGACAATAAACCCGTATTCAGCAGGGTTATTCATCACTTTTTGAGCATCTTGAGACTTTTCAACGTTGCCGCCCGTACCGGAGCATATCATCATCCCCCTCATTCTACCGTGCATCATATGGGCAGGACGACCTTGTAAGTATGCTGCTAAAAATGGGAATTTACCTACCTCATCATAAATAGATGTATATGGTGTTCCAGATGCGGTCTTAAGAGAGGCACCTGCTTTACCGCTATCAATATTGGTAATACGAATACGAGCGTGAACGTCACGAATATTGTTCACCGTCTTAGTACCCATAATAACCTCTTTAAACCAATCATTACCTGTTCTATTTATTCTTAGATAAGGATGTATATTATCAAGACCAAACTCAAGATACTCACCAAGACTCATAAGGTCCTCCTTACTTGACCCAATAACATTATGCGTCAAATTGTACGTCATTGTAGCATTACGAGCCAAAAACGAGCTCATTATGGCCGTATTATGAGTAACGATGTAATTGGTGGTCAAAAATAAATGAGAGTCATTATCAACGGTTATACAAGTGGCATGCTCCTTTCCGTATATCGATATGGATCTTATTTTTAATTCCTTACGATTCCTTGATAGTATAAGTTTGTTCCCCTCCAATTTAGCATACCAACCTGAAGCCCAAAACATACGTTGTACAAAATTTATGACATCCATGTCAATATGAGACAACGTAAGCTCTTCTTCTCCGGTTACTACGTTTCTGAAAGAACGAATGAAGTTTTCTATAAAATCTTTCTTTTGATCTATGGACGATCTTAGAAATTTCTTACAAATGTATTTATCGAAAAACATATCCCCACTATAGCCACCGAGATAAGCCGCCAGCATCGAGGCGTAGGCCGACGGCGGAACCGGCAGCTTTGCCGTAGGGTAGTTCAGGGCCTCACCTACTGGAATAGACATACTCTTATAATCCAATCCAGCTATGGCTCTAAGACTCCTAACATGCCATTTTCCTCCATGATTGACACGCCATTGATGATTACCGCAGCAAATAACATTACGACCGTCTTCAAATACGACTCTGTAGGTGGTTACTTTCCCTTGAGGATAGACACCTACGACTTCTACTAAATTCCCTTTATCGTCATATATCTTATCCCCTACAACGATATTTCCTATCATCTTTTCCCGGTCCTCAAGATAAAGTATCTCAGAGTCAAGAAGGGCTTTTCCAAAACGACGGCACCCGAACATGAATATTCCTTTATTCTCTTCTTCAGCCTGCTTTAGAAATTCGGCAAACATCCATTCATTATCACGAAGCTGAGAATTTCCAGGAATACGATCATCTCCCACGTCAATCATCATCTTCCAGAAATTGATATGCCAGTATAGCCAGGGATGGATAAATACACCATTTATGGTAACACCGTTAAGGAGTTTCATAGCCTCATTCTCCCAGAATTGCTTGACATCATCGTCTTGCTCTTCATAAGAATAAAGGTCATTCCATAACGGAATATCGTTACCCATATTTATATAAAGTTCTTTACTGTTAATATTCATGACAAAACTACTTATCGAACTTGCTCTTAGCTTCATTCTTAACAAAAGACTGAATACCTGATACTGTTTGTCCTCCTTTTAGGCTTTTCTTGTTTTTGGCAGCCTCAAGCTGATTATAGACATCCATTATCCCACACATCTTAATATAAGATTCAGTCCACTGCATTAAGCTATCAGACAAACTCTTTTGAAACCTAAATTCTTTCTCCCTCTTATCAGAATCCTCTATTTTATCCCAAGGGTTGTCAGATAGATAACGTTCAGCCTTATCTATCTGATCCCTTAGTACAATGAGTTTCCGATCTACGTAAGAAACATCCTCATTTGTCGGCTTTCTTGCTTTCATTGTTGATAATTTTTAAAAAAGCCTCATACTGAGACTTAAGCATATTAAACCTGTCCTCAAGAGAAGATGAATCAACACGATACTTGCACATGTTTTTTATTCCTTCCTCAACATATTCGTCTTTGAATACAACAGAATCAGTATTATTATCAACGTACATAATAAAATCTGATTCTCCGTCGTTTACTATCCTATCAAGAACCTTCTTACTGTCATCATCTACATTGAGATCATGACCGGCGTTAATAGATAACCTGTAAACTGCCTTTATAGAAGAAGATACTTTCAGCATCTCTTGTTGATACAAGTTGGTCATAAACGACTTTTCTTCTAAATCAATAAAGTCTTCTAACTCTATGTCGTTTTCCTCATCCTTCTTCCTAATGATATCCTTAGTTAGCTCTTCCATATCCTCTCCCACCTTGTCTTGCGCAGACAGTAAATGGTTGTAATAAGAAATAAGATGCTTTATATCTGAATCAAAATCAATCTTCTTCATCGTCTATAACCTTTTTATCGTAAATAATAACGTCCATCAACTCCATTGATAAATTATAATCAGCCACTTCAAAAAGCTCGCTGTCTGTCAACGTCCTTAAAAAAGAAACAGACAGTCCTCTTTTCTTTGCAAAAGATCTAAGTACGGCATAGAGAAT
>ERZ791753.719-NODE-719-length-26832-cov-3.073459_pt1 | contig 26832 bp, 22 predicted proteins | sample MGYA00509951_ERZ791753 | MGnify/ENA primary metagenome ERZ791753 (study PRJEB30046, sample SAMN00792026) | human gut metagenome | study: EMG produced TPA metagenomics assembly of the A metagenome-wide association study of gut microbiota in type 2... | reverse complement strand
GGTTTTACAACTGAAATTTTTGCCCTCAAAACGCAAAAAAAGCCCGTAAATACGGGCTTTTTCAGGTGAATATCCATTTGGTATCACCAATATGGCAGGGGCAGAAGGGATCGAACCCTCGGCACGCGGTTTTGGAGAATTATCCCATTGCAGGGAGGATTACCTCGACTTCTTCCCCACTGGGGTAGAAGTTAATTGTACAATTGCATAAGCCTTGACATAATTTATGCAGAATGATATAATAATAAAGGAGTGAACCTTAATTGAAAATTGAACAAAGCAGTTTGGTCGGCACTTTTGAACAGAAAAAAGCGCTAGTATCAGCCTTCAATTTAATGCACGACGATTTTTTTGCGATCGTTATGAAAGACAATGAAGTTTGTGAGTATGTTTTGAAAATACTTCTCGGAAAAGAAGTAAAGGTGCACAGCGTTCATACCCAATATGCACTGAGAAATATTTCAAGCCACTCTGTTGTACTTGATGTTCTCGTTGAAGATCTGGATCACAAACTATATAACGTTGAAATACAGGTTGCGGACAACGATGACCATGTCAAACGTGTAAGATATTATCAAGCAGCTATCGACTGGTCGGTACTGCAAAAGGGAAAGAAATACAGTGAACTTCCCGAACTCTATTTGATATACATATCTATGTTTGATATATTCAAGCAGAATAAGAGCAGCTATGAGATAAGCCGAACTGTTAAAGGAACTGATATAGAAGCAGATAACGGCGTACATGAAATGTATTTCAATACTCAGGCAGACGATGGAACAAAGCTTTCTCAATTACTTCATTACTTTAGAGAGAGCGATCCGACAAATAATGACTTTGGAGCTTTATCAAAAGCTGTAAAATACTACAAGAACGACGAGAGAGGAGTGTCGGCTATGTGCAAAGCAGTAAGAGAATACGGCGATGAAAGAGCGGCGGCAAGCAAGATGGAAGAGAAGATCAAAACTGTAAAGAGAGCAATGGAAAAAGGCAATGCGCTTTCTGATGCTCTTGAATATGCAGGACTTGACGAAAAGACATATTACGAATATGTCGAAAGGTTTTCTGCCGGATCAGAGATCGACCAATAACGTCTTTACCTAATAAAAAGATAACTAAATACGAATCAGGAGCAGTCACGAAAAGTGGCTGCTTTTTTTAGCAGTTGTTAAATTTAATGTGAATTTTGGAGTGAATGATTATGAATAATAAATGGGCTTGCGTGCAAATTATAATTATATTTACATTTATTTCTTCGGTGTTAACACTGATTTATGGTGTTTCTTGGCTTGAGTTGAGGCACAATGGCACGCCACAGGAAAAAAACATTGACACATATGTTGAAAACACAGTAGTGTCAATGGAGGAGGGTAAGATAACTGAAAAGACGCTTTCTGAGGACGGAAAAAGTATATTTAATATAAACGGTGAGGAGCTGATAGTTACGCCTGATACTTATGTTGCTTATTCCGTGGGGGATACCGTGAAATATTGCAAAGGCATTACAACTGTACCAGCAGCAGACGAAAAGGACGGTGCTGATACTACACTCGTTGTGATTAAAGCGTTGGATGATGACAAAGACGCTGCGAAAGCAGTTAAAAAGATGATCAGAAGTAAAGTCGAGGCTCAGGTCAAGTTAAATAAGAAAAATTTGCTAGAAAAACGTTGGGGTGATTTTAAACTGTGCTTAATCGTCACGGGCGCTTTGGCATTGATTTTGTTGATAATTTGGCTTGTACTACAATAATGTATAAAATCAAAGTACAAGAAGAAGCAGAACGTATCAAAGCGCAGCTCAGGAAAAAGCAGATTAGAAAAGTATTTTTTCTTTTTTAGACAGCCAATCATACCATGAACTTAGTCGCTCAGAAATGAGCGATGTATTTGATGGTATGAAAATATCATCATGACATAGGAAGGGGTAGCTCCCCTATAACGGCAGGTCGTGTTTCTTCCCTGCCGTTTTTCTATGTCTATATAAATTACAGAAGAAACCGATATAAAACGAAAGGAAGTTTTATCATGAAGAACAGCACAATTATCGCAATAGCAAATCAAAAAGGCGGCGTAGGAAAAACTACTACTGCTTTCAATCTTGGAGCTACACTGGCTCTCAAACATAATAAGAAGGTACTGCTTGTAGACCTTGACCCGCAGGGCAATCTCTCTGAGTATCTTAAATTCAAGCACAATGACGGCAAGCCTACCATTACTGATCTTGTCATGCGTGTTTCGGCAGAGCCCATGCTGCCTGCTACGGAGATCAAAAGCGCTGTCAGATACAACAAAAACAATGATCTCTACTATATCCCGGCAGATATAAACCTTGCAAACGCTGAAACATACATATCTTCTGCTCTCGCGAGAGAATCGATCTTAAAACGCATACTTATAGACGAGCTGGTATCAAATTTCGACTATGTGCTTATCGATTGTCTGCCGTCACTTGGCATACTGTTTATAAACGCTTTAACGGCGGCGGATAAAATGATAATTCCTGTACAAACTCAAAAATTTTCGCTTGACGGTCTTTCCGCCCTGAGATCACTGCATATGCAAATACGTCAGACAATCAATCCTGATCTGAGTATTCTCGGCATACTGCCGACTATGGCTGATAAAACCACTGTCAGCAAAAAGGCGCTTGCGCAGCTCACCGAAGATTCAGAGCTTCATGTTTTTAACACGATCATTCATAGATCTGTCGAAGCAGCAAGATCATCTGAGAGCGGTCATGCACTCTGTAAGATCAAATGCAAGCTAGGAGATGACTACACGGCTTTAGCAGAAGAATTGACAGAGCTGCTAAAAACCTCAATATGATCTATGTGAAAAACGTTGGGAGGGTGAGATCATGAATCCGATATTTGATTTAGGAACGATGATAAGACCAAACACAGCTAATGCTACGACTCAGATAACACAGATTCCGTGCAATATGCTTGTTCCATACCACAATCACAAGTTTTCACTTTACAGTGGAGAGCGACTTGACGATATGATCGCAAGCATACGAGCTAACGGAGTACTTACGCCCATAGTCGTACAACCTCTGAATGATGGTTACGAGATCATCATTGGGCACAACCGTTGGAACGCTTCTAAACTGGCGGGGTTAAGCCATATCCCTGCAATAATTAAAACTGGGCTGACTGAGGAAGAAGCCGAAATGTATGTTATTGAGTCTAACTTAATGCAGCGAGGTTTTGATGACCTGAAGATCAGCGAACAAGCAGCCGTTATTGCAGCAAGACACAGCAAAATGTTTTCACAGGGAAAGCGTAATGACATAATCAAAGAACTGCAAAAGCTTGAAGATCCTGAAACGGAGTGCAGCGAAACTTCTTCCCCAGTGGGGAAGAAGTTTGCGACTACCTCAGAAAAGATCGGCGCAGACTACGGCATGAGTAAGAACACTGTTGCACGTCTGATACGGATAGACAAATTGATAGATGGACTAAAGCAGCTGGTCGATGATGGCACAATACCTATCAGAGCGGCGGTAAACCTATCATATCTGCCGGAAGATATACAGGATATGCTGATAAGTTTGCTGAAAAAATACAAGATAGACATAAAAAGATCTGAGATTCTCAGAGAGCAAAGCAGTATCAAAACGCTGGATCAGCTCAGCGTTATAAAAATTCTGATGGGCAGATCTGATAGATCCGAAGAGATCAAAAGTACAAAGAGTATACGGATCAGTAATGCCACATACTCCAAATACTTTAATAAGAAAATGTCAAAGGAAGAGATAAGTAATACGATAGAAAAGGCTCTTAGTCTTTATTTTAAAAATGAGGTGTGATAATGAATATTAAAATCGACATTGATAAAAACAAGCTTGAAGCGCTGCGCTGCTATATGCCTGCGGAACAGAACGTTGAAGAGGAGATCGCAAAAGTCATAAACGAGGCTGCGGCGACAGCGGTCGATAAACTGTATAGCAAACACGTTCCAAAAGCAGTACAAGGATTTATAAAACGTTCAGCAGCACTCAGATCAGACAAGAAGAAAAAAGATGAAAACATTGAAGTACGACAGCTCAGCGAATAGCATATTGCTGTATAAATGTACCGATGGCAAGCTGTATCAGATTTTTTCTTTAGACAGTGATACGGCAGTTTTGAAGCGTGCGAAAAACGGACATTTTGCAGTAGCAGCAAAACCCTACTTAGACGAATACACAAATACTATCGACTATTCAAGCATAGAGCATTTTAATACGCTGAAAGAGGCGGAGCAATATAAAGCAAAGCTCGATAGACTGTTTAACTTCAAAGATGAACCTGTGCCGCAAAAGGAATTTGATAATGAGGTCGTTATGGATATTGAGGTCAAAAAGAGCAGATCGTTGTAAAAATACCTGTCAAAAGAAAAAATTGTGATTGACAATACAGTTAAAATATGGTACAATAAAAGAAAACCTGTAAGGAGAAAAGACATATGAAAAAAATAATATCTATCCTAGCAGCTATCGCCATTATGTCAACAAGCTCCCCTGCTCTCATCGGCGGAGCTGAGAACTATGACACAACATCGTATGAAACTGTTGCGATGGACGTTGCCGGTGCGCTGGCGCAGCCCGATTGGAAAGACCCTGCCGTGGGCGTTACTGCACTGCGCGTTAAATGGAACAAGGTCAGCGGAGCAAGCGGCTACCGTGTTTACAGACTCATCGGCGGCAAGTGGACTAAAGTCGCTACGCTTCGCGGTGCCGGAACTACCAAGTATCGTGACGGCGGACTGGATTCTGCAACCGAATACAGCTACAAGGTCAAGGCATACCGCAAGACTTCGCACGGCACAAAGTGGAGCAAGGCAAGCGCAAAGCTGACAGCGACCACTAAGCCTAAACAGGTCAAGCTCAGCTCGTGCGGAGCTACTGAAACTGCGATCCGCCTTAACTGGCAGGCTACGCGCTGCGATGGTTATCTCGTTTATCAGAAACAGTCTGACGGCAGCTTTGAACGTATCGCAAAGCTTGACAGCAGCGCGACCACCTACCGCGTTGACGGTCTGAGCGAGGGTACTAAGTATACGTTCAAAATGCGCGCATACAAACGTACTCCGTCGGGTCTTATCTTCGGCAGATGTAGCGCGAAGACCAAGACTACCAAAGAAAAAGAGATCGTATGGACTGATGTTGACAAGGCGTACTACCACATGGCTTGTGGCTATCCTACAGTTGAGCAGTGTGAGCTGGTGCGTAAAGATATAGTCAACTACATTCTCGATAATTACAGCAATGAAAAGGTACTGTATGAAGATATAACGGCTTACCGTGTATGGCATACAGATACTTCCCGCAGCTTTAACCCCGCAACGCTGAAACTTGAAACAGAGCCTACCGGATCTAAGGTTCAGGTATCAGACGCGCACTGCGATCATTCAATAGAAACAAATGACTTCCTTATCACTCCTAAGAAGAACGGCTATACTAAGGAAAACTGGGAAGCTATTCAGGAAGAAAAAAAGGATATATATGAATGGTTAGGTTATGACGCACTATTCAAAAGCTGGCTAAGCGTGGGTGGAACGGAAGATTGTCCTATGTATTTTAATATAGGCATTGAAATGACTCCGGATTCTGTTGTCAATATTGATGACGAAGTAGATTATTATGATGAGCCGGGAAAAGATCCATGGCACATACCGCAGTATACTCTGTGGTTCTGCTGTCAGCCATTCTAATACAAACTGAATAATCTGCCTAGAGGCATATTTCAAAACGCTTTGAAGAAATTCAAGGCGTTTTTTCTTTTTAAAAGCAAAAAATAATACTGAGGGCTATGCCGAAAGCCCGAGGTTTAACATATAAAAATAATTTATGAAAAGGAGAAAAATCATGTTCAGAAAAAACATCAGCAATATGCTGAAACGAACTATCTCAGCGGTATCAGCTGCGGTAATGATCGCTACTAATATCATTACCGCGTCAGCCGTTAAGGTAACGTATGATTGGGATGACAGCAATAACCCGATATTCACTAAGTCGGTATCAGCTGTTAACGGCGGTGTAGGAAACATTACTGCGTACAAGTCGAAGATCGTTCCGTTTAAGGTGACGGGGGAGAAGTACTACGCTATGTGTGTACTTCCCGGAACAGGCTTCGCTTCGGATTACCGCGACATTGATGGAGTTGTAGTTATCCCTAATATGGACGAATACGGCAACTACTGGGAGAACTGGTATCGTGATAGTACAGGTGAATGGAAAAAAGATGTATCAAAAGAACAGAAGAAATTTATCGCGCTGTGCTCTTACTATGGCTATCCTCATGCTAAGGAAAGCATCTCATACTTCTATGCTACACAGCTTCTCAGCTGGGAGATAATAATGGGATACAGAACCTGCGATGCTGATGACAGCAGCGGTTTTTCAAAATCGTACAATAACGTTAAGCTGAAAAACTATATCAGCTGCTCATCATCGCAGCTCAATTCCATTAAGAAGGCATATGATGACCTTGAAGAAAAGGTTACGCTTCATTACACACGCCCTTCGGCACTTTCGGCAACTCAAGATGAATCGGAGTCAAATGCTGTATCAATGACATACGATTGGAATACGAAAAAGTATTCGGCAACGTTTACTGTTGAAAGTGAATATATGGATAAGAACTCTCCCTCGAATTACAGAAATCTGATCCATGAACTCGGCAAGAATGGCGCAGGCTTTAATGTATCATATTCAGAGGGAGCTAAGTACACCAAGATCACAGTATCTTCGAGCAAGGCTTTTAAGGAAGCAAAATCAGTTTATGTTGAAAGAAGCATTGATAATGTAGCTGAGAAGTACAAAGCCAAGATCTACAAGAAGTACGGAGATCAAACGCTGTCTTTGGGAACGGTTGACCCTGACCCTTATTGGGGTTTCATTTCTTTCAAAATCACCGACCAGCCCAACATAAAAGTAGAAAAGCAGTACAAGACCGCAGACGGCGAGCTGCTTACCGGCGTGGAGCTTGACAGCGCGCTGGCTGATACGCAGTTCCGTATTCGCAAAACTATCGGCGGCGTTAAAAACTACGTTGCAGCTGATTATGACAGCGCGAATGAACGTTACGTTTTCTCGCATTTCACGACCAACCCCGCCGCTGCAACGGCTTTTCATACTGTAAAGACAAGCGGCACTAAGGGCACTTTCGCGGTGCTCGATCTGCCCAGCAAGAAGAATGCGAGCGTTAGTTACGCCCTCGAGGAAATATCCTCCGCCGCAGGCTACGGCACAGCTTCGGCAACTTTCAGCGTGCCGCCATACACAGATAACAAAACGCAGACGATAAAGCTCGTCAACAACGGCGCAGATTACGGCACGGTGGATATGCACAAGTCGATGATCGACGCAGCTGGCGACAGCTACGATCTTACCGACAGCGATACAGCCTACGATATACAGTCGGCGTACCGCAAGACAGCTTTCGTTATCGGAGTTAAAACCTCAGACGGCATGAAGTATCTTACCAACCGCGCTATCTCTAAAGATGTAGAGCTTATGCCCGACCATGTGCTGAAAGGCACCGGCGCAGAGGTCTTTGCTCCTTTCGACGGCAAATACTACTCATACGTTACCATCAAAAACGGAAGCGCTTCGGTAGACTTTGAATCAAACGCTCTGACCGACGATATTTCCCAGGCGGCTCTTATCTACCCCGGCAGCAAGCTTACGGAAAGCGGCGATGAGCTTACGCCCTGCGAGTATTTCGGCGGACTTCACATCGAGTGCGTTCCCTGCGACAAGTCGGGCAACACTGTTCCTCTTCTCTTCATTGAAGTTGGACACGCAGAAAACTACGGTTATGATGATCTTGATAAGAACGAAGCAAAAGATATTTCCTTCTTTGACAGATGTACAAGCAGTGAATTTGAGAATTTCAACGGTCTTGTAAAATACCCCGCAGGAACTAAGGTCGGCAGCTATGAGCTTAACGCTGACTCCTGCTACCCTGCGGCGGCTGCGGCAACGGACAAAGCGGCAGGACAGAACAAGTATGCCGATACCGAGATCGTAAACCGTTACTACCATGCTTCGCTTGTAGTTACCAAACGTGACAGCGATACCGAAGAGCCTGTAAGCGGCGCGGTATATGGTCTGTATGCAGCTAAAGACGATCTGTCCTCGCTCATCTCAACGGCAATCACTGACGAAAACGGCAAGGCAAGATTTGATACGGCGGCTGCGGCAAATACCGTTTACTATCTCAAAGAGATCGAATCGCCCAAAGGCTATGCGCTCGACAACGATTGGCACGAGATCGTGTTTGCGCCCGGCAACATAGAACAGAATCTTGTTCTCGACAGCGATTTCGGCGAATTTAGCACTGACACTCAGGATGAGCCTTACAAGCTGGATATTATCATCACCAAAAAGGACGGCAAAAACGATATTCCCGTTAAGGACGCGGAATTTGATGTCATAACAGATCAGGCGCTTTCTGAAAAAGAAACTGCTAAGCTCTGCAATGACGATTACAAAGGCAAGGCATATGCAGCAGGAGATGTTATCGGCAAGATCAAGACCGATGAAAACGGCGCTGCTGAATACTACGGTCTGCCGTTAGGCAGAATAAACGCTGAAAACCCCGACGTTTTCAATTACACATACACACTGGTTGAAACATTTGTGCCCGCGCCATATGTACTTGACAGCACGCCGTACACTGTAACGACCTATGTATCTGACATATCGGCAGACAAGACCGCTGAAAAAGGCATTGCACTTGCTGCGGGAACTGCTGACATTGTAAACTATCCGCAGAATGTTGATCTGACAGTTGTAAAAAAATCTGACAGCGACAAACCTCTTGAAGGCGTAGTTTTCAATATCTACGCTAAGGACGACGTAGTGCTGAACGGTCACACTATACAGACAGCAGGCGAGCTTGTAGGCACTCTTTCTCCGACGGACGCAGACGGCAAGGCATACAGTGTTTACACCAAGCAGGCGGAAGATGGAGATATGGGCGGCGAATACACTTACCGCGTGCCGATATATCCCGGTTTCAAGTATGATATTTCCGAAGATCCTGCCACAGTACCCGAATACTACGAACCGCTCTCTGAGCCGATGGAGTTTACCGCAGAGTACGGCGGCAATGACATTTCTACCATTGAACTGACAAAGACTATCGTAAACTACGAGAAGTCAGGAAGCATACAGATAAAGAAAACCACCGAAGGCATGCTTAATCTGAGCGGTATAGGTTTTACGCTTTCGGGAACATCTGACGCAGGAACAGAAGTAAACAAATATGTTGTTACCGACGAAAACGGCATAGCGTTTTTTGAGCACATTCCCGTAGGAACATATGAGGTCACTGAGGACGGCAGCACCACGCCTTATGCTTATCTTACCGCCGACCCTGTATCGGTAGAAGTATACTATGCAGAAACTACAATTCAGGAGATTTACAATGACGAAAAGAAAGGCTCGATAGAAGTTCACAAAACAACTGAGGGTATGCTCAATCTCTCAGGTATCGACTTCATACTCAGCGGTACTTCCGACAGCGGACGTGAGATCTCGATAACTGCAACTACTGACGAAAAGGGTATCGCTAAATTTGAGAATATCCCCATCGGAACATATGACGTGATCGAGGACGGCAAGACTACTCCTTATGCTTATCTTACAGCGGATCCCGTTTCGGTAGAAGTTTACTATGCAGAAACCACAACTCAGGAGATATACAACGATGAAAAAACAGGCTCGATAGAAGTCCACAAGACAACAAAGGGCATGACGAACCTGAGCGGAATAGACTTCGTACTTTCGGGAACATCTGACAGCGGACGCGATATTTCGATAACGGCAACCACTGACGAAAAGGGTATTGCAAAATTCGAGAATATCCCCATCGGAACGTACACCATCACCGAAAGCGGCAAGACTGTACCTTACGGTTATCTTGTTGCAGACCCTGAAAGTGTAGAGGTTCTCTATGCCGAAACGATAACTGCTGAGATCTATAACGACACTACAAAGGTCAAGCTGAGCAAGCAGGATATAACCACCGGCAAAGAGCTGCCCGGCGCTAAGTTACAGGTCATCGACAAAGACGGCAAAGTAGTTGAAGAGTGGGTTTCTGCCAACGAGCCGCACTACCTCGAGGGCGTACTTGCAGCGGGCGAAACGTACAAGCTGCATGAAGTTATCGCGCCCGACGGCTACGAGATCGCCAACGATGTAACATTTACCGTAGCGGACGACGGCAAGGTGCAGACAGTAATCATGAAAGACGAGCTTACACCGACTACACCGCCGAGCACTCCGCCTACTGACACACCGCCTGCAACAGGTACGGCAGCAGTAAGCGTGATAGTTACGCTGGGTGCAGTTTGCATTTTACTTCTTTCAAAGAAAGAAAAGAGCAGTAAGTAACTGCTAAAGGGCTAGCCGCGAAGAGCGGCTGCTCTTCATGAGCGCCGAAAAATGAGTTCGGCGTTGATGAGGGGGAATATATATATTAGGAGTGTGCTTATGAAAACGATAGACATTAACTTTCTAAGAAAAGAAATGACAAGCGGGGTGAATGCAAAAGTTCCAATATTCTTCATTTTGGTGTTCGGCGCGATTATCGTCATGATGTTGGCGGGTTCAGTCAATTCTCCGCATGATGTTAAGATCGCGACATGGGGAATGAGCGTCGGGCTAGGTTTGGTGTGCGTGGTGATCTGCGGTATATTGCCGCTGCTTAGTCACAAGAAAAACTCAGACGAGCTTCGACCCGAGGACGTCAGGATCAAAAAACGTGCTGCGGTAGAAAAGTACATCTCAAACGATGATCACTGGGTCGCTTTTAAAGGTGAGAAATATGACCGCAGAGTAACGAACCAGTTCTTTTACCACGAGTTTGCGCCCGGTCGCGAATTCTACATAATCAGCCGCGTGCAGATGAAAAATGGTCGGGAAAAGGAAAAGTTGATAGGTATTTATCCGACTGATAGATATACTATTGACACGGAGCTGATGAACTGACAGTAAACAACTCTATATTTAAAGAGCAAAACGCTTTGGAAAAAAATCCAGAGCGTTTTTTCTTTTTAGACAGATATATTACGAGCCGTGCCTGTAAGCCTATGTTTGCCGGCATGGTTGATGATATATCTATCATCAATATCAATAAATACGAAAGGATCTGAAAACATGAAAACAACAGGAATGGTACGCAAATTCGATAGCTTGGGAAGAGTGGTCGTCCCCGCTGAGATCCGCCATACTTTAGGATACAAAGACGGTGATCTTATGGAAATTCTTATTGAAGGAGATTATGTTGTACTGCGAAAATTTCAGTCAAGCTGTATGTTCTGCACTAATGATAATGCCGAAGAGCTGCATGAGTTCATGGGCAAAAAGATATGCACTAACTGTCTGAAAAAAATGCAGAATATGATCTAAGGGCAACTCATCATGGAAATTATCAAGAATATCTACCTCGTCGATACGTCAGAAACGGTCTTAAAAAGTAGAATTGACAGTGAGGATAATTATGAGCTGGTCGGCGATCTTTTTCTGAATATAACAGATTCGTCTGCAAGATTTTATAGTTTGGATCACGATCTGACATTTGAGAATGTAAGTATCGGCATAGGACTTTCAGAAGATAACAAGCCAATAAATGTTACCCTTATTGATGAAAACGATATGACATGGGTCTTTGAAAGGCTTTAGAAATGGGGTGATAACACATGAGCGATAATAAAAAGATCGAGGATTTTGGTGAGAAAATAGGAGGTGCAAGAAAAGACCTTTTCAGCTTAGAGATACGTTCCCGCGGATTGAGATCTTCCGACATAACAGATTGGACAGAGGTCGAAAAACAAAAATATATCACTAAAAAGCAGATATGGGCTGTCCCCGATTATCAAAAGCTGTATGATGAAGGACTGCCTATCAGAATAGTCTATTTTATAAAAAGAGTGCGCGACTCATTGCCTGCAAGCCCACCTGAAAACATACACGCTTCTGACAGCTACCGCGAGGGGTACATAAATGTAATATCAGACGTGCGTGATAGATGTATGTCGCTTAAAACAGACAACGACATAACCAACTTCAAGCAAAATATATGTGATTCGTATAGCTGCCGCGGATATTGGAGCAGATACAACAGAGAGCCAAACACATTCGACTGCTTTACAAATAAATTCTGGAGAGCAGTCAGCGTACAAAGCAACCTTTCTGACCTTGACAGAGAGATAAATAAAAAACAATTTCTGTACACTGCCGAACAAAAGCAGCTTTCGCAGTATCTAATAGTGCAGTACAACGGCAAAAACGTAGAGTATGACCCCATTGAAAACTGGTTAAGGATCAGAAATGGAAATTCACTATACTATTCATATAAGCCTGATAAGCAGTTTACAGACATTTCCAAATGGCAAAAAGACACTTTTTTCTTTTTAGACAGACGTTATAAAGTCATGGACATAAATTTCCATACTTTTGAGGAAGTAAAAAACTCTATACTGAATAAAGCAAAGCCGGAAGCCAAACGCAAAGAGCCCACGAAGCGCAAAATTAAATTCAAACCGCCGCAGCTTTCCAATATTGAGCGTCACGGTATAGACTATCGAAAAGGACGGGATATAAGCGGAAATGATATGCTGCGGATCTTTGGTTTTCGCGGCGGAGAATTTGGCAACTGGGAAAATCAAAATGACAGACAGTTTAATCTGAATATGTCATATGACGCTTTTAAGGATCTTGCCAAAGCCTTGAATATCGCTGATAAGGATATTTCTCTTGCCGGTGAGCTTTCAATAGCCTATGGTGCTCGCGGCAGAAGCATTGCATTAGCACACTTTGAATCAGACAGAAATGTTATAAATCTTACGAAGATGAACGGCGCAGGAGCACTTGCTCACGAATGGGGACACGCTCTGGATCATTACCTTGCTCGAAAGCTAAATGCACCGACCATATATCTAACAGATCAAAAGCACATAAAAGACTCGCCAATATATGATCTTATGGATAGTATCAAATACTGTAACGGAAAATTCAGCAGCTTTTATCTTCACGCTAAAAAGCTTGATACACAGTACAGCAAAACGGATAAGGGTTACTGGGCAAGCGACGTTGAACTGTTTGCACGCGCATTTGCGTGCTATGTAATGGACAAACTAAAGCCCGACGTATCAGATTATCTTTGCAAACACGCAGAATCGGTTGGAATAGATGAAAACGGAAAAGCTATACCAACTTATCCATATGGCGAGGAACGCGAGGCAATAAATGCAAAATTTGATGAGCTTTTTAAGACGCTGAAAGAAAAGGGGCTGCTGCATGAAGCGGATATTTCTCAGGCGGTAACTGAAAATGCGGCTTATACCGAAATGCAAGCCGACAATATCGAGCCTGAGCAGCTCTCTTTATTTGATCTGATGAAAAAGGAAGCTGTTAAAAAGACTACATACAGTACCGCCAAGATCATCGTCGAAAAAGAAAAAAGTATGCTCTCAGATGAGGAGAACATACTTAAAATGGCTTCAAAGATAAGGCATAATGAGAGCGAAGATCATGTATTCCAAAGGCAGCTTGATAAATTTTTCGGCGGCGAAATGCCTGTACACGAAGTCATCAACGTTTGCGGCACACCGAATATTTTAAAAATACTTGATTCACAAGCTGCAAAGGTAGTTATAAATCAATCAGATCTGCATAATGCCGTTGCCGGTATCGGTGAGTATAACAAGCGCCATACTGAGGGACACGATATACCCAAAGAGCAGATATACAGGCTTTCAGACGCTATAAGAAAACCGATATTGGTACTTAAAGGCAGTAATGATAACTCTAATTCTGTTGTTCTTTTGACAGACTTAACGAATGCAAGCGGAGAAAACGTGATTGTTCCAATATCGCTGGATAGGCAAAACGGAAAGATAAACCGCATAGCAACGCTGTACGGAAAACATAATCTTTCTAACTATCTGGAGCTTCACACAGCAGATATTCTTGCTGTAAACATAAAAAAAGCAGATATGCTCGCAGACTTAGGAGTCCAATTCTCCCAGTCCATACGCGACACAGTGATCCGCTTCGATAATAGTATAGCATATTCTCTTGATAATGTCAATGTGCCTATGGCAGATTTAACAAATAATATACAATTAAAGGATAAGCCGATAACTGCTGACGTGCGTATCAAGGAATTTCGCAAAAAAGATGGTGTTTTTCAAGCGCACATATTGTATAACGGAAAAACAGACTGGCGTACAGTAAGAGCCGCCGATGGCAAACTGTATCTGACAACCGGCTCAAAGAGTTTAGGCAGCCTTGAAAGACACTATTTATCAGCAGAGCAAAGTGACCGTTTTCAAAAGTTCAAGCTTTTCGGCAACGGATCATTTGCAAAAAACGATAAGCAGAATAAGAGCATTTTGCCTATAACAAAAAATAAAAAGCTTTAAAACAACTTCTTCCCCAGTGGGGACGAAGTTGTTTTTTATTTTGGAGGTGATAACATGGCAACAATAAACGGATTCAGACTGAAAAACGGTGTTTATCAGGCTAAATTACAGCATGACGGCATAACCGAATGGCGAGCTGTAATATCTCAGGCTGGACAGCTTTACGTTGAGAGCGGTTCAAGAATGACAAAAGATTATGTTCGGTATGAGTTTTCAAACAAGCTTTCCAAAAGATTTGAGAATTTCGTTTGCACAGGCAGAGATAATTCTATCGATATACCCGCAACAAACGACTATCTGGGTGAGAACATGGATCTGATTTCTAACAGTAAGGGGGTAAAGCCATGATAGACAAAATGTACAACTCGGGCAAACGATTTATCAGATACAGCGCAGAAGAGCTGGAGAATGCCAGAAAAGTCGATATGGTCGATTTTTTGGAACGCTATGCAGGCTTCAACTTTAAAAGAGCCGGAAATTACAGCATAGGCAGAGAGCATGACAGTATAGTTATTGACCCAGACAGATACACATGGCACTGGTACTCACAAGATCTATACGGCAAAGGAGCTATCGACTGGCTTATGAAAGTCGATGGATATAGATTTGAGGAAGCAGCCGAAATACTAATCGGCAATAAGCCGCTTAACAATACTAACAGTGCGAGAGATTCACCTAAACAAAACACTGCACAGCAGGCACGTCAAAACGATGTGCCTGTTCCATTTTCACCGCCTGCTGCAATGAAAGAACAGTGCAGAGAGCTTTTCGCCTATCTAGGTAAAACACGCTGCTTGTCTGATGACGTGATAAGATACTGCATTTCTAACAAGCTTATCTATCAAGACGATAAAAAGCGTGTGATATTTTGTGGATATGATCGCGCAGGAAAAATGAGATTTGCCGAAGCGAAGATCACTAATACATACAAAAAGTATTATCCACAAAACATTGCCGGAAGTAATAAAGCGTACAGCTTTTTTGTTCCTGCACTGCCGAACGCAAGGCATTACGATCCGTCGCAGCTTTATGTATTTGAAGCGCCGATAGATCTGCTATCTCACGGTACGCTCATGCAGTTGGCAATGAAAAAGCAATGTGCAGCGGCAGGAGATATGAGCCTTTATCGCCCTGATTGCTGGCTGGGTTTTAATCGACTTTCTCTTTCAGGACTATCAGAAAAAGCGCTGGAGCAGCGGCTGAAAGATGATCCGCGGATAACTAAGATAGCGCTGTGTCTTGACAATGATGATAAGGGGCAGGCTGCAGCGCTGAGAATAAAACAAAAGTTAGGAAGCAAGTACACTGTAAAAATAGTCAAGCCGCCATACGGCAAAGACTGGAACGAAACGCTTCAAGCTATCACAAATAGGGAGATGAATATGGCTCTTAAAACCACATCGAAACCTTTAAAAAAATAAAATGGAGGGATCATTTATGATAAAGAAGATACAAAAGGCGTTGTACACTGTATACGCCAAAATGGATAAAATGCTTGCCAGAGCACTTGGTGCACTTATGTGCACAGCAAGCGCAACTATTGTAGCATATGCGGACGACGGAGGCGGCGGTGCATGGAGCAGCATAGTTTCATGGCTCAATACCAACAAATCGGGTCTTGAATATGTTGCAAAAGCACTTATTGGAGTTTGCCTTGTAGCAGCTGTAATATGTATAGCGATAGGCGGCTCGCAGGGCATGAGCAAGGTCAAAAACTGGCTGATAGGTCTTGCAGTAGCCGTTATACTTCTTGTTTTTGGACAGTCATTCCTCGACAGCCTTTACACAAGTTAAAACCAAAGAACGCACCAGAGTGTGCGTTCGGCAGAATGAAATCACTGATCGTTTTGTTCTGCCGTGCGCACACGATTTGCAGAAAGGACTAAGCATATGAAAATATCCAAATTACAGAAAAAGATATACAGTTTATTCTGCGCCATTTTTGCCTTATCGCTCGGAGCAGGCAGTCTGCTTGCCTCTGCTGATGATCTGGGATACGAAGGCTGCTCATCAGCCATACTTAAAATGGTAGATGTCCGCAGCAAGACAAAAGATATGCTGATAAGCGTAGAATGGGCTATACTTAAATTTCTAGCTGACGCTATCGACTATTTTGATAATGCAGTATCTATACTGCTCAAACTCAATTTGTATGACTACCTTTCAGACGCTTTCAGCTTCGGCAGTATGCAGGCTGCCGTTGCCGCAGCAGCGAGCATAGCTTTAATAATAGGCGTATGCGCAATGGTGATCTTCCATGACAAAATACACGTTTCAGATTTCCTTATGAGCGTGATGGTTTCGATGATACTGCTGATCGCATTTCCGTCATTTATATCAGCCTGCAACGCATTGAAAACCAGAGGTGTAAAAGCAGCGCAGCACGTTGAAATAGAGGGACACACGGAAAACTCATCTGTTGATAAGGAAGGCGTTGTAACTCTTTCTCCTTTAGGCAGCGATCTGTTAGGCGAAGGAGTTTACGATGTAGTAAACAGCGTTGACTACAAAAAGAAAATGTCATACACAGACGTTATAGGCAATTCTGCCAATGTCAAGAACATAAATATAACGGGCGTTCTCGAGCCTACCGACAGTAAACCTTGGACAAAATACTACGTTACTGATATAAACGACGTACAGCCGGAGCAGAAAAAATACTCAGAATTGACAACTGAGAACATGATGGAGCTGCTGGGGCTTAGCCGTGAGTATTACGCATACACCCATGTTAATGATAAATTTATATTGGTAACTACAATGCTTTCAAACGGCGGTATTGGCTGTATACTGTATACCTCTCAGCACTATCCGGGCGGCTGTGTAGTATCGGAAGAAGATTCTAAAACCATAGTATCAGCAAGCTTTGGAACTACTGTACCATACAGCGTTGAGATAGGTTCTCTCGCATACTCTGACGGTTCACATATTACGAATGTAAACAGCTTTGAATCATACCTAAAAGACGCAATCGCAAATAACGGTTATGTTCGTGACGCAGGATTGACTCAGACAGTAGGTGCTAATTCGCGCACCATAGAGGAAGCTCTCGAAATAATAAAAGATGATGTTATAAGGAATCTGAACATTAAAGCCAATACCCGAAATGTCAAATCATCAAAAAATATAACGACCGAATACAAGGCTGAACCACTTTTTACAGAGGAAGATTACGAAGATCTTGACGATCAGTCAATGGTAAAATCAGCAGTACGCGAATACATAGATCCGGGATATATCGCTGATTACCTGTATTACTGGCATATAGACTTTTTGAGCACATTATGCCTTATGCTGGCTGTACTTATATGCTTGATCTTCTCCGGCATAAAAGTAACTACCACTTTATTTGAGATAATGTTTTCGCAGCTAATAACGCCATTTGTCATCGCCACAGACCTTAACAACTCGGGAAGAGCAAAAAAGGCGATACAAAATATGCTGCTTTCAAATATAATACTGATGATCGTTGTAATTCTGTTTCGGCTGTATCTATCAGTAGTATGGAGCGTGCGCGAATCTAAATACGGCGATAATTTTGCCGTAGTACTGATAGTCATAATAGCCGGTGCAAAATTTGTGATAGATGGTCCTGACATACTGACTAAGCTTTTTGGCATAGACGCCGGTGTAAAGTCTGGTGCTGGAGCTATAATGGCGCTATCTCAGGCAACACAGATGGGCGGTTATACAGCTATGAGCGCACTAAACATGGGCGGTCATACTTTAGGAGCAGTAAAGAACGGCGGTCAGAAAATCGCCCAAAAGGCTGGCGGAGCTGCCTCCGGTGCTATAAAGGGTATGGCTGGAGGCGTATACGGTGGTGTAAGTCAAGGTAATTCCACCCTCGGAAAAGTGGGCAGATCCATTGGCGGAGCTACTGTTGGCGGAACTGTCGGCGCAGTTGGCGGAGCTTTCGGTCATAGCGATATTGGAGCTAAGGCAGGATATAAGACCGCAGCCGGAGCAGGCAACATAAAGCAAAGCGTAGGAGAAGCAAAAGACCATTTTACCAACAGCTTTAAAAATATGTGCGGTGCTGACGGCGGTTCTAGTATGACGCAGTCATCAGGCGGTATGAACGGCAAAGACGGTCAAAACGGCGCGCCAGGCGTAAATGGAGCTGCAGGCGAAAAAGGAGCAGACGGTAAGAAAGGTGAAAAGGGACAGGGATTCAACCCTCAGAATGATCCTTCAAGCGGTTCTGGCAGCGCCGGATCACAAACTGCTACTGCTCCGGAAAGCAAAGTAACTGCTTCCGGCAGCAATAACAGTGAACCCTCTGCAAGCAGCAGTCGAAACACTTCTGCTTCAAATAACACAGATCAGGGCAGCACACAAGGCAACGGTTTCTCTGAACCATCGCCCTCATCGGCAGCCAACCATGACAACGCGCCTCGCTCCACAGCTAAATCATCTGATAATACCAAAAACACATCAGATCCATCTGCTGAAAAAGGAAAAGGACTGTAAGAGAAAGAAGGTAAAAATATGGGCTTAGTGCCAAAGAAAACAAAAGCTGATTATCATATTTTCCGTCATATAAGCGTTGTAAAGGTAGTGGGATTTATTTTCACTATCGCAGGGGCTTCTGAGCTTGGGGACTTTTTTGTAGCCGCAAAACTCAAAATACCGTTCATTATATTCTGCAGTATCGAGTTTCTCATTCTAAGCGGCAACAGTCCCTCAGACCCTACCAAATGCTTTGCAGCAGCGTGGTTTGACTGGATAAGATATTCCTTTGCGAAGAAAACTATACGCGTAGAAGAAAGCGAGGTGACAGATAATGAAAATGTTTTTAAAGCAAAAGACGAATAAAGAGATCGTAAAGCAGCAGAACAAAAAGCTGCTTTCTAAAAAGAAAAAAACAGCTCAGAAGGAGAAAAACGCTAACGCTCTCAATGCGCACATATCGTTTGAAAGTATCTCAAACGGCATAATACATATGAAAAGCAAAGGCAAACCCATTATGTGCGGCGTGCTGGCTATAACAGGCATGGACATTTATAATCTGAAAGAGTACGAGCGAAATGCGGTTTTTGATAACATGGCAAGGGCTACTATGTCACTCAGAGCAAATCATAAGTACATCTTTACAGCGGCTTGCCCATATCTTCAAAATCAGAAAAACTTCATAAAGTATAAAGCCAAACAAAGTATAAATAAATACGCCTCATCGCTGCTTGATGAGCAATTTTTTCTTTTAGACAGCTTTGAGAAAAATCACCGTGATCGAATGGCATATCTGCTGATTTACGATAAAAGTGAAAAGAATATACATGACGACGCAGAAAGATATATAAATCAGATGGTAGACGTTAATGTAGCGTGGTGTACGTCAGACGAGATCGCCGCCATGCTCAACAGCCTGCTTTGTCTTGATACAGGCGCAGAAAAACTGAGCACCCCCGGCACGCTCAATAAAAAGCTGCTGCCAGAAGAAATAGAGTTTCAATCCAATTATTACAAGATCAACAACAAGTATGCGCAGTCGATAGTGATATACGACTATGCGGCAGAGATCGACGATCTTGAATACGCAAATATCGTTACCGGTTACAGCGATACCATAGTATGGGATATAAAAGAGCGCGGTAACAGCACTGTGCTCAATGAGATACAAGCTTCCTTGCGCGAGTTGGAGTCACGCGGAGCTATCAATCAGGACAGAGCGGAAAAGATAGATACGCAAACTGAGCTTGCAAAGCTGGATCTTGTATACAACAACATAAAAAACGGCAGCGAGCAGATATATTATGTAACACTGCGCTTCATCGTAAGCGACAACGACCTTGATAGGCTGCAAGAGCGCACGCTAGATATAGTAAAGGAGCTTGAGCAGCAGGGATTGTCGGCGTACATACCGTCAAATACGATGCTGCAGGAATTTCTCTCAATAATTCTTGACGGTAATACGATACAAACGCCGTTCCCTGTATTCGATACGCTTTCGCGGCAGTTTCCTTTTTATTATCAATCACATATAGACCCAACGGGATTGTTTTTCGGATATACTGCAACCGGCGGACTTAATATACTCAACACATTCACGCGAACGTCAGAACGTAACTCATACGATCTGCTTGCTATCGGCGTAAAGGGATCTGGCAAATCGGTAACGCTGAAAGATATGCTAGAAGAACAGCTGCTGCTTGGAAACAGAGTGCTCGTGCTCGATATAGAATCTGAGTACCGATCTATGGCGGAAGTATACGACGGGCAAGTCATTAAAATGAACCAGAGATCAAGGATAAATCCGCTCCAGATAACAAAGGCTGTTGACTCAAAAGTTGAGGAAGATATACTGCCGGAGGACGACGCAAAGGCAAACTTTGCGTCGGAGCTTTCACGCATACGTACCTTCATGTCTATGTACATAAGCGATATAGATATGTTTACACTAGAAGCTTTTATGGATCTTGTGACTGAAAGCCTGAATGAAAAAGGCATATATCCGGATACAGACGTGCGCTTTTTGCCGCCCGAGAAATTTCCCACATTTTCTGACGTTATGAAAAAGGTCAAGGATAAGCTTTATATCGAAGGAAACAGAGAACGGCTTACGTCAAAACTGATCGAAACTTACAGCAATCTTGAAGTATATCTGCGTCAGCTCACCGGCGACAGAGCATACGCAAGTATGTTCGACGGCGCGACCAACGTTGATATATCAAATAACGACCTTATCATCTTTGATGTTAAGACCATAAGCGATATGGCGGAGAATGTCTACAACGCTCAGCTTTTTAATATTTTAACAATAATGTGGTCTACGGTGTGCAAAAACGTAGAGCACAACCAGTACCTCATAAACCCGTGGGACAGACGAAACGTTGTCTGCCTTATCGACGAGGCTCACCGTTTTATTTCTGTAAAGTACCAACAGGTAACGAATTTCATCACAAATCTTGTACGCCGTTCAAGGAAATATGACGCCGGATTATGGTTTGCCACGCAGAGCGTACTTGATTTTATTCCCAGCAATGACAGCGCAGCAGCGGAGCAAATAAAGGTCATCTTCTCCCTCGTACAGTACAAGCTTATACTCAAACAAGCGCCGGAAAGTATCGAAATGCTTCATAAAATATTCCCTCAGTTCACCGATTTTGAGCTTAACGCAAGCACTTCGTTCATGCCGGGACAAATGCTCCTCTCGCTCGGTTCAGGGCGAAATAAGATCCACTGCCGCAGAATGGTATCAGCCAAACAGCTCTTGTATATAGGCAACTCGCAGGATAGGATAGAGATAATACACGATTGTTTCGCTCACTATTACAACGACCATACCAATGAAGAATACGGACTAATGCTGCGAAATGCAGACATAAATTATTTCCGCAAATGCTTTATGGCGGAAACATATGCTTACCTCAAACTTAACCAGCGCGACAGCCAATATCTTGATAACGTTATTGTTCTTTTGATAGATAATCTGATAAAAGAGCTGCTGTCATATACCGTCGGTACAGATAAGGAGGAACAGATATGAAAATAGTTTCTCCTAAAAAAAGCAGCCGCAGATATATGATCTTCACAATGATCACTCTATTCATACTGGCTTTTTTCTTTACCTCGACCTATTGGACTACACTTAAAATAAATAGTAAAAGCAGCAAATATGATGAGATAATCAAGCAAAATGATTACAATATCAAGATAACAGCAGCCTCATATCACGACGGGATATGCGAATTTACATTGAAATGTAAGCTTATGAAGGACAATTCCACGCAGTCATATCCGAAAGTTTCAAGCATAAAATTCGACGCTGATCCTAATGAGTATGAGTTTTCAAGCGGAGAAAAGTACGATGAATATTCTCAGATAATAACTATCGAAAAACCTCCGACAGAGTTTGAATATGTCACGATCTTAGTAACGTCAGAGCTTGCCGACATCGTACACGAGGACTCGTATAATGACTTTGGCGAGCTGGTTTCGGGGTATACGGAGAAGGGAAAGACCTTTGAAGATACGATAGTTATAGATAAAAAAGACATGGCAAATAAGCATATTAAAGCACAGCCCGGACATATGGAAGATAGCGAGATGGACGATGATCCTGCGCAGTCTGTACAGGAAACCACAGTTCAAAATGCCGCTGTACCGGCTGAGATAATGTCAACAACGCAAGCAGACCGATCGCCATACGCAGCAGAAAACAATACATCTTCAACGTATGAAAGCTCAGCCGAAGCTCCTGCAAAGACCACTACTACAACGCCTGCACAAGCGCCTGATAATAATAACGGCGGCGGAAATGGCGGCGGTGGAGGTGGAGGCGGCGGCAATCAACCCGCTTATGTTCCGGACTATGATCCGCCCGAAACACAACAAACACCTTCGGAAACTGAACCGCCGACAACTGCAGATCCGCCGCAAACGACCGCTCAGCCAACAGCTCCTACTACCACAAGACCGCCCGAAACAACATCGCCGCAGGCTGTACACCCCAACAGGATCTACATAGAAACAAACTTTGAAAACAACAATGTTGTGCTCGAAATAGGCGCTGAAACAAAGCTGCGGGCTATCGTAGAACCAGAAAATGCAGCCGATAAAAGCGTGAAATGGAGCTGCAACAGATCAGGTATGATCGAGATAGACAGCGACGGCAAAGTAAAAGCCATAGCCAAAGGCAAGGTCATCGTAACAGCCGAAACGAGTGACGGCGGGCTAAAAGCAAGCTGCATGGTCACTGTAAAATAAAGAAAAGAGGATCAAAAATGACATTTAATAATTCAGGAAACCGTGTAAGAGTCACGGGATTTATCTCATCAGATATTACATCACAGTCAGCTTACTCGATCGAGTTCAAGTTGGCTGTACCGCGAAAAGCAAAGCGCGGAGAGCAGAGCTTCAATGACGTTTTCACCGTATATGCAAACGAAAGCAGCACGATCACATTTGCCAAAAACCATTTGAAAAAGGGCAGCGTAGTGATAGTAAAAGGCGAGCTTAGAACATTTAACAACGGCACTATAAAGATATGCAGCAGCGATATAACGATAACATCAGTATCAAAATGATGGAGGAATGACCATGAACGAAGATAAAACACTTATATATGAATACCCATCAGCAGAGCTAAAAACTGAGATATGTGCGACCTTTGAAGCCAGATCTAAGCTCTCAAAAAAGCTGAAATTCATCGGTGCAGGTTGTCTTATAGGCGCTATGCTGCTGTTTATGAGCTACTGCCTTATAGTAAGATTCAAACTTGTTTTTTTCTTTTTGACAGCCCTTTGCATTGCAGCAGCAGTGGTCATTTTAAAGACAGCTGTGCGTTACAATTGGCATTATCTTTTTGTAAAAGCTTTCGATACCGACATGGATATAGAGTATTTTTCAAACGGCACAAAAAGCGATTTCAGTATAAATTACGACAACATATTGTCGATACGCTTCTTTGACAAAAACTACTCTTCAATCAAGATCAAGTATATCGACAGCCATTCTGACGCGGTGTGCAATATATTTTTGTTGCTTAATGCCGGCACACCTGAACAGGGATTTTTTCTCTACACCATGCCGCAGCTTACTGAAAAACTCAGAATTTCTGAACGATCGATAGAGAAAAAATTCGGCAGTGAAGAAGAGTTCTACTCCGATTTTTTTGAATAAGAAGGGAGATACCGTATGGATATTTTAATAAGAAATATCCCCGATGACATTGTAAAAAAGCTTGATACCTCAGCTCAGCGAGAAGGTCTTTCCCGCAACGCTTTTATAATAAAGATCATACATGACTACGCCGCCTGCAAGGAAGATTTTCTGCTTAATGCGCTGCCGACTATCGTCCGAGCGCTTGTAAATGATGAACTGGAACGAATGCTGCGCGGAGCAGGATCGGTCGAAAACAACATATATTTATCATCGCAAAAGCTGATGAAAATTGCCGAAAAGCTTGACGTTTTGCTCGCTCCTGAGATAGAAAAATCGGCTGAAAGTGAACTGAAAAATAGTGACGTTCTTAATTTATTAACATTCGTAGACACAGAAAGTTAATATACGAGCCGATTTTGTTAATATCTCCGAAATAATGATATATCCATCAGATATACAGAACGCCAAAACAGATATATAGTATATATCTGAGGGCAAATATGTATATCTGCCATATATCCAAGTGCGATTTTTGTATATCCGCAGTATATCCCGCAGCCAAAACTGTATATCTGATAGATATACAAAAAGCTCTGATGATAGCATGGCAATGCGCCTAAAAACGCGGCACTGCCGCGTTTTCCCCCCGGCGTGATAGCACGCCTTTATGCTCGTTCTAAATGGAGGTCAGAACATGAAAGTAAAGAACACGAAAAAAATTTTTTCTCTTGACGAAGCAACGATCAAAAAGTTTGATAAGCTGATGTTGTTGAGCAACGCCAAAACTAACAGCGAATTATTGACATGGCTTATCAATGAAGCCTACTCAAAACTTGAAGATGAAAACGATGAGGAAACAGACATTCTGAAAAGTATAAACGAAAAACTTTCGTTACTGATCACAATATCAAATGAAAATAATCTGATGGATTATCAAACACGCGACGCGCTCAATTCACTTATTTGTTTTTATGAACCCGATACAGATTTCAAATCTGCTGATACAAAAGCCGCCGGATCAGACCCTCACCGTTTTTTCCAAAGCTCTTATAAAAACTATAAAGCCCGCATACATAAAGCGTCACTGGAAAAATCCGCGAAGAAAATATAAGAAAGTTTCAGGTACTAACCTATGGACAGTGTATCAAATAACAAAATTACACCGGGCGTTATATTTAACAACCACTTCATCTATGATTGGCATATAGGCACAGGTGATTACTCCGATTATGCGAAGAGAGATGAAGCCGTAACTAAAGAGGAAAACATACTGCCTGATCATGATTCATATTCTGTACTAAACGATCCTAAAATTCTGGATGATCAAAGTAAAAGCATTCATGAGTCTTTGAAAAGTGAATACGATTATTTTAATTATATGAGAAATAAGGAAAAGAGCGACGGACTATTTGACGCAACTCGGGACAAGCTTACGACAGACGAGATCAACCAATTTCGCGAATACGAAAAGATCAGCAAAAAAGAGGGCTGTCCAAAATATATCGGAATAGCTTCATTCGATAATGATTTTCTGCGTGAAAATAATCTGATAATAGGTGATCAGATCAATATACCGGCAATAAAAAACGCAGCGAGAAAAGGCATGAATGCACTTATCGATAAATCAGACAAGCTCGTTGCCTCGAACTGTTATTGGACTGCTGCAATACATACAAATACAGACAACGTCCATATCCATTATCAGCTGCTTGAATATCATCGCTTAGAAAATCGCTGCAAGACCAAAAAGGATAAGGATATGATTGAACGTAGCGCTATGGAAAGTCTTATATCTGCAATCGCTACGTCGGTAAACGCTAATGACTTGACCAAAGATTTAACTGAATATGAGCGAAGCATTCTTATGCAACAGGTCAAGTATAATTTTTCAAGCAGCTTTACTAAAATTGAAGAGCTTACAGAAAAGCTGCCTAACAACAAAGCTTGGCAATATAACAGATTAGACAAAAGCACTCAAAATCAGATCGATAACTGTATCAGGTCGATAATATCTGAAAACGCAGAGCTTACGCAGCAATATAAAAACTATCTAACGAAGATAGAAGCCGTTCAGAATAATTCCAAAAGACGATACGGCGAAGGATCTCATTATACCGATTACAAAGAAACCCGCTTACATGGAAAAGATGGATTTTACTCTCGCGTCGGAAACTCCTTTCTAAAGATCTGCAAAGACTACCAACTTGATAAAAACCAGCGCGAGGCGGAGCTGATGGAAGCCGGCGCGTATCTGTCTAAAAAAGAAGTTGACATAGAGTATAGCTATTCAGAAGCCGACGTCCCGCACGCTGATGATGAATACTATGCGGAAAACGTGCCGTATCTGTCTGAAAAAGAAGTTGACATAGAGTATAGCTATTCAGAAGCCGACGTCCCGCCTGCTGATGATGAATACTATGCAGAAAATGTTCCGTATCTGTCTGAAAAAGAAGTTGACATAGAGTATAGCTATTCAGAAGCCGACGTCCCGCACGCTGATGATGAATACTATGCGGAAAACGTGCCGTATCTGTCTGAAAAAGAAGTTGACATAGAGTATAGCTATTCAGAAGCCGACGTCCCGCACGCTGATGATGAATACTATGCGGAAAACGTGCCGTATCTGTCTGAAAAAGAAGTTGACATAGAGTATAGCTATTCAGAAGCCGACGTCCCGCCTGCTGATGATGAATACTATGCAGAAAATGTTCCGTATCTGTCTGAAAAAGAAACAAGTAATGACTGTTATATAAAGTGGAGTAAAGATTACAAAGAAGCAGCCCGACTGGTGTACAAAAAAGATTC
>ERZ791753.718-NODE-718-length-26868-cov-7.174579_pt1 | contig 26868 bp, 23 predicted proteins | sample MGYA00509951_ERZ791753 | MGnify/ENA primary metagenome ERZ791753 (study PRJEB30046, sample SAMN00792026) | human gut metagenome | study: EMG produced TPA metagenomics assembly of the A metagenome-wide association study of gut microbiota in type 2... | reverse complement strand
CCCGCAGTAGCACAGCATCGAACCCTTTGGCCATTTCAGCAGATTCTTTCGTATTTAAATAATCGGGGACGAGTTCCAGATTATAGCCGAAGTTCTTGTTACAGGCCTCAAAAATAGGCACTTCCACATTTCTGACACCATAACACAAAACTTTCATAAAAAGCCCTCCTCATTGATTGAAGATTTTTATTTATCAAACAAACATAGGGTATGCAATGTAAAAATATACAATTGAAATGACGATACACAGAATACTCAATGGAACCCCTGGCCGCACATAATCCATAAAGCTATATCCCCCAGGCTCAATCGCCATAGTACAAGGAGTAAAGCCAATGGGTGTCATAAAAGCAATCGTTCCAGCCATACGGACTGTCATCAGGATGGCCAGCGGATTGAGATTCATGGTTTTACAAACGGCCAGGGCTATAGGAGTCAGCATAATGATTGTCGCCGCATTGGACATGATATTGGTGAGCGGAACTGCAATGGCAAAGATCGCAAGGATTACAATCAAGGGACTATGTAAGTTCCCGGCATGGAGTTTCAAGAATGCAGCCAACATATCGGAAGCACCTGAAGAAGCCATGGCATCTGAAATAGGAACCATAAAAGAGTACATGATGATGGCTCCCATGGGTATGGCTCTCATGGCCTCCTTCGCGGAAATCAGTTTAGTCACCACTACAACAAACGTAGCCAGAAGTGCAATCATACCAACTCCTACGTGGAGGTTGCCAGCAAAATACATTCCCAAGAAAGTGAGTATCAATACCAAAATGGCCACATTAGGTTTCCAGGCAGGAACTTTGGAAAAGTCATCATTCTTTGCAGATACTACATATTCTCCTTCATTGTTGGGTTTTTCGGGAAGAAGGTTGAATCCAACAGTAGAAAGAAACAGTGCCGAAGCAAAAAGCAGAATGAAAGAAATGGGAGCCAATTCAAAGAAATGCATGGTCAAGCCCATATCTCCTAGGATTTTTTCCAAATAAAGGGTAGAACTGGATCCTACCGTAGTTATTCCGCCGCCCAAGCAGACACCTATAGCAATGGGATACATCATCTTGCAGCGTCTGAAATTTGTCGATTCGCAAATGCCAAGGACAAGGGAAATCAATAATGCCGCGCAGCCATTCACAGAAAGGAACGCAGCCAAGATTCCAGATCCGATGACCAGCCAAAACACAAATTTTCTTTCGGTTTTTGCTGCTTTTTCAAAAGTCCTACCCATTTTAGCAGCAGCACCAGTTTTTAACAGAGCCTCTCCCACAATGCCCAATCCTGCGATAATCATTACGTTTTGTCCTGCAAAGCTGGCTAAAGCTGCTTTTGCGTTGATAATGCCTCCAAAATATAAGGAGAGTGTGACAAACAGCGCCGTTGCCGTAATCGGTATGGCCTCTGAAATAAAGAATCCCAGTGCAACAGCTAAGACAAGAAATACATAATAAGCTGGATTCATGGCTGCAGCTATATCAAACATCCTTTACCACCTTCCTTTATCCGTGGGTAACAATCTATTTTCTCACATACACATACCCTTCCATGATCCGCCGGGCCGTACGGTCCAGATTCCCACTGAGCAGGTTATGAGTCCCATCAGGATTTTCCTGCAAATCGGCATAGGCGTCCATAATGCCCCAGGGATGACCGATCCGCAGATGGGTGACGGGCTTATTGGGTTCATTTCCACAGACGATCTCATTGACGATGGTCCCAGGGGTATTGGCTGCCGTAATGGTACAGATGGCACCAGTACCCATGTAGGCATCGATCATTTTCATGTTGACCGAGAACAGCCGTCCTACCAGATCAATCTGATCTGCCTGGATGGCCTTGCCGCTGCCGGCCGTATAGGCCACCGGTTTCCGCACAAAAGCGATTTTAGGCAGGGTTTGGCTGTTGATCCGGGCATCTTCCAAATCTTTGGCAAAGCCCAAAGTGATAGCTCCCGTACCCCGGATGATTTCCAGGATCCGGCAGATTTCTTTACAATTGGGCAGCGCATTAAAAGCTGCCGGTATTTCCGTGCCGGTTACGCCGAAATCTTCCGGATGGACGAAAATCACCGGGTTGGCCGAATCCACGAAGCTGTATTCGTAAGTTTTCCCTTCAATCTCGATGGTGTCTTTCACATGACCGGTCGGCAGCAGCTTTCCGCTGGCAGCCCCTTGAGGATGGATGAATTTGAGGGTGACCTTGGCCCCCGTCCCGGGCACTCCATCGATGGCAAAATCTCCTTCCGTGACGGCTCTGCCATCTTTGACCGGAACCTGTTCCACGATGATCTTTTGGGTATTTTTATTGAAAATCCGGACTTCCGTCATAGGCTCTACCGCTTTGACCATCCCTTCATCGATGGCATAGGGGCCCACTGCAGAGGAAATATTGCCGCAGTTCATAGTTTTCCCTACGATAGGTGCATTCACATCAACCTGACCAAAATCATAATCTACATCTGCATCTGGCCGACTGCTGGGAGAAATCACCGCGCATTTGCTGGTGGAAGTATTGGCTCCCCCCATGCCGTCGATTTGGCGCCGGTCCGGGCTGCCGAAGGCACTGAGGATCACTTTGTCCCGTTCCGCTTCATCCTGGGGCAGATCTTCGGCGTGGAAAAATACGGCTTTACTGGTGCCGCCTCTCATATAGACACAGGGAATCTTTACATTGGGCTGATATTCTTTCATAGCAAATCCATCCTTTCTTTTTCTAGCGATATAGGCATTCTTTTAACAATGCAGGAGTCTTTCCAGTCCTTGGCTGCTGTATTCCTGCTCAAAATGACTGACAATGTCCAAAATCTTCTTCGTCACATCTTCCGGCAGGGTTCCTTCCATATTATTGGTGTATTTCTGCACAATGGTATCCCATCCTACTGGATTATTGGGCGAAGCTTTCAAATCATACAATTCCCGGGTACATACCCTTCCATCCTTCAGCGTAACCTCGACCAAGGCTCCCCGTTTTCCCGGATATACGGACTGCACCTGGGGATCCACTTCCACGGTCACTTTATGGGCCAGTTTCCAAAGTTCCGGATCTTCATAATACACTGGAGTCAAATGCTTCATACCAAAGCAGCGGTCTCGGAGCGCTGCAGCAATTCCATAGGCAATGCTGAATTTGCTGTCCGACTGGGAATGGGGTTCCTTGATGGCCCCAGTCAGGTTGTACGCCACTTGATGGGTACCCACCCAGATTTTGACAACATCTTCCGGTTGAAAAGCCCCTTCTTCCAGGAAATCCAGTACGGCCTCCACCGGAGCCTGGGCATGGCGGCACATAGGATACAGTTTGCTGTAGGTATCCCTGATCCGGAATTCTTTCCCCAATCCAGCAGTGACTTTTTCCAGATCGATGTCCTTTCCTTCTGCTCGGAAGAATCCATTCTTGCCTTCCAGTACGGTCAGGCAGCCCTTCAATCCTTCCCTGGCATAGATGGCTGCCGCCAGCCCTTTCGCTGCACAGCTTCCTACCTGGATACATTTGTCTTCTTTCCCGTTCACGGTGATTTCCATGAACCCAGCCGTCTGCTGCCCGGCAAATCCCAGGGCATTGGCCATCTGTTCTTCATCCAGTCCATACAATTTCCCCGCCACGGTGGCGGCCCCGAACACATCCAATTGGCTAGATGGATAGAAGCCTCTTCCAATTTGGGTGGGCGGCAGCTGCTCCAGAATCCGATAAGTGATTTCATACCCCAGCACAATGGCCGTCATGATTTCCTGTGGCTGTCTGCCCAAAACAGCACCCAGGGTCAACGCCATGGGAACCACTACTGCACCGGTGTGGCATCCTCCGTTCTTGTGTCCATCGTCCAGTTCCACCGCATGAGCATAGGCACAGTTGGTGGTCAGGACGGCTCCCAGGGAAAAACTCTTTTCTCCACTCCCCCAGGGTGCCAGTGTTCCAGGATACAATTCCCTGGCAGCCTGCAAATACGCTTCTTTTCCTTTCCAGCTGTGCTCGCCAGCCACCGCTGCCCCCACCGTATCCAGGATCCGTTCTTTCACGGCCTCCTGCACATCCTTGGGAAGGCTTTCGTACGTACAGTTCACAATGAATTTCGCAAACTGTTTTGTGATTTCCATTCCGTTCACCTCATTTTCTTTTCATAACCAACCGGCTGATTGTAGTTTACCGTTTTTATTATGTAATAAAAAGCACGTATTCTTTCCGTTATGGCAACTTTTAATTGCGAAAATCATTTAAAAAAATTGATGAAGAAGGTAATCAATGCCGCATTGCACAAAGAAGTAAAGAGACCGCCTACAATAGGGATCACAAAAAAAGCCTTGGGAGCAGAGCCATATTTTTCCGAAACCGCAGCAATGTTGGCCATGGCATTGGGAGTCGCCCCCAATCCATACCCCACCTGGGCCGCACAAATGGCGGCCACTTCATAATCCTTCCCCATGAGAGAAAATGTAACGAAAGCCACGAAAAGGACAGTCATAGCCGTCTGCAGCAGCAGGATGATGGTCATGGGAATGGCCAGATCCGCCAGCTGCCACAATTGCAGGCTCATCATGGCCAACGCCAAGAAAATATTCAAAGCCATGGAACCAATCATATTGCATTCCCGTTCATGGACTTGAAATTTGCCGGTAAATTCGGAAAGGTTCCGGATGACCACCGCCACACACATGGAACAAAGGAATACCGGGATCACCAGATCCGTGGCAGCTTTCACCGTCTGACTGATCCATACCCCACAGGCCATGGAGATGAACAGATGGAACACAGCCAGGAGGCTGTTGGAAACAAACTCTTTCTCACTGCCTTTCAGTTGATCATTATTTCCTGTTTCGTCTTCATCGATGATCAAGTCATCTTTTTCACTGGTATAAGACAACTCTTTTCGGGAAAATGGAGTTTCGACCTTAAAGTGACGGATCAGCCAATCAGCCGTAGGACCGCCCATCAAGCTTCCCAAAACCAGCCCAAAGGTAGCAGCAGCCAGGGCTGAAGTAGCAGCCCCCGGGTTCCCCATGGCTTCGATCTGCGGTCCGAAAGCTCCAGCATTCCCATGGCCTCCTACCAAAGGAATGGATCCCAATGTCAGCCCCATCAGCTTGCTCAATCCAAAAAGAGAGGCCAGGTAGCCTCCAGCCAGATTCTGCAGGAAGATCAAGGCTGCTGTAATGGCCGTCAGGATGAAGATGGGTTTCCCCGCACTGGCTATGACTTTAAAACTGGCTGAATACCCAATACTGGTGAAAAAAGCCACCATGCACAAGTTCTGGAAGATTCCGTCCATTTTCAATTGCAGGAGGCCTGTTTCATGGAAGCCCAGATTGAGCAGTGCGAATAAGATTCCGCCTACCACTGGCGTAGGGATACAGTATTTCGTGAAAAAGGGGACTTTTTTCTTCACCCAGGCTCCTACATAGAACGTAAAGAGTGCAATGGCAACGGTGGCAAATAGATTCAGTGACACCTTCATGGTTTTCCTCCTCAAAATGTATTGGTTTTCTCTGTGTGCAATTTTGTCCGGACTTTTCTTCTATTTCATATTACCAAAGCCATCCGCATTGAAAAAGCACATTATAATTTATAAAAGGTAACCTTTTGTTGCAGAAAAAAAGTACCCGTGCTACACTAAAGACAGTACTTTGCGGAAAGGAGATCCTGCCATGCTGAACAATTATCAATATTTCATCATGCTGGCAAAAGAACGGAACATTTCCACGGCTGCGGAAAAGCTCTTTATTTCTCATCAGTGCCTGAGTAAATATCTGAAAAACCTGGAAAAGCATTACGGCATCACCTTATTTGAACGGAAGCCTACTTTCCAGCTGACCCCTGCCGGGCAGCGTCTCCTCAAGACCTACAAAGAAATCGAGTTTGAAGAACAGAATGTGGAAGCTGAATTGGCGGATTTGAAACATGCAGAAACCGGAACCGTCCATTTCGGCATCACCGAGGGAAGATATTCCATTGTGGTCCCCCGTCTGCTGAAACAGTTCTACCAGCAATATCCCCATGTAAAAGTCGTCATCACCAATACCACATCCCCAAAAATGGAACAGATGATCATGGACAATGAACTGGATCTGTTCCTTTCCGGACTGAACTCGGTGACTCCCCGTTCTGATTTCATGAAAATCATGGACGAGCATCTTTATTTGGTCATTTCTGACAATCTTTTAAAAAAATATTTTCCAGATGAACCTGATTTTAAAGAAAAAAATAAAGAGGGGATCGATCTCCTCCAGTTTTCTTCCATCCCCTGCTTCCTAAACAAGCCCAATTTCAATACCCGTACGGTCATCGACCACTATCTGGCCAAAATCGGCGGAACCTTGAACTGCTTGACAGAACTCACCCAGTTGGACATGCAATACCGTTTGGCAGCAGAAGATATGGGCTTTTCCTTCTGCCTTACCATGTATCTGGAAGGGATTGGACGGATCAACCAACTGAAACGGTTCCAAGGAGATCCCAATATGCTGAATGTATTCCCCATAAAAGGCCTGACAGAAACCAATCCTTTGGGGCTGATCTTCAAACGGGGAAGGATATTCCCATCCTACACTCAAAAATTCTGCAAAACAGTAAAAGAAGTCTGCCTGGAAAAAGGCCGGCTGGGATCTTAAAAGAAAAAGAAGGAACTGCCTGCATAACAGTTCCTTCTTTTTCTTTTATAAAACTTTTAAAACGTTTTGGAATACAGACTCGCAGGAATCCTCCTGTTCCAGCCCCATCAACCGGGCCCAAATTGCTTCTCCTTTTTCCTTTCCCAGAGTATTTTCCACCATTCCCAGGAATTTTTGTTCTACTATCCCTTCCTGGAAGGGAAGTTCCGGATCTCCATAGGGAATGATCTGTTTCCCATTGTAAATGGTCCCATCGACAGTCTCGATCCGCACCTTTGCAGCTCCCCACAGGCTCTTATCTTTTTCCGCCAAGGCAATGATTTCAGGATCCTTGATGACCTCGATCCGATGGGAATAGGCCGCCAGTCCTGCATCTTGCAAATGGGCATGGACTTCCCTATCCTCTACCCGACCAAAATGGAGCAGCAGGGTCACCGTATAGGGAACGCTGGTCTGGGCCTGGGCCCCATCTTTAGGTTCATAACCCCCTGCATTATACAGGAACTGACTTCCATACACCTTCACCGATTTAATCCGATCCGGAGTCAGTCCTGTTTTTCCCATAATGTCACTGATGGCATCCAAAGTGGCATGGATCCGGCGTACACAGGCATACCGTTTGATATAGACGTTCCGGATATCCCAGTTCAGCCGAGGATGGTAAAGGAGTTCCTCATTCGGTTCCGGGGCAAAGGCATTGCAGTACCCCAGCTTTCCTTCAAATACATGGAGAGGGCCGCCCAGATTTTCCCGGGCCATACGGGCACAGGCAATCCCCAGTTTGGCCCCCCAGCCGGCCACCAGATATTTTTGGGCAGAACCGTCGATAGCTGATTGGTTCAGTCCACCAGCCAAAGAAGCCGCCAGAGAGATGGCTCTAGCCAGCTGCTGCTTGTCCAATCCCCATAAGGAGCCTGCCACCACAGCCGCGGCCGCACCTCCGCAGACGCTGGTGGCATCGATTCCCCGCTTCAAATAGGCACCTGGATTGATGACCCGTCCCTCATAACAGTACATTTCATAACCTTTGATGATGGCTTCCAGCAGGTCGGCCCCTTTTACATGTTGCAAATGCAGGGCCATGGCGATGGCGGTGGAATTGATGACCACGCCTGGATGTGCCATAGCAAACCGGTGTCCGTCATCCGTATCCGGCATCCGCCCTGTACTGCCCAGCCAAAGGGCCAGGTCTTCTGGATTGTGTTCCGGCTCCTCTCCCAAAGCTTTTCGCAGGGCAGCAGACAGGCTGTTTTCCGACCCTTTCAACATGACTCCCACAAAATCGGCAAGACATTCTTTGGCTTTTGTCCTAACGTCCAGAGGAACGGATTCCCACTGGATTTCTTCCAACACCTCATTGATCTTTTCCAAACAGCTTTTTTCCTGAACCATGTTTTTTCTCCTTTTGAAATAAAAATAATCAAAGCTCCGCCAATCTCTGATTTCCTCTCTGCTGTTCAAAATGCTGCACCTTTTTGAGCATTTCTTCCTGCTGCTTCTCCTGCAGAATCCTTTTCGTCAGATTCCTGAATTTATCTGCCAGTTCTTCCCATGTCAGAGGATCTTCGGCTTCTCCTTTCGGCAAATGAGCCGTTCGTTCCACTTTTCGCCCATCTGTAAGCTCAATTTCCAGCCGTACAGTCCCCCAATGGCTGGGATGCTGTTCCACATACTGCTCCAATTCCGGATCCATGACCAGTCTGACGCTGCTGGCCATGCACCGCACCTGCGGATTTTCCAAAGCCTCCTCCAGAACATGTGTAGAAGCAATATTTCCCTTCCACAGCGCCGTGACAAGAGCAAACTCGATGCTGCATTGGGCACCAATTTCTGTTTTGGGACAAGGCTTCGACAGTCTGCCTACGAAAGGCGTTGTATAAACTGTTATCCTTTGGACATTTCCTAAATCCAGATGATAGGATTTCCGCAAAAACAGCATGGCATCAACCCCTGCATGGAGCCCTCTCATACAGGCATGCTGTTTGAAATAGATTTCTCTGATCTTCCATTCCTTTCCCAATCTTTCTAAGGCTAATTCCGGTTTAGGATCATTGGAAAATGCCTGACAAAATCCTTTTTTCCCTTCAATGGCTTCTGCTGGACCCGTATAACCGGCCTGTGCCAGCGCTATAGCCCGCCGGGCGGTGGAAATAGCCCACACCCCGCATAAAATTTTTCCCATGGATCCATCATTCTGGTATTCAATGAGCCCGGAAGAAAAGGAAGCCGCAATCCCTAATGCATTGGCCAAGACATCTGGAGACAAGGCAAGGACTTTTCCCAGGAATGCGGTACAAGCCACTGCACCCGTTACCCCAGTTGAATCGAATCCCCGTTCCCGATACGAAGAAGGATTGATGGAATTTCCCAGCCTGATATAGATTTCATAAGCTCCTATCAGAGCTGTCAGGAGGGTCTTTCCATCTGCATCCAGAGCCTGTCCTTCCATGAGGAGCAGCGGAATCAGCAGGCTTCCCGGATGTCCCATAGCCTGCCGGTGCCCATCATCCAAATCTGCGCAGCGGGCCAGGATGGCAGAAGTAAACAATCCTTGTTCCAGGGTACCCCTTTCACCACCTGGAAGGGAATATTTTTTTCCGGTCAATTTCCCATAAAGAGAAGCACCATCTTCCAATGCTTTTTTTCCCATCGGGGTTTTGGTTCCATACCATAAATTCGCCAAGCCATCCAGCAGACATCTTTTCGCCATATCCCGTGTTTCTTCAGGAAGGATTCCATATTGAAGGCCATGGATAAACTTGGCATACTGTTCAACGATTTTCAACATGTTCTGCTCCTTTCTTTTGCTTTCTGCTTGTATAGTAACAAAGTCACCTTCTCTAAAAAAGCATATTTCTTTTGGATTTTTGTAATTTTAAGTTGCAGTTGACTTTTCCCATTGAAAAAAGCCACCCGTACTTTTTAAGGGTGGCTTTCTTTTGTGTCCAGTGAAAAACTTTCCGCTTCAAACAGCAGACTTTTTCAAAATCCCATCCGGCATTTTTCGAGCCAGCAAATACCCTGCACCCAACAGTCCAAGTCCTGCAAGATCTGAAACCATGCCTGGGCTCAGCAGAACAAAAGCTGAAATCCCCATGATGATCCTTGGCAGTTTCCGGGAGCTGGGCATCCCATACATGGCGGCACTCAAGGCAGCAATCGCAAGTGTAGCAATGGCTGCAGTCTGGATGATTTCCAAGGTGGTTCCCTGGGCCAGGATGGATGGCCGAAAGATGAACATATAAGGCAGCAGGAATCCTGCCAGGCCAATTTTTACAGCTCTCCAGCCAGTCTTGTTCGTGTCAGCCCCAGCAATTCCCGCTCCTGCATAAGAAGCCAGAGCTACCGGCGGAGTGATGGCCGCAATGACACCAAAATAAAATACAAACATGTGGGCACTCAAAGGGGCTACGTGGAGTTTGACCAATGCAGGAGCAGCCAGCACACTGAGGATGATATACACACCAGAGGTCGGCAGCCCCATCCCCAAAATGATACCTGCCACCATGGTCAGGACCATCAGTACCAGTAGGTTGTCACCAGAAAGAGCCACCAGAAGAGAAGACATTTTCAGCCCCAAACCGGTAAGGCTGAGCATCCCAATAGCAATCCCGGCGGTAGAACAGGCCAGCGCCACTGAACAGATTTCTCCAGCCGCTTCCGCAAAAGCATGGCAGATTTCCTTGATTTTCATTTTGTGATCTGGGGTGAACCAGCTGACCACCAGAGCACATCCAATGGCCCAAAGAGCAGAAGTCGAACTGGACCATTGGATGATGCACAGTAGGACAATGAGCAGGATAATGGGCAGCAGCAGGAATCCTTCTGTTCGAAGGATTTTTTCCCCGTCTGGCAAGGTATCTGCCGAGAGTCCTTTCAACCCATCCTTCACTGCCAGCATATCCACTACAAAAAACACCTGGAAGAAATACAGCAGAGCCGGAATGGCAGCGCTGAGCGCTATGACCCGGTAATTGACCCCTATGGTTTCCGCCATGATAAATGCTGCAGCACCCATAATGGGGGGGCATAATCTGTCCTCCTGTAGATGCCACAGCACAAATCCCCCCAGCATCTTCTGGAGAATATCCCACTTTTTTCATCAGCGGTATGGTCAGACTCCCTGTGGAAGCTACATTGGCAATGGCAGACCCATTGATCATTCCAAACAAAGCAGAAGCAATAACGGATACTTTGGCGGGACCTCCTCTGAAACGTCCAAAGAGAGAGTAAGAAAGATCGATAAAAGCTTTCCCGGCTCCGGAATATGTCAAAAATGCCCCAAATATCACAAACATAATGACAACCTGTGCTGAAACACCGGTAGGTGTTCCATAAATACCATCCTGGGAAAGGAATAAGTAGGAAAAAATGCGCCGCAGCGAATATCCCTTATTGGCAGCCGCCGCTGGAAGCAAATCACCGAATTTTGCATAGAGTATGGCACAAAGACCGATAGAAGGCATGATGGCTCCGATCAATCTTCGGGTGATTTCCAGTACGGAAAACACCATGCCGGCTCCTAAAAGTACATCCAATCTGGTAGGCCGAAAAACATGCAGATAAATGGACTCATCCACTATATAAAGATAGATTGTCCCTGTCACTGCAAAGAAAAAAAGAGCCAGATCAGACACCATTTCCCACAAAATCAGCAGTTTGCCAGGATTCCATTTGGGATTATCCAGCCTTTTCCTCAGCGTAGTGAACAGCGTAATCAGCAGGACAAGCCCTACATGGAATACCCTCTGACGCATGACCGTAATCGTCCCCAGCATGGCCGCAGAAAGATGGTAACTGCACAGGATCACTCCCAATACCAGAAGGGTCCCGTTCAGATATCCCGTCATTTTTTCCCGTGTGGTATTCATGATTGACCTCCCTGCTCTGCTTTTTTCTCCCGGTAATATTTCGTAGCTCCAGGATGGACTGGTATTTTGACTCCGACCAGTGATTTATCCAGCCGGAAACTCCCAGCGTCTTTATAAATCTTCCCCATTTCATCGGTATTTTCAAAGATGGCTTTGGTAATCCGATACACAGCATCTTCATCCATATCCGCATAAGTAAAGAACCATACTGGAATGGCCAGGGAATCCACTGCTTTCGACTGTTTATTATAAGTTCCCTGAGGAATCGTCGCCCGCACCCAGGTAGGATGCTTTTTCATGGCCCGGGCAATTTCTTCTTCTGAAAGCGGGATGACCCGTACATCTTTGGTGAAAGCCAGATTTGCATAAGCAGAAGCCGGATAAGATAAAGTTGCAATCACTGCGTCAACATTGCCGTCACTCAGAGCATCCGCAGCCTGATCATGAGCCAGATATTGACCTGTGTAATCTTTATCTTTGACCAGTCCACAGGTGCTTTCCAGCAGGTCCGGTCCAAAATAGGGAGCTCCGGAAGGCCCCAGACTAATGACTTTCCCTTTCAAATCCGAAAGAGAATGGATGTTGGAGCTGGCCAGGACAAAAATTTGGAAGGTATTGGTATTGCCCGTTGTAATCACTCGAAGGTTGCTGGCGGGCCGTCCCTTATAATCCCGTTCTCCTTTATAGGCAGATACGATATCATCGGCCATCCCCATCCCGATCGTCGATTCTTCCTGGCTGATCAGCGCAATGTTTTCACTGGTCCCACCAGTGGATTCTGAAGAACAAATCAGATTGGGATCGTGTTCTTGGAAAACTTGTGCCATCGTGGCTCCAATCATATAATAGCCGCCTCCGGAAGCACCTGAAGCAATGGATATTTTATATTGGGAAGAAAAATTGACGGGTTTGTCAGATGGTTCTGTTACAATCTGCTGGTTGCCATTTCCTCTTCCGTCAGCAGGAGCATTCAACCAGGCCCAGAGATCTCCCCCGCAGCCTGCGGTGCAAAGACTCAGGATCAGCAGCAGCCCGGCTGTGGCTTTATGGCAAATGCTGTTCATCTTCATGATCTGCCTCTTTCTTTACACAGAAGGAGCCGGTGCGAACCCATACACTTCCTCCGGGTTCTCCACCAAAATCTTCCTCCGCAGTGCGTCCGTAGGGATCCAGTCGGCCAGCATTTCGGTCAGGAATGTTTCACTGGGTTTCACTTTTTCTGTCACATGGGGATAATCCGTCCCCCAGAGCAGCCGTTCCGAGATGTCCTGGACCAGTTTCTTGGCCGTTGCTGAAGCATCGCTCCAGGGATAGCCCTGGGTGGTATTGAGATACGGTCCACTGAGCTTGACCCACACATTGCCCCGTTCCACCAATTCCAGCAGTGCCGCATAGGCCGGGTCTTCCGTTCCCAGCGCCGGATCCAAACGGCCCATATGGTCGATGACCACTTTTCCCGGCAGTTCCCGAATCACCGGCAGCCTTTCCACCAATTGGGCTGCACTCATATGGAGCTGCATGTTCCATCCCAGGTCAGCCGTTCTTTGGGCCAGGGGCAGACATTCTTCAAAAGAGACCACTGCATTTTGAGGATTCCATACACTGAACCGGAGCCCCCGCACCCCGCGTTCATGGAGATCTTGCAATTCTGGATCGGAAATGGTGCTGTGGACCACGGCAATCCCTACAGACCGTTCCGGTCCGAATTCCTGGATGGCACCCAGCAGACAGGCATTGTCACAGCCGAAAGGTTTGGCCTGGACGAATACGGCCCGATCCAGATGAAGCCCGGCAGCAATTTTCCGATACTCCTCGACAGTCCCTTTTTGGGCTTCTGCTTTCCCATTATTGGGAAAACGGGGATCGATGATATGGAGATGGGCATTGCAGGCCATTTCCGGCATAGTAAACGATAGATTTTTCTTGCTTTCTTCCATGTACGTTCCCTCCTTGTGATTCCATATCGATTTTATCGATGATTTCATAAAATTCAGCCGAATCGACTTCTTCATCTGCTATTCTAAAAGAAGGTGCGCAACGAAAAAAGCAGTATTTTCTTTTATATAGACAACTTTTAGTTGCGTTGTCATTCTATTTTGTTGAGATTTAATGCAACTTAAAGTTGCGCTTTATAAAACTTTAAGTGCTTTTTTCATCATATTCTCCATGCTAGAATGACCCTGAAAAGAAAACCTGTTTTACCACCCAATAAGGAGGTCCATTATGGGAAAGACAATCATCATGAAAATCATGGAACGGGCTACCGGCCATCCGGTCCAAGTGGGCGACCGGGTCTGGTGCAATGTGGATTTGTCCAGTGCCCGGGATTTCGGCGGAATCAACGCCGTGCTGGAATATGAAGAAGAAATGGGCAAAGAAGCCAAGGTCTGGAATCCAGACAAAATCGCTTATACCTTCGATCTCCAGGCCCCTTCCCATTCAGAAAAAGTTTCCAATAACCAGAAAATCATCCGGGAATTTGCCCACCGTCAGGGAATCCGCCATCTGTTCGATGTGAACCATGGGGTAGGCCAGCATGTGATGCTGGAAGCAGGCCTCATCAAACCGGGGGATGTGGTCCTTGGCACGGACAGCCACATGAACCTTCTGGGAAGCATCGGAGCCTTTGCCACCGGGGTAGGAAATTCCGACGTGGCCGCCTCTTACGTCAATGGGAAAGCCTGGTTCCGGGTCCCGGAAACCATGCGGATCCATGTGACGGGCACGTTCCCTAAAGGAGTCTATATGCGGGATCTGATCACCCGGATCATCGGAGATCTGGGAGCCAACGGCATGGATTACCTGGCTGTGGAATTTACCGGTCCCATCATTGAACGGGCTTCCATTGCAGAACGGATCACCCTCTGTTCCATGATTACGGAAATGAGCGGAAAGATCCCCCTGATTCTGCCCAGCGGTCCTTCCCTGGACTGGCTGGTGGAACGGGCCGGGCAGGAAGTCTTGGAACGGACGCTCCAGCTCCAGCCCGATGCGGATGCCGTCTACTGCCGGGAACTCTCCTATGATGTAAGCACTCTGGTTCCCCTGGCCTCCTGCCCAGATGCACCGGCCAATGTAAAACCGGTACGGGAAGTGGAAGGAACGGCCATCGATCAGGTCCACATCGGTTCCTGCTCCAACGGCCGATTCGAAGACATCCAGGCAGCCCATAAAGTGCTGATGGCTGCCGGCGGCAAAATTTCACCTTCTGTACGTGTCATCATCACCCCCACCACCCGAGAAGTACAGCTGGCCTGTATCAAAGCAGGATATGCTACCGATTTCCTGAAAGCCGGGATTATCTTCACCAACCCCACCTGCGCCCTCTGCACTGCTCAGCATTATGGAGCCCTGGGGTCCGGTGAAATCGGAATCGCCACCAACAACCGGAACTTCATCGGCAAAGTGGGCAAAGGCAGCCATACCTATCTGATGAGCCCTGCTTCTGCTATGGCTTCTGCCGTACAGGGCGTAATCACTGATCCGCGGGATCTCCTGAAATAAAATCGACGAGGTGAATGAAATGAGCAGCAAAAAAGGAAGAGCTTGGGTTTTCGACGACAATGTGGATACGGATCTGATTTATCACAACAAATATCTGGCAGAATCCGATCCCAAGAATATGCCCCAGTATGCTTTTGAATACTATCCCGGCAAAGAGAATTTTGCCAAAGAGGTCAAACCGGGAGACTTTGTGGTGGCAGGAAAGAACTTTGGCTGCGGATCCAGCCGGGAACACGCCATATACTGCCTGGAATATGCCGGTGTCCCCTGTGTCCTGGCTGAAACCTGTTCCCGGATCTACTATCGGAACGCTGTCAACAATGGATACCCGGTCCTGTTCGTCAAAGGGCTGTCTGATGCCATCCATAAAGGGGAAATCAAGGATGGGGATATGCTCTCCGTCGATATGGAAAACGGGCTTATCCGAGATGAAACCAATGGAAAAGAATTCCGGGGAGACGCAGTCAGTGACCTGGAAAAAGAAATTATGAAAGCCGGCGGCCTCTTCAACTATGTAAAAGCCCACCGGACAGAGAAATAAGGAGGGATCCATAATGGAATTTACGGAAAATGCGGTCCGGGCAGGCAGTGATGCCAAGCATGACCTGATGGTCCAGCTGGAACTGGGCGGAGATGCCAGAGAAGTGGAAATCCACAGCAAAGTGGAAAAGAAATTCGGAGAAGCCATCCAGGAGGATGTGGAACAGGTCCTGGACGAATTCGGGATCCGTGGCGTAAAGATCCAGATCGATGATCTGGGAGCCTGGGATTTCGCTATCAAGGCACGGGTCCGCACCGCTGTGAAGCGGGCACTGGCTCAAAAAGGAGGCGAACCGGCATGAACTCTTTATATAGGACCATGTTCTTTGTTCCGGGGAATGCCCCTGGAAAAATCGCCAAAGGCGAAATCTACGGAGCCGATGCCCTGATCTATGATTTGGAAGATGCGGTATCCGTCAATGAAAAAGATGCCGCCAGAGATCTTGTCTGCAGTTTTCTTTCCACCTATCGGCCGGACTGCCGGATCGGGATCCGGATTAACGGACAGGATACGCCCTATTATGAAGACGATGTCCGGGCGCTGGTGCCCCTGAAACCGGATTTTCTCCGCCTGCCCAAATCGGAGACCGCGGAAAATGTCCAGGCTCTGGATGCGCTGATCACAGAAGTGGAACAGGCCAACAAAATCCCGGTAGGGACTGTGAAGATTGCCTGTACCATTGAGACAGCTCTTGGCGTTTATAATGCTTATCAGATTGCCAAAGCGTCTCCCCGGGTCTTCGCCATCGGCCTGGGGGCCGAGGATTTCCGCACGGATATGCGGATGGCCCGCAGCGAGGATGCGGAAGAGATCCTATTTGCCCGGAACCAGATTTCCCTTTGTGCCCATGCTGCCAAGGTCATCCCCATGGATTACGTGAACAGCAATTTCAAGGATCCGGAAGGTTTCAAGAAAGACGTAGCCTTTGGGAAAATGCTGGGCTTCACCTGTAAATCCGTGATACACCCCACCCAGATCGGGCTGGTCCATGAAGTCTATACTCCCACTGATAAGGAAATCGAACATGCCAAAAAAGTGGTGGCTGTCTATGAAGAAGCCATGGCCAACGCTTCCGGTGTCATCGCCCTGGACGGGAAGATGATTGATATGCCCATCGTGACCCGAGCCAAGGACGTACTGGCCTATGCCAAAGCGGCCGGAAAGGAGATCTGACCCATGGTTGACGAAAAATATATGGAACAAATCCGGAAGGTCCCTGGATGGGAAACAAAACAGGCCTTTTCCGGTGCCTACAATGCCCATCCGGAAGGTTCCCGGATGGCTCCCCGCCCGGTCAAATTCTTCCGTCCCGGTACGGACAAAGTGAAAAGCCTGGATTACATCCTGGATGCCATTGGGCTAAAAGACGGGATGACCATCTCTTTCCATCACTGCCTGCGGAACGGAGATGCGGTCATGCTGTATGTGGTAGACACCATTGCCAAAAAAGGGATCAAAGACCTGACCCTCTCTGCCTCTTCCCTGAGCAAGGTCCAAGACTGCCTGCTGCCCTATTTTGAAAGCGGTGTAATCACGGCCGTGGATACCAGCGGTGCCCGGAGCAAGCTGGGCAGCTTCATCCAGAAAGGCGGCCTGAAGAAACCGGCCATCTTCCGTACCCACGGAGGACGGGCCCGGGCCATTGAAACAGGAGAGCTCCATATCGATGCCGCCTTCATTGCAGCCCCTGCCTGCGACCGGTTCGGCAACCTGAACGGGGTGGAAGGCAAGAGTGCCTGCGGATCCCTGGGCTATGCCATGCCCGATGCAGAGTATGCGGACTATGTGATTGCCGTCACCGACGGGCTTTCCGATATCCCACTGGATTATGTGAGCATTCCCCAGACCCAGGTGGATTATGTGACCACTGTAGACTCCATCGGGGATCCAGCCGGCATTGCCACAGGCTCCATCCGGGTCAGCAAGAACCCGGCGGAACTGCTGATTTCTCGGTATGCAGCCCAGGTGATCGCTGCAACGCCCTACTTCCATGACAATATGGTCTTCCAGTTTGGCAGCGGCGGCATGGCTATTGCTACGGCCGGCTACATCCGGCAGGAGATGCTGCAAAAGAACTATACAGCAGCTGCCGGGGTCGGCGGGGTTTCCGGGTTCCACGTCCAGATGCTGAAGGAAGGACTGATCAAGACCTTCTATGATCCCCAAGACTTCGATCTGACCGCCATCGATTCCCTGCGGACGGATATCAAACATCACGAGATTTCTGCTTCCGCCTATGCCAATCCCTTCTCCGCCTGTCCTTATGTGAACATGCTGGATTTCACCGTGCTCAGTGCTACGGAAATCGATGTGGATTTCAACGTGAATGTACTGACGGATTCTTATGGCAAACTGCTGGGCGCTCCCGGCGGCCATCCGGATGCGGCAGCCGGAGCCCAGATGACCCTGATTACTATGCCTCTCCTCCGGGGACGCCTGCCCATGCTGCTGGACCATGTGACCACCGTAGTCACCCCGGGCGAAAGTGTGGATGTACTGGTGACAGAATATGGAATCGCCGTGAATCCTCGGCGCCCGGATATTGCTGAATGCCTGAAAGGCAAAGGGCTGCCCCTCACTTCCATCGAAGCCTTGCGGGAAAAAGCCGTGAAGCTCTCCGGCAAAGCCTCTCCCCTGGAACTCAGCGACAAGATCTGCGGCGTGGTGGAATACCGGGATGGCAGCATCATCGATGTGATCCATCAGCTGTAAAAATCTAGCTCTGTATATCCTAAAAAGACATCAGACCCGGCCCTGACGGGCCTTGAGAAATCAGACGTCAGTTTTGTTCGGACTAAGCAGAAAGACCGATCTGCTTATCGCCAAACTAGCTGACATCTGACTTCTGAAAGGCCTTTTGGGCCGGGTCTGACGTCTTGTTCAAAAATTCTCCTTATTCTCCCTGTAAACTTCCGGCAAAATAGCGGCCAGGTTGGTAAATTCCTTGATATTGTGGGCAAAAAGGCCCCGAGCCACTTCCACCGGTACCGAATCCCCTTCCGGCAGAGCCTTGATAATCTTCCCCTGGTGCAGGGCATATCCGATCCAGAACCGGGAGCAGAACAGGACACCCTCTTTATACGGGAACCATTTATGGGTCATGGCCGCCTCGCAATCCCCTGCCCCAATGGCGCAGACCAAGGACTGACAGGCTGCAGTCCCCAGCAGGGATTCATCATACCCGAAATCCCTGGGCCGCTTGAACTGCAAATGCAGGAAGGACGGTCCGAAGCCGATATCTTCCATAAGGTAATGATCCACATCCCAAGTCTTTTGGGAAACAGGGACGGAAGGGTCGCAAACGTATGCCTCATTATTGGCACGGGCAAAATAATGATCCTCCGGGTCCCAGATTTTGTAACGAAGGTCAGAGCCTACGCTGTGCCAGGGGAACCACCAGTCCAGCATATCGCCGGTCACTCCGGGCATATAGGTTGCATTGCAGACAAACCCTGTCCCGTCAGCAGCCACGCCATAGCCCACCTGACAGAATTCCTTGTCCATCCCCTGGAGGAAACGGTTCCGCTCTGCAAAAGGAACGGCAGGGACCGGAGAAGGTTCCTCGATCAGGGCCAGTTTCGCAGCCGGCACCTCCGTCATTTTCCGCTGGAACAGGGGATAATAGGAAAGGGTTTTCTCTTCCTTGCTGACGCCCACTTTTTTCCCAGTATACAATGTCATAAAAAGACCGCCTTTCCTGTTCTGTTTGCTGACTTGTGATACGATTGTATCACAGTAAACAAGCTCCAACTACCCACTCCTGGGATATAGAACAGAAAGGCGTAAAAATGTATCATATTGCAAATGATCCCCGGGCCAGGAAAAGTGCGGAACTGATTGCCCAAAGCGTCCTGGCTCTTTCCAAAAGCAAGTCAGCCAACCAGCTGACGTCTGACATCTGATAGGCCCGGATGAGCCTTTCTATTCCATCCTCTAAATCAAACGTGTAAGGCAATCGACTGTCTTCCAATGCTATCTGCAAAGGAGTGAGTATATCTGCTTTACTGGCAATCGCCAAATCCACATCCGAAGTTGTTTTGTAATCTCCTCTGGCTCTAGAACCAATGGGAAGTCCGATTTTTTGTTTTAAGCAAATCGGTCATTTTATTTTTCTCCCTGGTATTAAAACCACTGAACGTTGACCCTCCGGTCGGCCGGGACGGGCTTCCCTGCGGGAATCCCCTACACCGTTGGGGTCGAGGGTTTTCGTGCTATTGATTGGACGGGGTTGGCGTGGGGACGATGAAAGCCGGTTCCCCTGACAGAACAAGGGGTGCTGCACATTGCATGCAGCACTCCCTAGCTATTCTTCCACCACTTCTGCCTTGAATACCATGATGGTATTCGCATCGCTGCAGCAGAATTCAGCGGTGCCTTTGGGCTGGCCTGGGATCTGTCCTCCGTACCGGAGGATGTCGATGTAGGGAAAGGCACAGTGCATGGCCATGGGACAGATCTTGCCCCGGTCTTCGTCGAAATCGAAGACTTCCCCTACATGATGGCCCCGGTGGCAGCCCATCTTCCCTCTCCGGTCCGTTACGGTGATCCGGATCTTCGGTCTGCGTCCTGCCATGGCTTTTTCCTTATTCCAGGGTCAGCAGGAGACCCATCTTGAAGGGTTTCTCCGCTTTCACCCAATGGAGGCCGTTCTTGGCGAACCGGAACTGTTCGCCGGCCTTCAGGGTGTGGGCTTTGCCTTCATAACCGATGACCCCTTCTCCTTCCAGAGCAAAGATCAGGGCATCCCCAGGGGCTGCATGTTCGCTGAGCCCGGTGCCGGCGGCAAAGGCCATGACCACGAATTTCATTTTATCGTTATGGACCACATCCATGTTGACAATCCGTCCCTCCTGATAAGGCACCAAATCGGCCAGATGAAAAGCTTTTCCTGCTTCTACTGCGTTGTTCATGATATCCTCCTTTTGGATTTCCATTTCCGCATACACGGTATCCGTAGGGGCTTCCATCCCCACCGGCACGTCCGTGGGAGCCAGAAAGCACTGTCCCGGCTCCAGCACTGTTTCTGCCCGATGCGCCCGGACTTTCAGCTGCCCCTCCTGGACCAGGAGCAGTTTATGATAGGGATACAGCTCACCGCTGATGTCCGTCCCCTTTCCCAAAGAAAAGATCCAGAGAGGATTCCTGCCCCCAGCAATCTGCTGGGAAACCGTACACCCGGCCACCGCCGGATTCGTTTCTTCGAGACGGAAGGCTTTCCCCGCTTCCAGTTCCATACCACCACCTGCTTTCCTTGTTGTTGCCTGTATTGTAGCATGGATACAAAGGAAAGTACGTTGGAAGGACAACAAAAAGAGGCTGTTGCACGTATGAAAACCACACACGTGCAACAGCCACCTTACACACCATCCATTTTCGGGATCTGCTGGAAGAATCCCCGGATCAGCACCGCTGCCAGGAGGAAGCCGCAGATATCGGATACGCTCTGGCTCCATACCAGGCCCGTGAGGCCGAAGTTCCGAGGCAGCACCATCAGGGTGGGGATCAGGAAGAGTCCGCTGCGGCCGGCAGCTACCAGCATGGCCCCTGCCGTATGCCGGGTGGTCTGGAGGCACATATTGGACAGGATGGTCAGGGGCACCAGGAAGAAGGTCACAGCCTGGGCCCGGAGAGCAGAAGCTCCCACGGAAATCACCAAAGGATCATTCCGGAATTCTTCCAGGATAGGAGTGGCCCAAAAGATGGCCACGGCGGCAGCTGCCAGGGAAAACAGGGTCCCCGCTTTCACAGCAAACCAGAAGCCTTCTCGGAGCCGTCCGTACTTTTTGGCTCCATAGCTGAATCCGCACACCGGCTGGAATCCCTGGCCGAAGCCGATGACCACGGAGGCTGCAAAGAAGCTGAGCCGAGTCACGATGGACATGGCGGCGATGGCGGCGTCTCCGAAGGCACCGGCTGCTACGTTGAGGAAAATGGTGGAAAGGCTCTGGGTCCCTTGTCGCACCAGAGAAGGCGCCCCGCCAGCCACGATTTCTTTCGCAATGGGCCAGGAAGGATGGATGTTCCCCAGCCGGATGGGGATGTTCCCGCCCCGCCAAGTCATGGCGAACAGGATGCAGAAGCTGACGAACTGACTCAAAATGGTGGCATAAGCTGCTCCCGCTACGCCCATGTGGAATTTGAAGATAAAGAGAGGATCCAGAAATACATTCAGGAACCCTCCTACAGTGATACCTACCATGCCAAAAGCTGCACTACCCTGGAACCGGAGATGGTTGTTCATCACCAAGCTGCACATCATCACCGGAGCTCCGATGAGGATCACACTCATATATTGGATGGCATAGGGCAGGATGGTGGGAGTGGAACCGATCAGGGTAGCCAATTGGGCTGCAAAGGCGTTGCCAACAATGGCGATGCAGAGCCCGCACAAGAACGTATAGAAAAAGCTGGTAGAAGCCATGGTTGCCGCTTCCGTACGTTTCTTCGCTCCCAAAAGGCGGGAAATGCTGTTGCCGGAGCCCATGCCGAAGAAAAAGGCGATGGCATGGATGATGGCCATGGTGGCAAAGGTGACCCCAACTGCTGCGGTAGAAGTGGTGTCGATCTTGCTGACAAAGTAGGTATCCGCCATATTATAGAAGCTGGTGCATAGCATGCTGATGATGGAGGGCAGGGCCAGGGAAGCAATCAGCGGTTTCACCGGAGCTTCCAGCATTTTTTGGTATTTTTGGACTTCTTTAGAGTTTTTGGGTGTAGGAGCTATCATAAAAAAACCGCCAATCTGTCCGATAGCGGACGGGTATTTTTTTTATTATAACATAAAAAGGAGGTGCTGCACGTTCTATGCAACACCTTCTTTTGAGTCAGGCTCAACCGCCTACTTCCCCAATTCATCCGCCTGGATGATGGCGGCGTAGAGCTGTTCTTCTGTCACATCGGCTACCATATTGTGGATGCTTTCGCCAGGGACGCAGGCAGCTTTGGCAATCTGGCGGATCTGTTCGTCGGTGGTGATTCCCAGTTCGGCCAGGGTGGTGGGCAGCCCCACTTCTTTGCAGAAGCCTTGGACATCCCGGAATTCATCTTCTTCCACCCCTTCCAGCACCAACTGGACCAAGGTGCCGAAGGCTACACAGTTCCCGTGGGGTGCACTATGGCCGCCCAGGGAAGTGATGCCGTTATAGAAAGAATGGGCACAGGCCAGGCCGCCGTTATCCGCTCCCACTCCGGACAGGTACACATTGGTTTCGATGATGGCATCCAGGGCCGGAGTCACCACCTGTTTTTCCACGGACTTCTTGGCCTGGGCCCCGTAATTCCGCAGATTTTCGTAGCACAGCTCGCACAGGGCCATGGCAGACCGGGTGATCCCTCCGTTTTCCAAGCTGGGTGCATCGGTGCGATAGCAGGCCCGGGCTTCAAAATAGGTCCCCAAGGCATCCCCCATGCCGGCCACCAAGAATTTCACCGGAGCATGGGCGATTACGTAGCTATCCACCAGCACACCATCCGGATTGTTGGGATAGAACAGATAGGTATTAAAAGAACCGTCATCATTGTAAATAACGGAAAGCCCGGTGCAGGGAGCATCGGTGGCCACCACGGTAGGGATGATCACCACCCGTTTCCCTTCATAATGGGCCGTGGCTTTGGCCGTATCGATGGCGGAACCGCCGCCTACGCCGACCACCACATCGATGTTTTCTTCCCGGACCATCTTTCGGAACTTGTCGATTTCCCCTACGCTGGAAATCCCCCCGAACACTTCGTAATGGCGATGAGTCTCACTGTTCCCAAAACTTTCTTCCAGTCTGTCATGGCAGGCCCGATGGCCGCTCCGGCTGCAGATGAACAGCCAGTTCTTCCCCAGATCCTTGAAATAATCGTAGAATTCCTTCAGAGCTCCGCTGCCCTGTACATATTTCAACGGTGCACGCATCAGACGCAATCTTGCCATAATGATCGACCTCCTCAAATACAGTCTTTAAATGTAGTCTTTCCTGATACAGATTATACCATAGATTTATCATAATTAACAATAATTACTCATTTATAATATGATAATGAAAACCCTGTTCACGAAACGGATTCGACTGTTTTTTCCAAAAATTCAGTAGGCGGAATTTCAGAAATATGCTACAATGGTTTTACAGAGTTTTTACATTTTGACAGATTCTTTACAAAGGAGGAAGATTTGTATGAAACTCAAAAAATGGTTGGCCGCTTCCGCCATCTGCGCACTGGCTCTGGCTGTAGGTGCCTGCGGCGGTGGCAAAAAGACACAGCAGAAGGCGGCCGGCGACTGGAAGCCCACCAAGGACATCAAAGTGATCGTGGCCTATAAGGCGGGTTCCGGTACGGATACAGGGGCCCGGGTCCTGTGCAAGGATGCGGAAAAATTCGTAGGCAAGACCCTGATCATCGAAAACAAACCCGGTGCGGACGGGAAGATCGGCTGGACGGAACTGTCCAAGGCCAAACCGGACGGCTACACCATCGGCTTCATCAACTTGCCCACCTACACCACTTTGGCTCTGGCCAAGAATGCTTCCTTTGATGACAAGAGCATCGTCCCCATCTGCAACCATCTGAAGGAGACCGGGGTTGTAGTGGTCCGGAAAGACAGCCAGTTCAACAGCCTGAAGGATCTGGTGGAATACGCCAAGGCCCATCCCGGCGAACTGAAAGCTTCCACCAACGGGGTCCAGGCTTCCAACCATACGGCAGCCCAGCTGCTCTCCACCACGGCCAAGTTCAAATACAATGCGGTGCCTTACGGCGGCACGGCTGACCAGCTGCTGGCCCTGCGCCAGGGCGAAGTGGACTTCTCCTGCGCCAAATTGGGGGATGTGGAACCTCTGATCCGTGGCAACAATGCGGCTTTGAAGCTGCTGGGCGTGTTCTCTGAAAAACGACTGGATGATTACAAAGATGTCCCCACCCTGGGTGAACTGGGCTATTATAACAAATGGTATGGCTCTGCCCGTGCCCTGGTAGCTCCCAAAGGCACTCCGGAAAACATCATCAAATTCTATGAACAGGCTTTCAAACTGACCATGACCGACGAACAGACCATCCGGGACCACAAGAATGCCGGACTGGAACTCCACTACATGGACAGCAAGGAATTGGGCAAACTGATCCAGGATCAGATGACCTTCTGCAAAGACGTGGTCAGCAAGCTGTACAAGGATGCCTAACCATCTCAACATTTGATCTGCAAAGGGGCTGCTTGCGGGCAGCCCCCCTGTTTGAGGGGAAACCATTATGAAAAAATCGGAACTCAGTGTCGTCATCTTCATGCTGGGATTCTGTGCCTTCTTTTTTTATGAGACACTGCAGCTGCCTCCTGCGGCACAGAGCTATCCCAAATTCGTCATCGGCCTGTTGGCCGTCCTGACCCTGATGCAGCTGGTGAAAATGGCCTGCAGCTGCCATGGGCACTTTACCGTCATCAATGACCTGCCGGAAGTCTGGACCCACTTCCTGCCGAAACAGTTCTTCACATTCCTGGGTGCATCGGTCCTTTTCTTCATCCTCATGATCTTCATCGGGTTCTATCCTGCTGCCATTATCTATCTTCTTTTCATGATGCACTTTTTCCATATCGAAAAAAAATATATGGCCATCACCATTGTGGTACTGATGGTCCTGATTTATGTGGTCTTCAGTGAATTCCTGGCTGTGCCTCTGCCGGACGGCCTGCTGATCGAAGAACTGCTGTAGGAAGCGAGGGATGGACAAATGGAAAATCAATATGCATTGATGGCCATGGGATTCGTCAACGCGCTTTCTCCCATGAACATCGTCATCATGATCGCCAGTGTGACCATGGGGATCATCATCGGCTGTATGCCCGGACTTTCTGCGGCCATGGGGGTGGCCCTGCTGCTGCCCCTGACTTTCGGCATGGAGCCTTCTGCCGGCCTCATCATGCTGGGTGGCATCTACTGCGGGGCTATCTTCGGCGGATCCATTTCCGCCATCTTGATCCACACACCCGGTACACCGGCCTCAGCGGCTACTGCCATCGATGGCTATGCCATGACCCTGAAGGGCAAGGCTGGGAAAGCTCTGGCCACTGCCTGTATCGCCTCTTTCTGGGGCGGTCTCCTGAGCTGTATTTCTCTGTATTTCTTCGCTCCGGCCCTGGCCAAACTGGCCATGGAATTCGGCAGCCCGGAATACTTCTGGCTGAGCCTCTTCGGGCTCACCATCATCGCCGGTATCAACACGGATTCCATGATCCTGGGGCTGATGTCCGGTGCTTTCGGACTGGTGCTCTCCACCATCGGCATGGATCCCATGCAGGGCGTGGAACGGTTCATGTTCGGCCAGGATTCTCTCTATAACGGCATCAACATCACCTGCGCCCTGATCGGGCTCTTTTCCATGAGCCAGGCCTTCATCCTGGCGGAAAAAGCCATCGTACAGCGGGCCAAGGCTGCCAAGTTCAAAGACCGGATCATGCTGAGCCTCCAGGAAATGAAGCAGATCACTCCCACGGTGCTCCGGAGCTGGATCATTGGGAACATCATCGGGATCCTGCCCGGGGCTGGTGCCTCCATCGCCTGCTTCCTGGGCTACAACGAAGCCAAACGCTTCTCCAAGCATCCGGAAGAATTCGGCAAAGGTTCCATTGAAGGGATCGCCGGTTCCGAAGCTGCCAACAATGCCGTGACCGGCGGTTCGCTGATTCCCACCTTGACCCTTGGGATTCCCGGTGAAAGCGTTACCGCCGTGCTCATGGGCGGACTGATCATTCACGGGCTCCAGCCGGGACCGGAGCTCTTTACAAAGTATGCTACTATGACGTATACTTTCTTTGGCGGGTTCGTGGTGATCCAGTTCTTCATGCTGCTGATCGGTCTTTTGGGCTGCCGGCTTTTCGCCAAGATTGCCCGGGTCTCCGATGCCATCCTGATTCCCAGCATCTTTGTACTGTGTGTGGTGGGATCCTTTGCCATCAACAACAGTGCATTTGATGTAAAGGTGATGTTCGTATTCGGGATCATCGGGTATCTCATGCGCAAATGCAACATGAACACTGCGGCCGTTGTGCTGGCCCTGATCCTGGGGCCTCTGGGTGAAAAAGGACTGCGGCGGAGCCTAAGCCTTTCCGGCGGGGATACCAGTATCCTGCTTTCCACCAACATCTGCAAGATCCTGCTGGCCCTGTGCCTGCTCTCCCTGCTTTCTCCTTTTGTGATGAAGTTCTTCAAGAAGGAAAAGAAAGCAGATGAAACGGTCCTGGCGGAGGAAGATAAAGGAATCGACGAAGCCAACAAGAAAAACGAAGTAAAATAAAAAAGTACCTTCTCACATCAAAAGACTGAGCTGACCCCCAATTGTTAGACCAAAAATCTAACAATTGGGGGTCAGTTTT
>ERZ791753.711-NODE-711-length-27023-cov-23.568229_pt1 | contig 27023 bp, 26 predicted proteins | sample MGYA00509951_ERZ791753 | MGnify/ENA primary metagenome ERZ791753 (study PRJEB30046, sample SAMN00792026) | human gut metagenome | study: EMG produced TPA metagenomics assembly of the A metagenome-wide association study of gut microbiota in type 2... | reverse complement strand
AAAGATAGCACTCCACGATAGCTGTAACAGAACTGTGCAGGCCCGGTCATAATATGGCTGATGCGTCATAATCTGTCTTCACTGTTTTTTCCGGATTGACAAGCGCTATTTTTGTTCTATACTAATAGACAGAGTGTAATCGTCAAACGACCGCACGAAGGGGTACACCACCTTGGGTGTAAACTTTCGTGCGGCCGTTTTTTTTGTTAGGAGGTCTTTTTCATGAAAGAAGCATCACAGATGCAGCGCGGCCTGAAGAATCGTCATCTCCAGATGATCGCCCTGGGCGGCGCTATCGGTACGGGGTTGTTTTATGGGTCGGCGTCGACCATTTCCCTGGGCGGGCCGTCGGTCATCGCAGCCTATCTCATCTGCGGCATCGTCATTTTCCTCATCATGCGCATGTTGGGGGAAATGGCCGTCGAAGAACCGGTGTCCGGGTCCTTCAGTTATTACGCCGACAAGTACTGGGGCCCTTTCCCGGGTTTCATGCTGGGCTGGAATTACTGGTTCTCTTATGTCATCATCAGCATGGCCGAATTGACAGCCGTCGGCATCTACGTCCATTACTGGCTGCCGGACCTGCCGCAATGGGTGACGGCCCTGGTCTGCCTCATGGCCATCACCTGTCTCAACCTGGTCAACGTCCGGGCGTACGGTGAAACGGAATTCTGGATGTCCTTCATCAAAGTGGCGGCCATCCTGGGCATGATCGCCCTCGGCGCCTGGCTCATCTGCCAGGACAGCCGGCCGTTCCCGCAGAATTTCAGCAATCTCTGGGATTACGGCGGTATCCTGCCTAACGGGATCTGGGGCTTCTGCCTGGCCATGGTGACGGTCATCTTTTCCTTTGGCGGCGTCGAACTGATTGGCATCACGGCGGGAGAAGCGGAAAATCCCGAACGCTCCCTGCCCAAGGCCATCAACCAGATCATCTGGCGCATCCTCGTCTTCTATATCGGCACGATGGTCGTCATCATGAGCCTTTGGCCATGGAACCAGATTGGCACGCAGAATAGTCCTTTCGTCCAGATTTTCACCAATGTCGGCTTCCCGGCAGCAGCCAATCTCCTCAACTTCGTCGTCCTGGCGGCAGCCATTTCCGTCTATAACTCGGCTATTTACGGTAATTCCCGCATCGCCTACGGCCTGGCCGAAGAAGGCAATGCCCCGCAATGGTTCAAGAAGCTGTCGTCTCGGGGCGTACCGGTCCACACGCTCTGTCTCTGCTCGGGCCTAACCTTGTTCGTCGTCGCCGTGACCTATTTCTTCCCGGGAAAAATCTTCATGTACTTCCTGTCCCTTACAGTCGGCGCTACCATCATCAACTGGGTCACGATCATCGTGACGCACTTGAAATTCAAGACTTACTGCCAGAAAACAGGCAAGACCACGAAGTTCCCGTCCCTCTGGTATCCGGCAGCGGACTATTTCTGCCTGGCCTTCCTCTGCTTTATCGTCCTCATGATGACCCAGATGCCGGACATGCTCACAGCCGTCCTCATCATGCCCGTCTGGCTGGCTATCCTCTGGTGCTGCTGGCGCCGCCTGACCCCGGCACCCATGACGAGTCATTAGTATTTTAATTAGGCCATATATTCTTTTGCAGTCCCCAGGACCGTAGCCAACTGCATGCTGCGTTCCTTAACGCAGTCCAAGGCTTCCCTGTTTAGAAAAATCGGGCAAAAAAACAGCCACAGCGTGATTTTCCTCACGTTGTGGCTGTTTTTACTTACTTCTCGACGTAATTCTTAGCCGTAATCTCGAAGGGGATTCGCTGTTCCCCGACAGATTTCTTGATGAAGATGTTGATTGCCGTCGACATGCTCATGCCGATGGAGTCACAAAATTTCTCAAAGTCTTTTTTCAGATCCGCGTCGACGCGGATACAAATCGTTGTCTGTGCCATAATAATACATTCTCCTCTCATTTTTCTTTTGTCAATATCGTTTTGCGACTTTCCTCTCAAAGTCATTGACTGCGTGTCCGAGAGGCTAAGACAAAATGCTTAGTACCCCCGGTGCACATTGTTCATCATTTGTCTTCCTATATTATACAACGGGTTGATAACTTTATTGTTATATACCATAGTTTTGTCACCTTTCTGTTAGATATGTATTTTTATACATATATTTGTAATAAAATATTTTGTTTTCTTAAAGCTATACTATATTTTCCCCGCATCCCTATTATAACACATACCCTAGCAAAATAAAGCAGTCTTATGCCATCTCAGAATCGTTTAAACGCAATTTATATATTTAATGCATTCATAATATAAATATAATATACATAATATTTATATATTATGTAGGACAAGAATTTTTATAAAAAAGCGACGTCGTCACGCCGCCATCTACTTTCACGTCGGCGTTATGTCCAATGAGGACAGCGTTGGAGGCGGAGGTAGTCAGTTCGTCATCGACGTTACCGATAATTACGTTGTTGGTCTTTTCATCAGCGACCACATGCTTATCGCCAATACAACGCAGCAGTGTCTGGCTTTGTTCCAAATGACTTTTTACGTATGATTCATGCAGATTATACCTATCATTTATTTTATGATTGTGACAAAGTTACAATTTTATTATATCGCAATATTGGCGACTGCAAATACAAAAAGAGACTGCACATGATGGCCGAAGCCTTCATGCGACAGTCCCTTTCGTACATCTTAAAATCCAAATCGTAACCCGGCATTGAAGCGATATTTCATTTTTACATCGGCGTTGAAGTTCCGTTCGGCATCGAAGTAGAAGCGGGTGTTGCTGCCCAAGTAGACGTCCGTGCCGACGCCGGCGACGTACCAGGTATCGCCCAAATCGTCGTCATCGTGATAGGTGAGGTCGTCCGTGATGCGGCTGCCCGTATCGCCGAGGAAGTCGTGCAGGACCGAGGCTTTGAGGTAGACGCGGCCTGCATGAGGCGTTCCGACCTTGAATTCCTTGCCCAGGACGAAGCCGAGGCGGCCGACGAGACTGTCGGCGTTATCCTGGCTGACCTTGGCACCGTTGCTCGTCGTGTAGTCATCGCCCCAGAGGTAATGATACGTGAGCTGGGCCTGCGGTTCGAGGCTCCAGCCGCTGCCGAGGACTTTCTTGCGGCCGTATTCGGCACCGATACTCATGCCCCAGTTTTCAAATTCCCCGTGGTCACCGTAGGAGGTGGTGTAGTCGGAATCGATGCGGCCGACGCGGGCGATCAGGTCGAGGTAATGACCGTGCGGACGGATGTTGGTGCCGTAGAGGGAGAGGTCCGTTTCTTTCTGCTTGCCGTAACCGTCCGTGTAGTCCGTATCGCCCCAGAGGTGGGAGACGGCGCCACCATAATACCAGCTGCTGTTATCCGCAGTATCTTTCTTCTTGTCATAGCCGACCTGGATGGTCTTGTAATTACCTTTGAAACCATGGCGGCCGTCGCGTTCCAGATGCTTGTTGACCAAGCGGGCCCAGATGCCGTCGTCCTGCTGGTTATAGCGCAGTTCACCCAACCGTTTGAGGAGCGTGTCGTCGTCGCGCCAGAGAGCGAAAGCCGCATTGGCCGCTGAGCCCGGCACGATGCCGTTGGGGTTAATCGTATCGCCATCATGGCCCTTGGAGCTGTCCGGCGTCAGATACCAGTTGTCATAGCCATCGAAATCAGAACCGGTGGCATCGGTTTCTTTCTTTACGGAAAGTTTTCCCGTATCTTTCAGCACGGAAAGGTTTTTGTTGTAAATCTTATTGTAGTTCTGGACTTCCACATCCTGGTTCAGCCGGAAGGAAGAGCTGTCGGCTGCCGTGGAGGCAAAATAGAGCTTGCTGCCTTCCGTCATGCCGTTTACACTGCTGTCGCCACTGAGGGCCACACCATAGGTGCTGCCATTGCCGCCATGGGCCACGAGAAAATCGCTGCTGTCCCCCTCACGGTAGGTGGCCACATTGTCACCCTGATAGTTCAAATCCATGAGGAAGGTGCCGCCGCTGCCGCCCAAGGACTGGGTTTCCAGCTTACGAGCCGTACCTGCCAGAGAAATGAGGCTGCGGGCATCCGGATTGACGCTGTTCGCCGTGCTGTCTTTGGTCAGGGCCCACAGGGAACCATTCGTCAGAGTAATGTCACCGTTGCCGGTGGAAGACCCATCCCAGTGGCTGCCGTCCAGATTCACAGCCGCCGTGCCGGAAGTGCTGGTCAGGTCGCCGATCCAGGTGGAGGCATTGCCCAGAGTCACGGACGAGGTACTGTCGGTATTGGCCAGGTTCCCCCGCAGCGTGGATTGGCTGCCCGTCAACTTCAGGTCCAGGGTCCCTCTCTGGCTGGCCTCCAGATTGCCCAGGATCAGAGAATCTTCCTTCGTCCCCTGGATGGAAACAGTGCCCCCGGACGTTGCCGCTATATCCCCTGTGATCAGGACCTGCCCGCCCTGATTCTGGTTGATGGCGACCTTTCCCGTATTCCCCGTTGCCAATACACTGTAAGGGACAGCAGAAACAAACCAGGAACCCTGGAAAGTCCCCTTCGTAATCGTAACAGTGCCATTGGTATCAGGGTTGATGGATACGTTACCCCCATTCGCTTCAACGGCTCCATTGATGGTAACCGTAGGCGCATCCAGGTTCACGGTAAAGTTTCCGTTTTTACCGGCTGCAGCATAAACACCCAGCCTCGGGGCATCCAATTTGATTTCATTGGCGCTGATTGTTACCCCTGTCCCAACAGTATTATCCCTTACCGAATTCCCTACAGCCGCCTGAACGCTGGCTGCGGTAGAAATATCTACCTTACTGTCATTGCCACCCTGGATCGTGATGCCGCCGCCATTATCCACAACGCCAAAGCCGCCGCTTCCCAACCAGTTATTTCCCATCGCCTTGATGGTCAGGTTCTTAAACTCGTCGATGGTCGTGGAGCCGTTACTTTGCGTATAAACAGCATCATTATAGGTGGTGATGTTGATATTCCCACTGGCAGTAACGTGGGTTACATGCTGGGCCCCCGTTTCTTCTCCATCGCTGATTACCCCCTTATCATCCCATTGATTCCCTTCAAAAAACGCATTGATGGTAATGTTTTTGGCATTGACACTGGCATCCCGAATGGCGGACCCGTCGCCCCTGTGATTGTCCTTGTTCCAGTTGATGACCAGATTCCGGTCAGCGTGGTCGTAACTATGGAGATCTCCTTTATTCACCCCCCGGGTTGGGCTGACCATCTGGTTCGTCAGTGTATCCGTGTTCGTGGCCGAATCATAAGTAGCAAAAGCCGTCGTCCCGAAGGTCAGCATCGCTGCTGCCAGGGACGCCAGGACAATTTTAGTCCCCCCCCTGGTAGACAGAATTAGTTTTGTATGTACGTTTCATGATGAATAACCTCTTTCTTTATATTTTTGTATTTTTTATTCACAAAATATGTAGGTTTTGCCTATCAGTTATTTTATGATTGTGACAAAGTTACGGTCTCATTATATCATATAAAACAGCTTAACAAAACCGTTTAAATGAAAACCGTTTAAATGTGTACAAATCATCCGTGAAAGTTCGCTTTGTATGGCATTTATTATTTTATTATTATATTTTAAATATAATGTATTAATTATTTATGCATAAAATAAGACAAAAATTTTGCCAAAAAAAATCGCACACGAGATTTTGCTCTCATGTACGATACTATTGAAATTTTTTGCCTTCCTGGCCACTTTGTCCGTCCTATCGATTCGTTCGTCGTAGGTCGTTCGTCGATGGAAAGGCGCCCGACGGCGCCACTGCATGTCGCTGCCTTTTTACTGCATTTCACTGCCTTTTTCTGCTTTTCGCTCCATCCCAGAATTTATGACGGACTGCGCATGGTCGTAATACAAGCATGAGTCTAAAGGCGCGCAGCCGCATCGCTGTAGGGGAGGCATTTGGCCAAAAATGCTTCGGCATCGTGGCGGATTTTTTCTAAGTCCAGGCCCTGGTCGCGGGCACCGAAGATGCAGCCGCAGTAGGGCTGGCGGTAGAGGTGGTAGGCTTCGGTCATTTTCGTCGATGTGAGGAAGCCGTTGTTCTTTTTGAAGTCCGTCGGCAAATAAGCGTAGCCGTACTGGTCTTCGATGTCCCGGCCGACTTCGTTGATGACCTGGGAATTCTTATGAGGGCTGACGGTCAAGGTCGTCGTAAAGTAATCATAGCCCAGTTCCTGCATTTTTTCGGCTGTCGCTTTCATGCGCTGGATGAAGCAGACGCGGCAGCGGGCGCCGCCTTCGGGTTCGTCTTCCAGGCCCTGGACAGCTTTGAAATACGTATCCGGTTCATACGGAGCGGCCAGGAACTGGACGGCGTGCCCCGTTTTTTCATTATATGCTTCGATGAACTGTTTCTGGACGAGTTCCCGCCGCCGGTATTCCGCTTCCGGATGGATATTGGGGTTGAAATAGTAGACCGTGACGTCGGCCACGCCGGTCAGCCGGTCCAGGACGGCCGTACTGCACGGGCCGCAGCAGGAATGGAGCAGGATGCGCGGCTTGACGCCGTCCTGCTGCCAGCGCCGGGCCATGCGCTGAAAAACTTTATCGAAGTTGATCCGCTGGTTTTGATTCATGCGGTCCAGAATATCGTGAAAATCAATCATGCTTTGTACTCACTTTCTATAGATTCAATATCATATTATATCATGGAACAGAGGCCTCCGCATTTTCTATCCCCCCTATGGGCTTATATTTTTTGCTGTTTTTCAGTAAAATAAGGATAATGGTTATTTTATTAAGGAAAAGAGGTCTACTCATGCATATACCTGAAAATTATCTGAGCCCTTCGACGTGCGGCGTCCTCGGCGCCGTCATGGTCCCCATCTGGCTTCTCTCTATCCGCAAGGTACGGGAAACGGTGCCCCGTGAAAAGCTGCCTCTCCTGGGCATTGCTGCGGCCTTTTCCTTCCTGGCCATGATGTTCAACATCCCCCTGCCCGGCGGTACGACGGGACACGCCGTGGGCGGTACGCTCATCGCCATCCTCTTCGGGCCGTACGCAGCCTGTCTGGCCGTCAGCGTGGCCCTGCTCATCCAGGCCCTCTTCTTCGGCGACGGCGGCATCCTGGCCTTCGGCGCCAACTGCTTTAACATGGCCTTCGTCCTGCCCTTTACGGGATACTTCCTCTACCACGGCCTGAAGAAAGTCATCCCATCGGAAACGATAGCTGCCGGCATCGGCGCCTACGCCGGCATCAACGCCGCAGCCTTCTGTGCGGCTGTGGAATTCGGCATCCAGCCCCTGCTGTTCACAGACGGCGCCGGCCAGGCCCTGTACTGCCCGTATCCGTTATGGATTTCTATTCCGGCCATGATGATCGGCCACCTGACCCTGTTCGGCCTGGCGGAAGTCGTCTTTACGACAGGCGTCCTGGCCTATCTCCGCAAGACGTCGCCAGACCTCTTCCACACGGTCCAGGCCCCGTCGTCGAGTAAGTCCCTCTTCGGCCTTCTGGCCGCCCTCATCGCCGCCACGCCGCTGGGCTTACTGGCCGCCGGCACGGCCTGGGGCGAATGGGATGCCGAAGAACTGGCCGATACGGATTTCTTCGGCTCTGCCCTGGGCTATACGCCATCGGGCATGGAACAGGGCTTTTCTTTCGACGCCCTCATGCCGGACTACGCCATCGCCGGCCTGCCCGATGCCGCAGGCTACATCATTTCGGCCATCGTCGGCACAGCCCTGCTCATCATCATCTTCAAAGTCATCGCGTCCTTCCTGCCATCCCGGCCGACCTTCGATACGCCGGCCCAGCACTAGGGAGGATTGCCCATGAAGCTCCCTGAATGGGCGGCCCGCGAGGAAATATATAATCCCGGCAGCGACCGGGATTATTTCATTTCCCGCTCCCTGCTCCGCCTCGTATCCATCCTGACGGCCCTGCGCAGCCAGGGCCTGCGGCCAACCCGTCCCATCGGCGCGGCGCCGGCTTTATTGGCAACCCTGGTCATGGTCCTCTTCGTCGTCCTGGCCCGGACGACGGCCTTCCTCTGGGCCGTTCTGGCTGGCGAACTGGTCCTCCTCTGCTTCCATCGCGGCCGGCAGCTGCGCCAAGTCCTCGGCGCAGCCCTGGCGGCCGCTCTGTTCTGCGCCGTCATCGTCGCGCCGTCCATTCTCCTGGGCAATGGCCGCTATGCCCTGCTCCTGCCCGGCAAGACCTTCCTCACCGTGACGGCGTTGATGCTCTTGCAGGAAAACCTGGCCTGGCATGAACTGACCGGCGCCCTGCGGACCTTCCGCATCCCGTCGCTGGTCATCTTCATCCTGGACACGACGCTGCGCTACATCGCTATCCTGGGCCAGGAAGCGTCGGACCTGCTGACGGCCCTCAAGCTGCGTTCTGTCGGCCATAATCCCGACAAACAAGCGGCCCTGAGCGGCGTCGCCGGTGTCATGCTGCAAAAGTCCCAGCGCCTGTCCCAGGACATGTACGAAGCCATGCGCTGCCGCTGTTTCACTGGCGAATACACGGCCTATGACGGCGGCAGGAAACGCCGTTTCACGCCGGCTACGGCCCTGCTCATCCTGTTCCTGCTGGCCTATGCCTATCTCTTCATCCGTCTGGAAGGAGTGTTCTCATGATTCAACTCGACGATGTCTGTTTCGCCTATGACGACAGGCCCATCCTCAGCCACCTTACAGAAACCATCGAACCGGGCCAGGCCGTCCTCCTGAGCGGTCCCAATGGTTCCGGAAAATCGACGCTCCTGCGCCTGCTGAACGGCCTGATTTTCCCCCAGCAGGGAACGTATTCCTTTGACGGCACAATCATCACGGCCGGCAAGATGCGGGACCACGCCTATTCCAATTGGTTCCACCAGCGCGTGGGTTACGTCTGGCAGAATCCCGATTCCCAGCTCTTTTGCAGCAGCGTCCGCGAAGAACTGGCCTTCGGCCCGGTCCAGATGGGCCTGAAACCGGCAGATATCCGCCAGCGCGTCGACGATGCCCTGGAACTCCTGGGCCTGACCCGGCTGGCATCCCGTCCGCCTTACACCCTGTCAGGCGGCGAAAAGAAACGGACGGCCATCGCTTCCATCCTGACCATGAACCCCCAGGTCTGGACCATGGACGAACCGGAAAGCTACCTCGACGCCGACGGCCTGTCCTGGCTGGAAGACTTCCTGCCCAGCCTGAAAGCAGCCGGCAAGACCCTCATCATCGCCAGCCATCATGCCGACCGCCTGGGCGACCTCATAGATAAGGAAATAGTTGTTGTAGGGGACGCCTAAAAGGCGTCCCGCCTGTCGCCTGTCGCCTGTCGCCTGTCGCCTGTCGCCTGTCGCAGGCCGCAGTTCGCGGTCCGTTATGATATTTCACCACATCTCATGCTTACATATGTCAAACTTTCAAACGCAACCTCTTGGTCAAATGCAACCTCTCAGTCAGCTGTGCTGACAGCTCTCCTATTAGGAGAGCCTTTGTGTTACGCTTTATTTAAGATTTTTAACGTTTTCTCAAAATATTTTATTGATTTTTCTGTTATAAAGTTATATAATATAAGTACAAACAGAATAGCAAGACAAAAGATGCAACGCAGCACTTATTTCGCCGTTGCATCTTTTGTTGTTTCCAGACTAAAAAAGGGGGCAGTGCTTATGTTAATCTATGGATTGGAACAAGCCTTGATGGTGACCCATGGCTATGACGTGGAATTCAATCAGAAAAAAGAAACGGCCCACCTGGTACAGACGACCGATGGACCGATGAAAGCAGAAAAGAGTCACTTGGAATATTTGATGGATAAATTGATGAAATTCAAATACAGCTACCGCCGGTAGGCTTGGAACTGCTGGCGATTGGCCTGGACCCTGGGATTGGTCGAATTGATCTGGCCGGCCTTTTCCAGCCACGAGCCGGCGTCGTCATATTTTCCCTGGCGGAGATAGACGATGGCCATGGCGTTGGCCGCATCGGCCGATTGCGGCGAAAAACGCAGGATTTCCTGGAAGGACCGCAGGGCTTCGTCGTCCCGGTGCAGGTCCATGGCGGCCAGGCCGCGGTTATACCAGGCCTGCAGATATTCCGGGCGGCAGGCGATGGCCTGGTCGTAACTGGTGAGGGAAGCTTCGGGCTCCCCTCTTTTTTGTTGCGTCAAAGCCAGGTCGTACCAGGCCGCCGGTGACGTCTTGTCCAGTTCCAGGGCGCGCCGGAAGTCCCGTTCGGCCAGCCAGTAGTCCTGGCGGTTGAAGAAGAGGATGCCCCGGTAGAGATAGGCCTGGGCGTCGTCGGGATGGGCAAAGACTCTCTCGAAGCCCGTAATCAGGCTGTCATTCGTACCGTCCGGCGTCTGGGCTTCGGTCCACATCCAGAGGATTTCCTGGCCGTAATGCTTCCCCGGCACGGCCCAGCGGCCATTGAGGCCCGTCCAGGCCCTGACCTGGCCATAGAGTTCGGGATGTTTTTCGGCCAGCAATTCATAGCGGGGATCGACGATGGCCGTCTTGGGCCGCTCTGTACTGGCATAAGCCAGGAGATGCTGGATATGGGCGCGCACGCCGAGCTGAGGTGTAGCGAAATGGGCACCGGCGACTTTATTTCCCGTCGCGCCGAGGCCGCAGAAATTGTTCTGGTCCGGCGACACGTCGCCGCCATAGGCAAAGTATCCCGTTTCCTTCAGGGCCTGGCATAGGGCCACGTCGGGCCGGATGCCTTCGCGGCCGGCTTCGTCATAATAGGCCTGGACGACCTCTTCCAGCGGCGCATTCAGCTTAGGATGGGGATTGCGCTGGCGGATGAAATGGATCATCTGGCTGGCCGGGATCGTCGCCGGACCCATAATCGTATCGGCACCGGCCGGGACGTCGAGCATGGGCCGGCCGTAGGCCTCAGCCAGCTGCCAATCGGCCTGTTTCATAGCTTTCTTATCGACGACGGCATTTCCTGCAGCAGCCACGCCGGGCAGTGGCAGGAAGACCGGTCCCCCGCCAAGAAGGCTGACCATCAGGACGGCTGCGACGAGGCTCCTCCCCTTTCTATAAGGCATGATAAGTCCCTTGCTTCCGTTTTTCTTCGGTCATGCGGGAAATATAAGTCCCGTGGACCAGGGGATAGCCTTTGCGTTCGATGATCTGAGCCATATAATTGCGGAAAGGACAGGGCGGCCGGTGATAGCTGTCGGACACGATGCACGACGCGAAGTGGATGGTCACATTTTCCTTGGCATCACCGTATTTCTTCAGCTTCCTGCCCAGATTTTCCAGTTTCGCCGAGAGCCCTGCCCCGCAGCAGCCGCCGCAGGTCATCATGAGGAAGCGCGTATCAGGCGGATAATCGGCAAAAGTATCTTTGCGGTTGACAAAGGTGTTCATGCAGGCATAGCCGCTGCAGCGTTTGGTGACGATATCGCATTGAATAACGACGACGAGTTTCGACATGGAAATCCCTCCCCTAATTATATAAGTATTTATTCAAGAACTGCTGAGTCCAGTCCGCGTCGATGCGGGCCAGGACGGCATCTTCTGCCGGCAGGTCGTCGGCAAAGTTCTTTTCAAACTGGCCATAGAGCTGGCCCAGACCGTTGGCAAAGTCGACATAGGCCTGCTGGCCATGGGTCCCGTCGATTAGATTCAGGCGCAGGGAGCCGTCGTCAGCCGTGCCGAAATGGCTCTCTGTAACGGTGAAATCCTTATCCTTTTCCCCGACCTGGGCCAGGGCAGCGGCCTTGGTCAATTCCATCAGGCGGTCGTCGAGACCGGCTTCAAAGATGGCGATTTTTTCCAACAAATCGGCTTTGCTGCGGACCAGGCGGAAGACATAGCCTGCCTTCTCGACCATGGCCTTGAATTTATCCTGGCCATCGGCCATATCGCGGTCGGCATTTTCCTGATCCTTATCCGTCGGCGCATAGAAGACCATGAAATGATGATTCATGTCGTGATACAAGAAGCCGTAATCGACCTGGACGTCTGTCCCGCAGTGGCCGCAGTGGTAGCGAAAAGCTTCCAGCGACTTGACGCGGTCCTTCATGTCCGGATCCAGTTTCGTATTGATGCTGTCCCATACCGTGAAGACGCCGGCCTTCTGGCATTTCGGACAAGTAATGCCTACTTCATAATGCATACTCATGGCAGTTCCCCTTTTCTGTTTTCCCCTATTATACCATATATTTCGTGGCTCGTGGTTCGTGGCTAGTGGCTAGTGGCTCGTGGCTCGTGGCTCACGGCTATTGGCTCGCAAAGGCTCTCCTGATAGGAGAGCTGTCAGCGCAGCTGACTGAGAGGTTTCCCAAATCCTGACAGAAGCCTTCATGCAACAGCCCTGTCGGCTGACATCTCCCTGCAAATATGCTATAGTAAAATCATCCATTCAAAGGAGGGACGCTCATGAAAAACGCGTACATCAAATTCATCCTGGCTGCTGTCATTTTCGGCACGAACGGCATCATCGCCAGCCATATTCCCCTGTCGAGTTATGAAATCGTCCTGACCCGTACGGTCCTGGGCGGTTTTTTCCTGCTCATCCTGGCGACGGCCCGCCGCGAATGGGGCAGCCTGCGCCGCGCGTCCCGCACGTCCCTGGTCTGGCTGGTCCTGTCGGGCCTCTTTCTGTCCGGGAACTGGCTCTTCCTCTACGAAGCCTACCAGCATATCGGCGTCAGCCTGGCAACCCTCATGTGCTACTGCGGGCCCATCCTGATCATGATCCTGTCGTACTTCGTCTTCCATGAGCCCTTTACGGTCCCGAAAGTAAGCGCCATGGTGATCGTTACGGTCGGCATCCTCTGCATCAATGGCGCCGACGTTCAGGCGCACGGCCTGTCGTGGGGCCTGGTCTGCGGTTTCCTGAGCGCCGTCTGCTTCGCCCTGCTGGTCATTGCCATGAAAAAGGGCAGCGGCATCGGCGGTATCCTGTCCCCGGCCTGCCAGCTCCTGGTAGCATCGCTCGTCGTCGCCGCCGTCACCTTGTCCATGCCGACGGCACCAGTCAGCCTGGATATGATCCACATCGCCTGCATGGTCTGCCTGGGCATCGTCAACACCGGTCTCGGCTACTACCTCTATTTTTCCGGCGTCCAGCGCCTGTCGGCCCAGAGCGTCTCTATCTGCGGCTACATGGAACCCTTTACGGCCCTAACCCTGTCGGCCATCCTCCTCGGAGAAAGCCTGACCCTCCTGCAATGGATCGGCGCAGCCTGTATCCTCGGCGGCGTTGCCCTCAGCGAATTATGGCATCCCGGCAAAAAGGGATAAAAACTTTTTCAGCTCTTCTGTCATGCCGTCCTGGCGATAAGCTAGGACGGCATGTTCTGTAAAGTCGTCGCCCAGGGGGATGACGCTCAGGCCGGGATAGGCATCGCTTTCAGGCATGGGCAGAACGGCAAAGCCCTGGGACAGGCTGACCGTCAGCAGCTGTTCCGACAGGGTCTTACACAGGTGGACCGACAGGAATTCCTGATGGAAGGCGTGGCGGCAGTGCTGGCGTATCTTGGCGGCATAGGCCGGGCTGTTGGACTTGGTCACAAAGGGACTGTGGGCGATGATGTCGCCTACCGTACCGTAGCGTTCGAGGAGGGGCTTGGAACAGATGAAGGACTGACGGATGGCGAACAGGCGCTGGCAGATGAAGCGGCCCATCAAGGATTGGGCATCGGAAAAGAGGAAGCCATCCAAGGTCCCGTTCTCCAGGCTTTCTTCCAGTTCCTCGATGTCGTGGAAACTGAAATAGAGCTTACAGTTGGGAAAGGCTTCTTCAAAGCGGCGCAGCCACAGGGCTTCGATGTATTCCTGCATGGCAATGCCCAGGTAGAGGCCTTTCCGTCGTTTCAGGCGCAATGAGTCGCGCAGGTCCTGGTATTCCTGGCAGATCTTCGCCATGCCTTCATAGAAGTGCCGTCCTTCCGGTGTCAGCGAGACGCCGCGGTGCTCCCGGCGGAAGAGGCGGCAGCCCAATTCCTTTTCCAGCTGGGTAATGTATTTCGTCATCGTCGTCTGGGCGATGTGACAATTCCTGGCAGCCTGGGTGAAATTCGTCAGCCGTGCCGCTTCCAGGAAATATTGTATTTTCGCAAGGTCCATAATCGGTCTTCCTATCCATCACTTTTTTTCATGGCCATGGTCAAAGGTTTCATTAGTCAGGCCGCCACCAGCATGATAAAATAGGGACGTTTTAGAAAGGAGGCTGGCCAATGGCCTATTTTTCCATTGTCTTATCGCAAATCATCGGTTTCGTCATCTACATCCTCATCGGCATCGCTGCCGTGCGCATGCGCGTCCTGGGCAGCCGCTCGCTGGGCGTCTTCTCGCGGTTCATCACCAAGATTTCCCTGCCCCTGCTCTTATTCTCCAACACCCTCAACGGGGCGACGCGCCAGCAGTTCATCAGCGCCCTGCCAGTCCTGGCCGTAACGGTCCTGATGTACTTCTTATTATACCTGCTCTGCCGCCTTTTGGCACGCCTCTTCGGCCTGAAAGGCAATGAAAATCACGTCTACCGGGCCTGTGCCATGTTCGGCAACATCGGCTTCATGGGCATCCCCATCGTCGCAGCTGTCTTCCCGGAACAAGGCATGCTCTACATCGCCCTGTTCACGGTCATCGACCAGCTCCTGCTCTGGACGCTGGGTGTCAACCTGACGGCACCGGTGGACCGGGAAAATGCCATGTCCATCGCCAGCCGCCTGCAGAAGATGGTCAACCCGGCGACCATCGCCATCGTCCTGGCCATCGTCGGCATCTTCACGGGCATCGAGCTCCCGGCCCCGGTCAATACGGCCCTGACCAAAGCCGGCGCCTTGACGACGCCTCTGGCCATGATCTACATGGGCGGCCTGTTCTGCTACATCGACATTCCCCGCTACATCCGCAAGAAAGAGTTCTACGGCGCTGTCGCCATCAAGATGTGCCTCTTCCCGCCCCTCTTCTACATGCTCTGCCAGACCCTGGGCGTCGTCCACGACGTGACAGTCACCATGAGCCTCCTGTCGGCCCTGCCCAGCATGGCCGCCGTGGTCATGCTGGCCCAGAACCAGCACTCAGCCGGTAACTACGCCGCCGGCATGATTCTGGTCACGACCCTCTGCTCCATCGTCACCCTGCCCCTGGTCTGCCTGGGATTGGGATGAAAAAAGGGATTGTCGCACATGCGACAATCCCTTTTAAGTTGTTAGTGGCTAGCAGTTAGTTGTTAGTAGATGGTTTTAAATTTAAAAGTTTTCGCTGAAAACTACAAACTCTATACTACAAACTATAGAGCGAAAGAATCCCTGCATGATGGCAGAAGCCTTCACGCAAATCAGGCATCCAATTTCCCCGTGATGAGGTAGACTAACAGGCCTTTTTCGGCGTGGCGTCTGTTTTCGGCTTCGTCGAGGATGGTTTCCAGGTGTTTTTCCATGACGTCCTGCGTGATTTCATAGCCCGGATGAATCGGCATGTCGTGGAAGACCATGGTATCCGTCCCTTCCATGAGGGCGGCGTCGATCTGATAAGGCATCATCATGTTGATGATCTGGTTCTTCTTTTCGGCATAGTCCGGATTGGTGAAGAATTCCATGTCGACCCAGGTGTCGGTATAGACGCAGTCCACGTCGGCGACGACTTTCTTCAGGTCTTCTTTGGAAATGTCCGTCGGCAGTTCCTTATAATGGCCCGTAGCCGTCAGTTTGTCGTAGAAATCGGCCGGCACATTGGTAATCTGACTGAACGGCGTCAGGCCGTACATCATGCCGCCCATCTTGGTGACGATTTCGCTGAGCGAGTTATACGTATTGTTCTTGGCGCCGATGTAGAGGACCTTGGCTTCAAAATGGCCGGTCTTTTCGTAGAGCGTCAGCATGTCAGCCAGAGCCTGCGTCGGGTGGAACGTATTGTCACAGCCGTTGATGACCGGGACCGTGGCGTTCTTCATGAAGCCTTCCGTCGTTTCGGCTTTCTTGAACCGGCCCATGATGCAGTCGACGTTGCGGCAGACGTATTTGACTTCACTCATGAGGTCGCCGATAGTGAAATTGCTGTCCTTCCACAGCTGGTTGTAGGCTTTGCCGCCTAATTCTTCCATGCCGATGGAAAAGGAAAGGTACGTCCGGTTCGACGTCTTTTCAAAGAGCGTGTATAATTTCTTGCCGTCCAGGATATGGCCGTAATCATCCTGATGCTGCTTGATCTTTTCGGCCAGCAATAAAATGCCTTTCAATTCATCGGTTGTATAATCTGCGAAGCTGTTTGCATGTTTCATGTATATCTATCCTCCAATAGTTAAGACCAGAACTTGTTCGATGGATATATCATAGCACAGCCGTATGAATATTGCAAGTATTTATGCAAACTTCTTCGTGTTTTTATACATGTACAAGGTGCAAAAAAAAGGGCCGCACAGGCTGGCCGAAGCCTTCCTGTGAGCCCCTTAAAAGGTCTATTTTACTTTCCGATTAGCATTTAACTACGTTAGCTGCCTGCGGTCCGCGCGCGCCTTCAACGATGTCGAATTCAACTTCCTGACCTTCGGTCAAGGATTTGAAGCCATCTTCCTGGATAGCGGAGAAGTGAACGAAAACGTCGCCGCCATCTTCTCTTTCGATGAAGCCATAACCTTTTTCTGCGCTAAACCATTTTACTTTACCGTGCATAACAAAATCCTCCTAAAAAAACAAATCCAGCTATCTTGTAGCTCTTACGTTAGTGTAACATAACGGATTGACAATGTCAATCGAAACGGCGGACATAGTGGACGAAAGAAAAAGAATATTTTTTCCGTCCGTCTGGACGGTGCAATTTCCGGCTTTGTTCCTCCCACTCGTCCTTTTTCCAGGCCGGGAAGAAAGTGTCGGCGCCATCGAAGGCTTCGTCGATTTCCGTCAGGTACAGGCTGTCGGCCAGGGGCAGGAAGGCTTCGTACATGGAAGCGCCGCCGATGACGAAATAGTCCTCCCCGGCTTCCATGGCCTGCTGCATGGCTTCGACACTGTGGAAGATAGTGACGGCGTCATGGCTGACGGTATAATCCTTTTGATGAGTCAGGACCCAGTGCGGCCGGCCGGGCAGGACGCCGGGCAGGCTTTCGAAGGTCTTACGCCCCATGAGCATCGTATGACCCATAGTGAGGGATTTAAAACGTTTTAAGTCGGCCGAAATATGGCACAAGAGGTCGTTGTCCTTGCCGATACCGCCGTTCCGGTCGACGGCTGCAATGAGATGGATCATCAGACGGCCACCTCCATGGGCAGTCTGCCCAAGTGCTGGTAATTGTCCAGGGTGATGTCGTCGATGGTGAAATCATAGAAGTCGTGGACATCGGGATTGAGGACCAGCTTCGGTGCCGGGAAGGCCTGGTCGCGGCGGGCCAGCTGGGTCTTCATGGCCTGGACGTGATTCTCATAGACGTGGGCGTTGTTGATGACGTGCGTGAACAGGCCCGGACGCAGGCCGGCGGACTGGGCGATGAGATGGATGAGGACGGCATACTGGGTCATGTTGAAGGGGACGCCCAGGCCCATGTCACCGCTGCGCTGGATGAGCATGCAGTTCAGGCGGCCGTCAGTGACATCCCACAAGGTCTGGTAGGCACAGGGCTGAAGGGCCATGTCCGGCAGGTCTTCGATGTTCCACAGGGATACGATCATGCGCCGGTTCTGGGGATCCGTCTTCAGCGTTTCCAGGAGCTTGTCGACCTGTTTATACTTGCGGATCTGATAGCCATAGGCCTTGCCAATGGTGCCGTCGGGCCGCATCCATTCGTCCCAGACGTGGCAGTTCATCTTCTGCAGTTCCCGCACGTCGTTGCTCTGGAGCTGCCAGATCCAGAGGATTTCTTTAACGGCCGTCTTGAAGGCGACGAACTTCGTCGTCAAGATGGGGAATTCTTTTTCCAAATCGAACTGCATGATCTGGTGGGGCAGTTTATAGGTCCGCACGCCCGTGCGGTTGTTGTCGAAATAGCCGTGGTCGAGGATATTTTCGACGATATTCAGATACTGTGTATCGGCAATGCTCATGTATGTCACCTCAAAATCAATGGTTATCAATATAAGACTGGATGGCGCTGACGAACTGGCGGCCATATTTATGGAGCTTGAAGCTGCCTACGCCCTTGATGTCGCTCATGGCTTCCAGACTGTCCGGCTTGAGAGCGGCCATATCCCACAACGTGGCATCGGAAAAGATGACGAACGGCGGAATATGCTCGTCCTTGGCCAGTTCCAGGCGGACTGCCCGCAGGGTATCGAACAGGGGCCGCAAGGCGTCTTCGTCGATGGCCCCGGCGCGGCGCTTCTGCTGGCGCTTGGGCAATTCCGGCACGGGTTCAGCTGAAACGACTTTCTGCTGGACGATGCGCTGATGGCCGCTGAGGGCCTGCCGTCCGTCGGCCGTCAGGGAGACGACGGGATATTTCCCATCGGACTGGTCGAGATAGCCGTCGTCGATGCACTGGCGGACCATGTCGCGGACTTCGGACAAGGTGAAATCGCCGAGCATGCCGAAGGCCGAATTATGTTCAAAGCCATAGCGGCGGACCTTGGCGTTCTGGCTTCCCTTGAGGATGTCGCAGACCATGGTCATGCCGAAGCGCCCTTTCAATTCGTCGACGCAGAGGCAGATGCTGCGGACCTGTTCGGTCATATCTTCTTCGACCGTTTCCTGGTCGCAGTTGCCGCATTTCTCGCAGCGCTGCCACGACGGATGTTCGCCGAAATAGGTCAGGATATAATGGCGCAGGCAGTGATTGCCTTCGCAGTAACGGACCATGGCGTTGAGCAGGCGGAATTCGACGGCCTGCTGCTGCGGGTCGTGGACGGACTGTTCGATGAGGAACTTCTGGATCATGATGTCCTGGCGGCTGAAGAGGAGGATACATTCCCCCGGCGCACCATCGCGGCCGGCCCGGCCCGCTTCCTGGTAGTAGCTTTCGATGTTCTTGGGCATCTGGTAATGGATGACGTAGCGGACGTTGCTCTTGTCGATGCCCATGCCGAAAGCGTTGGTAGCGACGATGACCTGGAGCCGGTCATACGTAAAGGCGTCCTGCATGGTCCGGCGCATGTCGTCGCTGAGGCCGGCATGATAGCGGCCGGCCCGGATGCCCCGCCGCGTCAGCTCTTCATAGACGCGGTCCACTTCCTTGCGCGTCGCCGCATAGATGATGCCGCTGTCTTCCCTATGCTGCTGGACGTAGGACAAGGCGAAGTCGAGCTTGCGGTTCGTCCGGACGACGCGGAAATACAGATTCGGCCGGTCGAAGCCGCCGATGAAGATGCGTTCCTTTTCCAGGCCCAGGAGGTTCATCATGTCCTCTTTGACCTTTTCCGTCGCCGTCGCCGTGAAGGCCCCGACGACAGGCCGCTCGGGCAAGGCCGCGATCCAGTCCTTGATGGCGCAGTAGCTGGGCCGGAAATCGTGGCCCCACTGGGATACGCAGTGTGCTTCGTCGATGATGAACATGGAAATGGGCAAACTCTGCATGAAGGACGTAAAGAATTCGTTTTCCAGGCGTTCCGGCGAAATATAGACCAGTTTGACCCGGCCGGCGCGGATGGCGGCGAAGCGGGCCTTGGCCTCTTCAAAAGTACACTGGCTGTTGATATACGTCGCCGGTATCTCCTGGTTGACCAGGCTGTCGACCTGGTCCTTCATGAGGGAAATGAGCGGCGAAATGACCAACGTCACGCCGGGCATCATCAGGGCCGGCAGCTGGAAGCATATCGACTTCCCTGCCCCTGTCGGCATGATGGCCAGGCAGTCGCGGCCATCGAGAAGGGTCTGGATGACCTCATGCTGGCCCGGCCGGAACGACGTATAGCCAAAATATTGTTTCAAAAGAGATTCGAGTTCCATCAAGATAATCAACCCATCTATAAAAAACAAATTCAACATCAAAAGGAGCTGTTGCACAAAGGCTTATATCATCATGTGTAGTCCCTTTGGCTTTATAGTTTGTAGTACAGAGTTTTTAGTTTGCAGAAAAATCCTTTAAATTTAAAGCCATCCGCTAACAACTAACAACTAGCCACTAACAACTTGAAAGGAGCTGTCGCGATGCGACAGCTCCTTTATATCATATCATCTTTAGCCTTATTTTGCCAATTCTTCTTTCAAGACGTCGGCCAGGCGTTTGATACCTTCAACGATGCGGTCTTCCGGCATGTTGGAGTAGTTCAGGCGGAAGTGGTTGGCATTGCCGCCGTGGGGGTAGAAGGGACCGCCCGGCACGTAGGCAACGTTCTTAGCCAGGACTTTCGGCATGAGTTCTTTCGCGTCCATGCCTTCCGGCAACGTTACCCACGTGAACAGGCCGCCTTCGGGGTATGTAAAGGTGATGCCTTCAGGGAAGTATTTCTTCATCGATTCGCACATCAGGTCGCGGCGTTTCTTATAGAGGGCCTTGATCTTGGCGACGTGTTCATCGAGGTCGAACATATCGATGTAGTACGAAGTCTGGCGCTGGCCGAAGGACGACGCCTGGAGGTCGACGGCCTGTTTCAGCTTGACGACTTTATCGATGATGACCGGATCGGCTACCATCCAGGCAATACGCAAGCCCGGCATGAGGATCTTCGAGAACGAGCCGAGGAAAATGATATTGCCCTTGGTATCCATCGACTTCAGGGACGGTACCTTGTCGCCGTCATAGCGCAGTTCGCCATAGGGGTCGTCTTCGAGGACCGGGAAGTCATACTGGTTGATGAGGTCCATGAAAGCCTTGCGCCGTTCTACGGGCCAGGTGATGCCCGTCGGGTTCTGGAATTCCGGGATGACGTACATCATGCGGACGCGGTCGCCGTATTTTTCCAGAATCTTTTTCAATTCTTCCGGGATAATGCCCTTTTCATCCGTCGGTACTTCGACGAATTCCGGTTTGCAGAGCTTAAAGGCGTTGAGGGCGCCGAGGTAGGTCGGGCTTTCGACGAGAACGACGTCGCCCGGGTCAATGAAGATCTGGGCCAGCATGGACAGACCCTGCTGGGACCCAGACGTAATAGTGATGTTATCGATATCGCAGTCGACCATGAAAGCCTGTTTCATGCGGGCTGCAATCTGTTTGCGCAGGGGGTTGTAACCTTCTGTCGTGCCGTACTGCAAGGCTTCGCGGCCTTCTTTGATCAAGACGGCGTCGTCGACTTTCTTCAACTGTTCTGTCGGGAAGAGTTCCGGTGCCGGCAGGCCGCCAGCAAAAGAAATGACTTCCGGCATGGTCGTCAGTTTCAAGAGTTCACGGATTTCAGAGGCTTTCAAATTCATGGCTAAGTCGGAAAAATGCATATCAATCACTCCTTCAGGTTATGTACATCACGCGTTTATCTATGTGTATATAGTATCATAAAAATTACTTTTATGCAATTAAACGTTTGCGTTATAAATATGTTACGTTTCGTACAACCTTTATAAACCAAATGTAAATAACGAGAATGACTGATAATAGTAAATATCCAGCTTAAAAAAAATTAAAGAATGACTGTAAAAAATTTTTAAAAAAATTTGCAAAAGAAAAGACGCCCTCATGAGAGAGCGCCTTGTTTCCTTAAAATTTAATTATTTACTGATTTTTTCTTTCAAAACTTCAGCCAAACGTTTAATGCCTTCGACGATGCGGTCTTCCGGCATGTTGGAATAGTTCAGGCGGAAGTGGTTGGCATTGCCGCCGTTCGGGTAGAAAGCACCGCCCGGTACGTAAGCGACTTTCTTTTCGATGACTTCCGGCATCATTGCCTTGGCATCGAGGCCTTCCGGCAAGGTAACCCACGTGAACAGGCCGCCTTCCGGATAGGTGAAGGAAACGCCTTCAGGGAAGTATTTCTTCATGGAATCGTACATGAGGGTACGACGTTTGCCATAGAGGGCGCGGATCTGTTTGACATGGGCGTCGAGGTCGTACATGTCGATATAGTACGAAGCCTGGCGCTGTGCGAAGGACGACGTCTGTAAGTCGACGGTCTGTTTGAGCATGACAGCCTTTTCCAGGATGTCATGAGCGGCGACCATCCAGCCGATACGCAGGCCCGGCATAAAGATTTTGGAGAAGGAGCCGAGGAAGATGACGTTGCCCTGAGTATCCATGGATTTCAAAGTCGGCATCGATTCGCCTTCATAACGGAGTTCGCCATACGGGTCGTCTTCGATGATGGGGATGTCGTGTTTGTTCATGATGTCCATGATGGCTTTGCGGCGTTCCAGGGGCCAGGTGATACCCGTCGGGTTCTGGAATTCCGGGATGACGTACATCAGGCGGACGCGGTCCCCGTATTTTTCGAGAGCTGCTTCCAGGGCTTCCGGAACCATGCCCTTGTCGTCCGTTTCAACTTCGACGAAATTCGGGAAGTTAACGGCAAAAGCCGTCGTAGCACCCATGTAGGTCGGGCTTTCGACGAGGACAATGTCGCCTTCGTTGAGGAAGAGCTGACCCAGGAGCGAAAGGCCCTGCTGGGAGCCAGCGGTGATGATGATATCTTCATAAGTGCAGTCTGTATGGAAAGATGTTTTCATGCGTTTGGCAATCTGTTTACGCAAGGGCACATAACCTTCCGTCGTGCTGTACTGCACGGCCTGACGACCTTCTTTTTTCAAGATTTCCACGTCGACCTTCATCATTTCGTCAATCGGGAAGAGTTCCGGTGCAGGAAGGCCACCGGCGAAGGAAATAATTTCCGGATTTTCTGTTACTTTCAAAATTTCACGGATATCCGATGCGTGTAAACTCTTTGCTTCTTCAGAAAACTTTACCATAAAACTTCACTCCAATCTATTCTCTTTCTTTTATGGCTTTAGCTACGGCAGGCAAATGTGCGTCGTAACGATACTTATTATACCACGATATGGGCTATTAATCTACAAATTTTATGGAAAATGCCAAAAATTTCAAACTAATTAAATCAATAGTCAGCCCTGCCTTTCTTTTAATGTTGGGGGTTGACGATCGGAGAAAAGCCGTTCGTCGTAGGTCGTTCATCGTTCATCGAGTTGGGGGCCTAACGGCCCCGCCGGGCGCAGTTCGCAGGCCGCAGTTCGCAGGCCGCCTCGGACTCAGATGCCGCTACGCGGCAACAAACTCAAATTGAATACATCGCCTCGAGTAACCCTCGGCTCGTAAAATCGCCCCATCCGGGGCCTTGTATTTTTTTATAATCTTTTCCCCATCGCCTGTATGCGATACCGTAGGGGACGTCCTGACCAAGGCGTCCCGCTACGCGCTGAGGGTTTCCCGAAACGTCGTTGTCAGTTTAAGTTTGTCGCGGCGGAACGCCGCATCTGAGTCAGAGGAAAAGCCGTAGCACGTAGTTCGTAAAAGCCCACCATTATACTCAAATATGCTATGATTGAATATCGCAACGGGACGCCCTCTGGGCGTCCCCTACGCACAAGGCCAATGGCCGTGTATTTTTTTATGGTCTGCAGGACCGTAGCGACCTGCGATCTGCGACCTGCCATCTGCGTTTATTTCATGAGTCTGTCGCGGCGGAATGCCGCATCTGAGTCCGAGGAAAGCAAAAGAGGCTGTCGCATTAAGACAGCCTCTCTTCATCACCAACTAAATTCCATATTTCCTAAAAAGTTTTTCACGAAAATTAGCATCAACAGCCGCTTTGTTCGCATCGTCATAGCGCTGTTCATTCAACAGTCGTTGCATCAAGATACTCCAGCGTTCATTAGCGATGGCTTGTCCTTCTTCGCGTCCCTTGGCTTCCCCCTCTTCAAAGGCATCGCGATGGTCCGAGTTATAATCAAGGATGGCGAGTTCGCGGTTGATGTAAGCCAGGCGTTCAGCGTCATTCTGAAGGAAGGTCCGGGCGGCATCTACGGCTTTATGGATGGCTTCATCGCTCATAATCAGTTCCCCCTTTTCGTCATCACTAAGCTGGTTAGCAAAATACGCCAGCCAGCGTTCCATTTTCGTCATGTCACTAATTCGCTTCTTCGGCGATTTCGTATATTTCGGGATTTCCAGGAAATGGAATACTAAATCTTTATTGAGGCGGTCGCCCGTTTCGGCGTTGTAAATACTCCACATGGAATGGGCGTCTTCTTGCGGCAGCAGGTTGAACCGCAACAAATTGATGGTAATGCAGGGCTTCAAGTCCTGATAAGCACCACCGGGCGGCAACGACAACAAGTATAAGCGCGCCCAATAACACATGGTACGGCGCTGCATGTTTTTCTGATTGACGATTTGGACTTCGATATCGACTTGCTCACCCGTGTCCAAGGTGCAGGCCACGTCGAGACGGGTCAATTTTTCATCGTGACTGTCCGGGACGTTTTCCGTCGGCGTAAAGACGATGTCCGTAATCGGATGGCCCAGGTCTTCGGCAGCGATGGCATTGAGAAAATCAATGGTAATGAGTTTGCGTTCCGGCCGGCCAAAGATAAATTTAAAAAGGACGTCATTCATGGGATTGAAGTTCTTTTCCGTCAGCTCCGGGAAATACGTACGATAGCGGATTTCGTTGGCAGTCAGTTGTCTTTTCAACAGATTCGCCATTCCTTTCTTTATTATAACATGAAGAACTAGATAGCTCCATAATACACCAGAAAAAGGATGGTTCTGAAAAACTTAATCGTTTTCTAATCGTTTTTGAATTAAATCCAAAATTTTTAAGGAACCGTTAATGTAGATTAGGGCCTGCCCCGCCGGTCGCAGTTGGCAGTTCGCAGGCCGCCTCGGACTCAGATGCCACTGCACGGCAATAGCATCAAGCTGACGACATCGCCTCGAGTGAACCTCGGCTCGCGAAAAAATAGTGGCTCGTTATTCGTGGTTCGTGGCTCGTAAAAGCCTTCCATTATATCAGAATGGGCTGTGATTGCATCTCACAACGGGCCGCACAAGGCTCCCTTTATAGGGGAGCTGGCCGCCAAAGGCGGTCTGAGAGGTTAAAGGTCGGCCCCTACGCACAGGGCCGCTGGCCGTATATTTATTTTGCATCCTGCATTCATTTCCATCGCTTGTATGCGATTTCGTAGGGGACGGCTAAAAGTCGTCCCGCGTGAATCCTGTGCACAGCCGGAATTTATGACGAGTGGCACTCGGTCGTAATACAATCATGAATCTGTCACGACGCAGCCGCATCTGAGTCCGAGGAAAAGCCGTGGTTCGTGGCTCGTAAAAGCCTGCCATTATATCAGAATGGGCTGTGATTGCATCTCGCAACGGGCCGCACAAGGCTCCCTTTATAGGGGAGCTGGCCGCCAAAGGCGGTCTGAGAGGTTAAAGGTCGGCCCCTACGCACAGGGCCGCTGGCCGTATATTTATTTTGCATCCTGCATTCATTTCCATCGCTTGTATGCGATTTCGTAGGGGACGGCTAAAAGTCGTCCCGCGTGAATCCTGTGCACAGCCGGAATTTATGACGAGTGGCACTCGGTCGTAATACAATCATACGTTTGTTGCGGCAAAGCCGCATCTGAGTCCGAGGCACGCAAAAAGGGGCCTCGCATGATGGCGTAAGCCTTCATGCGACAGCCCCTTCTTACATGATTAATATTTTTTATGTGTCTGATCTAGCGCAGTGACTTCAAAGGGAATCCGTTGTTCCCGAACTGCCGCCTTGATGAACAAGATGATCGCAGCGGACATGCTCAGCCCTACAGAATCGCAAAAATCTTCAAAGTCTTCTTTTAATTCCTTATTGATACGAAAGGATACGCCAATTTGTGTAGCCATTTTATTCCCCCTTTTATTTCGCATCGGAAATGACGCGTACTCGTTCGATAGTCGGTTTGCCATTGCGGTCTTTCTGGATGGTGTCGATACGAATGTACTGGAGTTCTGGCGAGAATTCTTTGACCAGTTTGCTCAGTTCCGGATCCGTGCTGCCCACACCGCTTTCGACAATGCGATAGACGATGGCAGCAAATTCATAACGCGTCATCATGCGGTCGCCTTTGAATTCGCCATCAGGATAGCCTTCGAGGATACCTTTCTTAGCCAGCGTCGTGACATACTTATAAGCCCAATGGTTTTCAGCAACATCCGGGAAGAGCATGCTCTTGGCCGGATCGACAGCCATGCCGTGCATACTCTGCAGTTTGGCAATAAGGGCATCCTGTTCGGCCATATGCTGGCGCATGGCTTTCATTTCTTTGGCCATAGCGACGCGGGACGTCGAAACGTGGTTACCCTGGCCCAGCTTAATGCTGACACCGGCGTTGACCATGTTTTCCCCACCGCCAAAGGAACCGCCCAGGCTGAACATGGTATCTTCATTAGGACGATAGAAGGCACCGAAAGCGACACTGTTGGCATTGCGGTAATTGCCATAGCCGACAGCGAAGTCCCACTTGTCATCCGGGTCGAAGTCCAGCGGATGAAGGGCTGCCAAGGCGGCGGCGCCGGCACCGACCTTGTTGACGCGGTTATCGAGATCAGAAACGCGGTTATTGATGTGGTAAATGGATTCCGTGTTGGCCGTTACCTGATTGTCCAAAGCCGACAAGTTTTCACCAGCCGTATTGGCCCGTTTGACGAAGGTCCCGTCTTTGGCGACTCTCGTTTCGTTGTAGAGCTGACTGCCATTGATGGCATCTTTCGAATCTTTCGAGATGATTCCGTCTGCCACATTCGTGATTTTCTTATCACCTGCATTGATACCACTCTGGGTAATCGACGGGCCTCCCGTGATAGTCAGGCCATCACTGGAAATGGTGGTATTTCCAGCCGTTACCTTATCGACAGTGATTTCCTTTTTGAGGGATACTTTGTAATTAGCCGGTTTTGCCGGGTCGGTTTCGGTATTAGCAACGGTGATGTTCATTTCATCACCAACGACAGTTCCTACGCCACCATCTTTGCCGTCCTTGCCATCTTTACCCGGTGCACCGGTATCACCTTTATCACCCTTGTCTCCTTTCGGGCCTTGTTCGCCAGTTGCACCGGTATCGCCTTTATCGCCCTTGTCTCCTTTCGGGCCTTGTTCGCCAGTTGCACCGGTATCACCTTTGTCACCCTTGTCTCCTTTCGGGCCTTGTTCACCAGTTGCACCGGTATCGCCTTTATCGCCTTTATCGCCCTTATCTCCTTTCGGGCCTTGTTCGCCAGTTGCACCGGTATCACCTTTGTCGCCCTTGTCTCCTTTCGGGCCTTGTTCGCCAGTTGCACCGGTATCACCTTTGT